>ERZ773038.1443-NODE-1443-length-13443-cov-7.916268_pt1 | contig 13443 bp, 10 predicted proteins | sample MGYA00511665_ERZ773038 | MGnify/ENA primary metagenome ERZ773038 (study PRJEB29015, sample SAMEA2737966) | human oral metagenome | biome: human oral; feature: human-associated habitat; material: dental | place: China | collected 2028 ... | reverse complement strand
GCACCGCCATGCGACACGGTATTTTTACCGATGCGTTGACGCGGTTTAACAAGGGCCAGTCACCACTCCAAAATGCTGCCGTATTAAAGCAGTTGATGGGAATGGTTGGCGGCGTGCAGGCGAGTGAAGTGTTTGACAATCGCAACGATCGCCTGATGGTCATACAGCACGATTCGCGAGTTACATTTGGCTCTGCCGGCAAGGAAACCATTTCGATTTTCGATTGGGGCGCAGTGACTGGCGTTTTAGTGTTGGAAAGTACCTTTGTGAATGAACGTTTGGGTACAGAATTTTCGCCGCAGGAAATCTGCCGTATCCTGAAGAATGTTGAAATTAAGGCGCATGAGGAACCCGAGCCAAATACGCCTTATCAATTTGAAGTAATTGCGCCGTTCTGGCGTACCGACCTTGAACTGCCGGAGGACATTATCGAAGAAGTCGGTCGGCTGTATGGCTTTGATAAACTACCGCGCCAATTGCCAATGCGCAGTATCAAGCCGGCGCCGAGGAATCCGCGCCGCCAGCTCAAGCAAGCGATTCGCCAGAGTTTGTCGCGCGCCGGCGCCAACGAAGTCTTGACTTATAGTTTCGTCCACGAGCGCGTCCTGAAAAACGCCGAGCAAGACCCAAGCCGCGCCTATCGGCTGAGCAACGCTTTAAGCCCTGATTTGCAGTACTACCGCACCAGCGTGCTGCCGAGTTTGCTGGATAAAGTTCATGCCAACATCAAAGCCGGCCACGACGAGTTCATGTTGTTTGAAATCGGCAAAATTCACGATAAAGAATTGCCGCTTACCGACGAGAATCTGCCAAGCGAGCAGACGTTTGTCGACGGTATTTACGCTAGCAAAAAGCCGCGAGCCGGTGCGCCATTTTATAAAGCCAGGAAGTTAGTGAATAGGCTGTTGGCGGATATTAACGTTGACGCTGATTTTGTGAAAATAGCAGAGTCTGACGCGGACGTGCCAGCGCCGTTTGACGGCCAGCGCAGTGCTTGGATTGTCGCAAAAAATGGTGACAAGCTGGGTGTTGTCGGTGAATTATCTCAGGCAGTACGGCGTAATTTCAAACTGCCAGATTATACGGCAGCGTTCTCGCTTGGCATTGAAAAATTGCAAGCCTGTTTGGCTAGTAGCCGCGAGTATAATTACCGGCCACTGAGCCGTTTCCCGTCAATCAGTCAAGATATTTCGCTGCGCTCAAGCGTGGAAATTTCGCATGATGAGTTGCTGCGAGCAGTTCGGCAATACTTGGGCGGGCCAGAAAATCTACATTGCCAGATACAGACGCTTGGTATATATCAGCCAAAAGACGACGCGGCTATCAAGACTACCACTTTCCGGCTAACGTTTACCAGTTATCAGCAAACCCTGACTGATGCTGAGGTCAAACCGATTATGGATAATATTGCGACGGCAGCGCTTACTAAACTTGACGCCGAGCGAGTATAGCTTATTTTAGTTGTTTTTGATTAGAACGCAGCGGGTGTTCTGGCAGGTTGTTGCGCAATGTTACCAGACTGCGCCGTGTTGGGCGGCCGATAAGTACGCCGAACGAGGCGCCAGCAGCAATAGCTAACGCAATCAGTATCGCGCGCATCAATAACAGAGTACCGTCTACAGCGGCCGGATTAGCGACTAGCGCCATTAGTCCGTTATACAAGGTAAGGCCGGGAACTAGCGGCACGATACCAGCATCGATGATGGCTTGGCTAGGAATTCTAGTTAAGCGTGAAATAACAGTAGCCGTAAAACCAACTGTGAATCCGGCGACAGCGTTAGCGGGAATAATTATCAAACCTAATTCTGATACAGCTAACAGCACATAATAACCCAATAGTCCGCTGGCGCCAGTGATTAATAATCCAACTGGCCGCGAATTATTACTTAATGCAAATGATGCCGAGATGATGACGGCGCCAATATACTGATAGGTAGTGTTTGTAAAGGACAAACTGTCGGGGGTTGCGACAAACGCTAAGCCAAACTGCCTGGCGGCATACAGGCCTATACTTACACCCAGTACAATGCCAAGTGTCAGCATCACCACCTTCAACAGCCGAGCGCTAGCCGTAACGTAATATTCATCAATTGCGTCCTGAAAGGCGCCGACAATCATCATGCCAGCTACTAGCAAGACGATACCGCCAACGGTTAATATCGTCGGATCAATCAAAGCAAAAAATTCCCAATATTTATGATTAACTAGCCACAATATACCGGTAGAGACTAACGTGACTGATAACGCGGCAATAATCTGAATGAAAAATGGCGGCAGCGCAGCGCGGCCTAGTAGCTTTATCAGAAGAGTAATTAAAAAACCTATGATAAAGGCAGCCAAGATAATCGGTATAGACGTCGTGTAGAGCGCAACCGAGCCGGCACTCAGGCCGCCGCCAGCAATATAACTGATAATGCCAGGATAGCGCTTATTGTTGGCAATGATGGCATCGAGTTCATTTTCAGCATCATCTAGAGTGACTTTATGGTTGGCAATTTGGCTGGCTAGGTTTTGTAATTTGCGCATTAGCCGGTAATCGGTAGCGCGCGGCGAGATAGTGCGGATCAGTGTCAACGGTTCGCGATCGATTCCGCGGTCTTGCGAGAGCGTAATTTGATTAAAGCTGACATCGATATGTACTTTTCGCTTGCAATATGTGTCGGTTACCCCGAGAGCCATATGCACGACGCTATTCGCTGGCGTGCCCATTGATAGCAAATGGTCTGACATGTTCATGACCAGCCGCAAGGCTCGCATATTCGGCGTCAGTGTCTCATCGATTTTCTCGATATCAACTTGATCAGCATCGTCGGTTGCCGTCAAGATGTTTGTTAGCGAGTGACGCATGAAGCGAATAAGCGGATTCATATCTTGATTATGGCAAAAAACCTATTAGTATTCTAGAGGCATATGATGTCATTTTCACAACTCCTTCAGCGGGTCATGGTCGCGGTTGCTGGTATATCGAATGCTATCGAAATTAACCCGCTTTTGCTATACTGATTTAATATGGGTAGACAGGGGCTATCGCGTGATCAAGTAGTTATTCAGCGCCAGAAATATGGCGAGAATCGATTGCCTGACCGCGAAAATAAAAGTATTGTTAGGCTGATCTTAGCGATTATTACCGAACCAATGATTTTCTTGCTGTTAGCGGTGGTGATAGTGTACTTTTTCTTGGGCGATTGGCATGAAACAGTTGTTCTGGCGCTGTCGGTAGTTGGCGTGGTGACTCTAGAATTGTATCAAGATTCTAAAACTGAGCGGGCGTTAGAAGCACTGCGATCGTTATCTGCGCCGCAATGCCAGGTGGTGCGCGCTGGCGAATATGTTACCATTCCTAGCGTAGAGGTGGTAGTTGGCGATATTTTGGTTGTCGGCGAAGGTAGCCGAGTGGCTGCTGATGGTAAGCTCATTGAATCGTCAAACGTCGCTGCTAACGAAAGTATTTTGACTGGCGAATCGCTGCCAGTCGAGAAGACCGCTGGCAACCAAGTCTTCTCTGGTACGGTAATAACATCTGGACACGGACTTGTCGAGGTGACCGCTGTCGGCGAACAGACCGAAATGGGGCGCATTGGCGTGTCGCTGCACGAAATTAAACCAGAAAAGACATTATTGCAAAAGGAAGTTGGCCGAGTCGTGCGCTATATAGCGGTGGCGGCAGTGCTCTTGGCAATGTTGTTGACGTTGCTGTTTTGGTTGTTGCGCGGCGACTTTTTGCATGGATTTTTAGCGGGACTGACGTTGTCAATTGCGATTTTACCCGAGGAATTTCCGGTAGTCTTGTCGGTATTTATGGCGTTAGGAGCTTGGCGCTTGGCTAAGAGTAATGTGCTGGCGCGCAAGAACCAGACTATCGAGACGCTTGGAGGCGCAACGGTGCTTTGTACGGACAAAACTGGGACGCTGACCGAGAATCGTATGGCTATAACTCAAGTTATCGGCCTTGACGGTAGAGACGTCGATGGCGCTGGGCGCAGCGAAATTGTCGCATATGGTATCTTGGCTTCGCAAAAAAATCCGTCCGATCCGATGGAAGAGGCGTTCTTGGCGGCAGCTGATGATCTAGCAGCGATTTATAACGGCATGGATGTCGTCAAAGAGTATCCGCTAGATAGCCATTCGTTTTCGGTAGCACAAATTTGGGGGCGGGACGGCAAGCCTGAGGTTATGGCGCTGAAAGGCGCTCCGGAGGAGGTTTTTCGACTATGCCGCTTACCCAACGATAAGCAGAAACGATTGCAAGAGATTGCCGACGATGCCGCCGATGACGGCCTGCGTGTACTAGCAATTGCTAAAGCAGCAGCGAAAAGTATCGCGCCTTCTCGCGATGGCTATCAATACGAGCTGCTAGGTTTGGTGGGATTGTCTGATCCGATTCGTACCGAGGCTAAGGATGCTGTCGCCTTGGCACACCGAGCTGGCATCAAAGTGATTATGCTAACTGGCGACCACGCCGAGACGGCGCGGCGTATCGGCCGCGAGATTGGTTTGTGCACCGAGCGGGTGATAACTGGTCAAGAATTTTTGTCGATGAACGAAAAGCAGCAGCGCGAGCTTGTTAAAACTACAGAAATCTACAGCCGCGTCGCGCCAAATGTCAAGCTGGCGATTATTTCCGCTCTTAAGCAAAACGGCGAAGTGGTAGCGATGACTGGCGATGGAGTTAACGACGGTCCGGCCCTCAAGAGTGCGCATATCGGTATCGCCATGGGTCAGCGCGGTACCGACGTTGCTCGCGAAGCGGCGTCTCTGGTGCTATTGGACGACAACTTTGCTTCGATCGTTCAGGGTGTGCGTATCGGCCGAAGGATTTTTGCTAACTTGCAAAAAGCGGTGATGTATATCATGATTGTGCATATCCCGATTGCTGCGTTGTCAATTGCGCCGGTATTGCTTGGTTGGGAATTGATTTTACTGCCAATTCACATCGTATTTTTTGAATTTATTATTGATCCTGCTTGTACGCTAGTGTTTGAGAGCGAGACAGAGGATGAAGACACGATGCGCCGGCCGCCGCGGCGGATTCCTCAGTCATTATTTAGTCGAGCGGTAGTGCTAGAAAGTTTAGCAATTGGCGGGTTGCTGGCGCTGATGGCCGTTCTAATTCATGGCGGAATGCTGGGCAGCGGCGCTTCTAGCGATCAAGCGCGAGCGGTAACTTACTTAACGATAATTCTCGCTAACATCGGTATGATTTTGTCGCTATCCGGCCGCAAAATCATTCTTCTCGCTATCCAACAGCGCGGCAAGAACGCTTTGTCTATTGTGGTAGCTATGGCTTTTACGGCTTTAGCGGTAGTTTACAATTTGCCGTTTCTGCAGAGCCTATTCAAAATTACACCGCTGTCGTTGACAGAATTTAGTTTGGCAGCAGCAGTAGCGATTGCCGTGTCGCTGCTAGCAGCCATAGTACGTAAATTATGGCGCTAATCGAGATTTTATGCTATAATGAAAAGATAAACTAGAGAGGGGAAATGATGGCAACGTCAAAGAAACAACGCGCTGGCATTCTGATTATCATGGTTGCGACCATCCTAGGTACGCTAGGGTCTTTCGCAGTGATGGTTTTGTCTATGCAGTCAAATCAAAAGGCACAAGCAGATTACCAAAAAGTTCTAAGCGAATATAAAAAAGAGCAAACTGCTTACGAGCAAAAAAAACAAGCGCAAGCCGACGAGCTATCAGCCAAATATTACGAGACGTTCAAGCAATATTCTAGCCAAGTTGCAAAGTTCGAAATTGATAGCGTCAAATCGCTAGTAACCGAAGATCTAACAGAGGGCGATGGCGCATTGGTAGACGATAAAACTAATTTTGCGGCTTATTATATTGGCTGGGATGCAAATGGTGATATCTTTGATCAGAGCATCGATAATAATAAGCTGAAAACGCCGTTGCCAGTAAGCGGGTTGAGTACGGCTGGTATAATCAAAGGCTGGAAAGAGGGTCTAAAAGGAATGAAAGTCGGCGGCGTGCGGCTGCTGTCTATCCCGGCGGATAAAGCTTACGGCGAGGCCGGCAGCAAAGACTCTAAAGGCAAGCAAATTATCGCGCCGAACATGCCATTGAAATTCGTCGTTATGGTGATTCCAGCACCAGAAACTATTAACCAGCCAGATATGACGAAATTAATGAATGCATATCAGCAAGCTCAGCAAGCGCAGTAAAAACAGAAGGGAATCTAGTATATGGAAGACATTAAACCTGTAGTCATGATTGGCGCTGGCCCGAGTGCTCTAGCGGCAGCGATTTATACTACGCGCGAAGGTATTGACACTACTCTTTACGAGAAGGGTGTTGTTGGCGGTCTAGCAGCAATTACCGATAAAATCGACAACTATCCTGGCTTCCCCGACGGTGTCCCAGGCATGGAATTAGCGGATAATTTGCGCAAGCAAGCTGAACGCTTTGGCGCCAAGATTGATTACGGCGACGTTTCGGCGCTGCGCCATCAGGATGGCGTTAATATTTTGACAGTTGACGGTCAAGAGGTTAAAGCTCGCGCTGTACTGATTGCTACAGGCAGCGGTTATAAGAAACTTGGCATTCCTGGCGAGGCAGAATTTTATGGCCGCGGCGTGCATTATTGTGCGACCTGCGACGGTGCTTTTTATAAAGGCAAAAGGTTAGTTGTTGTTGGCGGCGGCAATTCTGGCATCCAGGAAGCAATGTTTTTGACGCGTTTTGCCGAGCATATCGATTTGCTGGTGCGAAGTACTATCAAAGCTAGTAAGACTTTGCAAGACGATTTGCAGAAATACATTGATAATGGCAAAATTACCGTACATTTGCAAACCGTAGCGCAAGAAATCGTCGGCGAGGACGGCGCGGTGGCGGCGGTGCGGGCGCTTGAAGACGGCGCAGAAACGACTTTCGAGACTGACGGCGTGTTCGTTTTCATCGGCTTGAAGCCGAATACGCAGTTTTTGGCGGATAGCGGCGTTGAGTTCGACGAGTACGGCTTTATCAAAACCGACGACCATTTGGCGACAGCTTTGCCGGGCGTATTTGCTAGCGGCGATGTCCGCAGCGGCGCTACCATGCAGGTGGCTAGTGCTGTCGGCGAGGGGGCGACAGCGGCGCTGAGTATCCGTGAGTACTTAGAGGGTGTGAAGGCGGAATAGCTTCGACACTGGATGTCGGTGTTATTCGACGTATTTCTTGCGGAAAGCTTCGAGTTGTTTAATGATGGCCGGGTCGCTAGTCTCGAGAGCGATTTCGCGCGTGCCCATGATGCCAGAGCCGCGCATGAAATTATGCGACCCTGATAGTGCTATTTTCGAGCCGTCAGGCATCGTGAAAACAATGAATTTGGCGTGCAGATATTGCGGATGCTGATATAGGGTTTGTTGCCGGCTGGTTAAAGTGCCGAGTTTGATGAGAAGTTTATTGATCGGCGAGGCGGTACGCCAATTATTGAAATACAATTTGGTATTTTTGCGCTTGAGAATGCGGTTGAGTCTGCCAGTCGGGCAGTACTGCGATACTAATATGATATCTTCAGCTTGCTCAGCTAGGTCGCAGGCGCGCTTGTAAATGAGAGAATTAGTTGGCAAGCCCTGGTCAACCAGGACAGTCGAGTGTTCGTCGAGGCCAAACATTGAATTGCGAATCGAACCGCCGCGCTTGTCGGCGCGAGCAATAAGGTATTGCTCGTTAGATAGCTTATCAGCTAACACTTTATTATCAAATCGGAACATGTAATCGACATTAGCTAGGCTCTCGTGGTCCATATTGACGCCGCCGCAAGCGTAGACTATGTCGTCAACAATCGACCACTTGCTATGAGTGCGGCCAGTCATTAGCATATTGGCCTTTTGACCGAGCCAGCGAAAAGCCACGCCTGCTTTTTTTAGCCGCCGTTCTAATTTCATGGCGTGAACGGCGCGCGATGGCTGGCGGCGCGGTGAACGCAGAATGAATTCCTTCGGTTCGAGATAAGTGAATGAATCGGCACAAACCGAGGCTGGCACGCCGCGTTCAGCCGCTGCGCGCTCGACGGCGGCGATTACGGCTTCGGCGTGCTTGTCATCGGCGCGAAAGGTGGTCGCTACCATATTGACGCGCTGCTTGGCGTTATCAATTTTAACTGCTAAATCCGACATATAGTCTTCTGCTGTCAATAGCGTCGGACTCTTTTTCTTACTCATATCTCTATTAGTATACTCTATAGCGTAAAAAACTGGTACTATATAGATAGTAACTGTAAGCAAAGGAGCAATATGGCAGATTTTAATAAAGTTCTTGACCCGGGAGACGTTGATGGCGGGCTAGTCAATACTGTGGTAGAAATTCCCGAAGGGTCGCGCCTGAAAGTCGAATGGGATCGTCAGCGGGCGGCCTTTATGCTGGATCGCGTCGAGCCGAAAATCTTTGCTAAGCCGTGCAATTACGGCTTTATTCCGCAGACGCTTGACGAGGATGGCGATGAGCTAGATACGCTGATTATTTGCCCGGAGCCGCTAACGACTGGCGTGTGGTTGGAGGCGCGGATTATTGGCGTGCTGCGTTTCGAAGATGACGGCGAGGTTGACGATAAAGTAATCGTGGTGCCGGCTGATAATCGCGACGACGATCGTATTAACTCGCTCGACGACATTCCGCAGCTGGTTAAGCAGCTTGAACATCACTTCACTCATTACAAAGATCTCAAGAAGCCAGGCAGTACCATCGTCAAAGGCTGGGGCGATGCCGAGGAAGCCAAGATGATTGTCAAACAATGCATTGACCGCTATAATAATCAGTAATAAACTTAAACGGAGCAAATTATGGATTATTATGATTATTCGACTTCGACTTATACGACGACTAGTAGTGACGTCGGTGCGGTTGCGATTGTAATTTGGCTGTTTGTCGTCTTAATTGTACTGGCAGTTTCCATACTAATGATTATCGCCATGTGGCGAATCTTCACTAAGGCTGGTAAGCCAGGCTGGGCGTCATTAGTGCCAATATACAACATGGTAGTAATGATGCAGATTGTCGGTCGGCCAGAGTGGCAAGTCGTACTGATGTTCTTGCCGTTTGCCCATATATACATTTCGATCGTGTTGCCGCTAGATTTAGCAAAATCATTTGGCAAAACGACTGGTTTTGGCGTTTTGATGATCTTCTTCCCGGCGATTATGAACCCGATTTTGGCGTTTGGTTCAAGCCGCTATGTTGGCCCGGTTATGCGGCAGCAACCTGTCTACGGCCAGCCGCCGCAGCCTGGGTATTACGCACCGCAGCCAGCTTACGGACAACCGCAACAACCGGTAGCCTATACTCAACAACCGCAGCCATACGCTCAACCGCAACAACCAGCTGCAACGGTTGCTCAGCCGCAACCGCCGGTAGCTGAAGGCGGACAGCCGCAACCGCCCCAGCAGCCACCGCAGGCATAAATAGTTGATAAACTTCTAATTGCAAACTTAGCGAAAATAGCCAGAGATTGTCTGGCTATTTTCGTTTTGGCTGCTATTTTTTGTTGCGGCGAAACGGTGCTGTACGCTGCAATAGGCTGCCAGCGCGGCCCAGTAACGAGGTTTTTTTGAGCTGAGCCTTGAGCTTCATCCGAGCGTGTCCAGTGATGACATATTCGTTCCAGCCGGGCTTTGGGCGAGCGCGCTTGTTGGTGAGAATTTCGACGGTATCGCCGTGCTGCAATTTGTAGCTGAATGGTTCCATCTTGCCGTTTATTAGAAATCCGCTTGATTTAGCGGCTAGATCAGAGTGCACGCGGTAGGCAAAATCTAACGGGAAAGCGCCGTCTGGTAGGTCGTAAATATCACCCTTTGGCGAATAAATAAAAATCCGGTCGCCGAACAAATCGACCTTCAAATTATCAACATCGAAATCTTTACCTTCGCGAATCATCGATGCTGCCGACTGCAAATGCTTAATCCAGTGTAAATCTGTCGGCAGGCTGGTCATTTTGCCCTTGATGTAAGCATCAGTTAGTTTTTGCTCATTATAATGAAAGCTGGCCGCCAGCCCGCGTTCAGCGTAATCGTGCATCTCGCGGGTGCGGATCTGGAATTCGACCGCTTGGCCGTTTTTAGTAACCACCGTAGTGTGCAGCGATTGGTAGCCGTTGGGCTTAGGCTTCGAGATATAATCTTTGATTCGCCCAACCATCGGCTCGTACATATTGTGCAGTTCGTTGAGTACCAGATAGCAAGTGTCGATATCGTCAACGATAATTCTCAGCGCGATCAGATCATAAATATCATCGATATTGGGGACGCGCTTCATCTTCTTGTATAGGCTGTAGGTACTCTTGACGCGGCCGTCGATCTGGTGCTGGATTTTCTCGTCGCTGAGGCGCGAATCGACAGCGCGGCGGACGGCATCTAGCTTGCGTTGAGATTTCTTTAAGCGGCTATCCTTGAGGGCAACAGTTTGGTTATATTCCTCGGGCATTAAATATTTGAAGCTCAATTCCTCAAGCTGTACGCGCAGCCGACCCATATTTAACCGATCGGCTAACGGTGCGAAAACGTCCAGTGTCTCGCGAGCGATTTTCTTCTGCTTTTCCGGACTTTTGAATTGCAAAGTTTGCATATTATGCAGGCGGTCGGCCAGCTTGATGATGATCACTCGCACGTCTTGGCCGACAGCGATGAGTAATTTCGTCAAATTATCGGTAGTGCTTGGCAAATACGATTCGAGGTTTTTCATGCCGGCGCGGGCTTGGCTAACCTTGGTGACACCGTCAACCAGAAAAGCAATATCCCGGCCGAATAGCTCGGTGATTTCCTCTAGTGTAGCATCAGTGTCCTCGACTGTATCGTGCAGTACGCCAGCAATCACCGAATCAATATCCATGCCCCAGTCGATTAGCATAGCAGCGACTTGTAGCGGGTGAGTGATGTACGGCTCGCCGCTCTTGCGCAGTTGCCCGTCGTGTTTATCGGTAGCATAATGGATTGCTTTTTCTAACAATGCGACCTGCTCTTCACTGTAATGGCTTCTAGCCAGATTAACCAGCTCGACCTCGTTCATATCCTTATTATAGCAAATTTGCCAAAGCTATTGCGCTTTTGCTAAAATATTAGCAAAGATGGCTTAATCAAGGAGTGGGCATGGTGAAGATAAAGGTAGCGATTAACGGTTTTTGTCGGGTTGGCCGCAGTGTTTTCAAAATTGCGCAGAGCCGTTCAGATATCGAAATAGCGGCTATTCGGACGCATCTGAGCGCCGAACAGTGCGCTTATTTGCTGAAGCATGACTCGATTTACGGCCATTATGCCAAGGCGATTGGCACTGGCGACGCATCGCTATATGTTGGCGACCGGATGATTCCTATCATAAGCGATAAGCGGACAACCAAATTGCCGTGGGACGACCTCGGTATTGATGTTTTGATTGATACTGGATGCCAGACTGATGCCGCCGAACTGCGCCGCCATCGGACGGCTGGCGCTCGGCGCGTGGCGTCGTTGTCGCAGTGCGCTGATTTTGCGACGATCGTCATGGGCGTTAATGACGGATTGGTCAATGTCTCGACGGATATTGTCTGCAGCGGCGATGCGGCGATTAGCTCGGTAGCGCCGGTTATCGCGGTGCTTGATCAAGCGGTTGGTGTCGAGGCGGCGACGATTACAGCGGCTGGCAGTTATCATTTTGCTGGTTCGCTATTAAAGACTGAGCGTCTGGGCGACAGCGACTTGGTGGCGATGGCGGCTGATTACGGCCAGCGATTGCAGGCAGTTTTGCCAAATGTTGCGAGCGCGGTAAGCGGGCTTGCAATTAGCAGCCGCCAGTACGGTAACGTTGGTCTATCAACGGTTTCGCTACTGCTGCGCGAATCAATCGCGGCCAAGAAAATAAACGAGATTTTAACGCATGCTGCCCGCGAACCGCTATATAACGGTATTTTGGCGGTTACTGATAAAGAGCTGGTAGCTGAGGATTTTCGCGGCAATAGCTACAGCTCGACAGTTGATGCAGGGCTAACTGCCGTTGTCGGCGAGCGATTGGCGCAAGTGTCGGCCTGGTACGACGGCGAGTGGGCCAGCGCCAACCGCTTGGTCGAGTTGGCGGCTGAAACTGGACGGTACTCACGAAATATTTGATGTTTTATAATATAATTGCTAATACAGCCAAAAATATGCATAAAAGTCTTGACATTTATCGCAAAGTGTGATAGCATAATAGCATGTCCATCCCGTATAAGCAAATACAGGATCAGCGACATGCTCACTAACAACAAAATCTGTAGTAGATAGGTTCAGCTTTCAAGTTCTCTACGGTATTATTAAATTTAGTTAATTCAGGCTAAAAGCGCGAATAGCGCTGGCGCTAAAGCACGGTCTAGCTTGAGTGTTTTTTGATGCTGCCGTAGAGAGCTTGAAAAGGTCAAGCTCCCAAGCGCCCCACATGGGGCAGAGAGGAGCCTGAAATGGCTTCCTTCAACGAGCTCACCTCCCTCGTTAACTACTCCGCCGCCGCTCAGCGGCGGCGCAAGGAGGTCCTCCGGGACCTCGACCTCCCTATGGAGGGTGGTTACGTGCGGGGGTGCGTCCCCCGCGAGTACCTCCGCCTGATGGCGGAGGAGGAGGCCGCCCCCTCTGGGGCGGCTCAGACCGCACTCTGCTTGTGTGATGAGGCCCGCCGCGCGGGCCTCACGGTTGCGATCGACGTCGACGAGTATAACTCGCCCGGCGATTACGATCTCAGGGTGGGCCGCCGGCTCACCCTCATGGTTCAGGGTTGTGGTCACGGCTGCAGCTACATCCTTGACGGGAGCTCGGGCTTTCCTATCAAGGACATGCCCTACGGGGCATGGAGCGAGCTCTTTGAGGAGGTGGCTGCCTCGAAGAAGTAACTACTACCCCGGGAACTCTACCGGGTAAAAAATTGAGTGCGGTTCCAAAGAGGAAAACCGCTTAGAACTTCCTCTATAAACTGGTTCGCCCTGCGCCAGACTGATATCTGTATCAGTAAAATGCAGGGCAACAACCCTTGAAAGTTCTGAATTTTTGCAACGATTTGCAGATAGGATTGAGCTCTCAATGGGCTCAAGTACCTTTGATAGCTAATACTATCCTAGTCGAGCCATTCAAATCTTGTTTGACACGCCGCAAACGCGATGAAGAATAGCTTGACAAAGGGTTGAGCCAACGAGATTCCTGAGGAGGAGTCATGTTCGCTGTCAGTTTCAAACTGAAGGATGGCGGTAGGCGTCATCGGGAATTCGATATTACCATATACACCGTCTCGTCATTCGAGACGGTGTATATGGCTTCGGACGCCAGATTCGTTTACTATAAGTACTGCGCATACATCGGATATGCGTTGTGCTATGATTCAGCGCTTAGGTTGCAGCGGAGAGGCCCGCACCTCTCTCTGTACGGAGAGATGATATCTCTCATACTATGGGACTCGTCGAGAAGCTCAGCGATTGGCGCAAGTGTCGGCCTGGTACGACGGCGAGTGGGCCAGCGCCAACCG
>ERZ773038.1442-NODE-1442-length-13447-cov-10.227524_pt1 | contig 13447 bp, 15 predicted proteins | sample MGYA00511665_ERZ773038 | MGnify/ENA primary metagenome ERZ773038 (study PRJEB29015, sample SAMEA2737966) | human oral metagenome | biome: human oral; feature: human-associated habitat; material: dental | place: China | collected 2028 ... | reverse complement strand
CTGGTGACAAAAAAGTTGGCGTTATCAAAGTTGTACGTGAAATCACTGGTCTTGGACTTAAAGAAGCTAAAGAACTTGTTGATGGTGCACCAGGTGTCATCAAAGAAGGCGTTCCAACTGCAGAAGCTGAAGAAATCAAAGCTAAATTGGAAGAAGCTGGAGCTTCAGTTACTCTTAAATAAGAGGCATATACCAATTAGAATTCGGAATACTATAGTATCAGCCTTTTAGAATCGTGAACACATTTTAGAAACTGATAAATTAATTTAGTTTCCTACCAAAAACCCTACCAAAAATTAATTTGGCAGGGTTTTTCTTTTTAATAAAATTATTTTGGAGAACAGTTGAATATTGTTCTCCTTTTTTTATTTTCTGGAGGGAAAATGACAAAAGAATTACAATCATCACGCTATATTGTCATTTCATTTTTAGTACGTGAAATGGGAATTGACATTGTTGAAGCCATCTCTCTTATGGCTGAATTAGAAAAAAGTGGCTTGGTTCGATTGGAATCAAGTGGAGATTTAATACTCAAAGAACTTGGAGGAGCGCTATGAAACGAATTACCGCAAATCAATACCAAACTTCAGAACGGTATTATAAATTACCTAAAATTCTTTTTGAGGATGAGAAATATATGGATATGAAACTAGAAGTAAAGGTGGCTTATTCTATTTTAAAAGATCGTTTAGAATTATCTCTTAGTCGTGGTTGGATAGATGAAGAAGGAGCGGTTTATTTAGTATTTTCTAATTCTAAACTGATGAAGCTATTAGGTTGTTCGAAGTCAAAATTACTGTCCATCAAAAAAACTCTTAAAGAATATGACTTAATTGATGAAGTTCAACAGTCTTCAAGTGAGAAAGGAAGACTAGCTAATAAGATTTATTTAGGGGAATTATCTTCTACCCCAGTAGGTAATTCAAACAGGCCTAGTGTTAAAAAAAGACTAGGGCAGGTTGAAAATGAAACGACCCCCGTCTCATATTCAGCCCCTAGTGAGACTGAAGTTAGTGAGACTGATTTTTTATTTATTGAGGAAGAGGAGGATAGGAATACTCAACCTATCTTGAAAAGAAAAGTAGAAAAGGTCACAAAATATGATCGAGATTATATTTGGGGATTGGTACAAGATCAATTTAGACGAGAAGGTTTTTCTGAAACAGCCAGTGAAATTGCTATGACTGATTTTGAGAGAATCTATCAGTATGCTCTTGACAATGTTCGCTTTGTTAGACGAGCGGAAGTACTTGCTGAATTTGTCTTTAACGGCTTGTATTCTGTTTGGAATAACCGTGTTAGAAAAGGAGGTGGTTAAATGTCGCCAATCGAGTGGATATTAGTTATGCTCATTTTAATTTCAAGTGGTATAACTCTTTGGACGTTGATTGTCGATCAGAAAGGGGTGATCAAGAAATGAGATTTATTGATTTATTTTCAGGTATAGGTGGATTTCGACTAGGAATGGAAAGTGTTGGACACGAGTGTATTGGATTTTGTGAGATTGATAAATTTGCTAGAGAATCTTATAAGTCCATTTTTCAAACGGAAGGAGAAATTGAATTTCATGACATACGAGATGTTTCAGATGACGAATTTAAAAAACTTAGAGGGAAAGTCGATATCATCTGTGGGGGATTCCCTTGTCAAGCATTTTCAATCGCAGGAAGACGATTGGGATTTGAAGATACTAGAGGAACTTTGTTCTTTGAAATTGCTCGGGCGGCCAAACAAATCCAACCACGTTTTCTTTTTCTTGAAAATGTTAAAGGCCTACTCAATCACGATAAGGGACGGACGTTCACCACAATCCTTACCACACTTGATGAGTTGGGGTTTGATGTTGAGTGGCAGGTGCTTAACAGTAAGGATTTTGGCGTTCCCCAAAACAGAGAGAGGGTGTTTATTATCGGACATTCTAGAAAGAAAGGTACCAGACTCTTATTTCCTTTCAGACGAGAAGGTCAAGCAACTAACTCTGAGATTTTAAAAACATTAGGGAATTTGAATCCATCAAAAAGTGGAATGAGCGGTAAAGTTTATTATTCAGAAGGTCTTGCGCCAACCTTAGTTCGCGGAAAAGGAGAAGGATTTAAAGTTGCGATTCCTTGTATGACACCAGACAGATTAGAAAAGAGACAAAATGGGAGACGATTTAAGGAAAACCAAGAGCCGATGTTTACTTTAAATACTCAGGATCGTCATGGTATTGTCGTTGTTGGAGATTTACCAACTAGCTTTAAGGAAACTGGTCGTGTCTATGGAAGTGAGGGCTTATCTCCAACACTGACTACGATGCAAGGAGGAGATAAAATTCCCAAAATACTGATTCCAGAACCAATCCAATTTTTAAAAGTCCGTGAAGCAACGAAAAAAGGATATGCTCAAGCAGAGATTGGGGATTCAATCAATTTAGAAAGACCAAGTTCTCAGTGTCGTCGAGGTAGAGTTGGAAAAGGTATAGCTAATACGTTAACAACTAGTGGTCAAATGGGAGTAGTAGTGGCTAGCTATGAAGGAGAAGATAAACAAGTTTATCATGTAGCCGGTGTCTTAATAGATGGACAATTTTACCGTTTGAGGATACGACGAATCACTCCTAAAGAGTGTTTTCGCTTGCAGGGCTTTCCTGATTGGGCTTTTGAAGCTGCTAGAAAAGTCTCTAGTAATAGTCAGCTCTATAAACAAGCTGGTAATAGTGTAACCGTTCCTGTGGTTGCCGCAATCGCAAATAAATTAAAAGAAATAGAGGAAAAAGATGAAAGCATTAAATAAAGAATCAATACTAGATTGTGATGAATTAGAAACAGAATTACATGATGCAGAAATCAAACAGCTGGATGAACAATTATTTTTGATACCCAATTATCCATGTGAGTTTGAAGTAACATTTTTAGATGATTACCATAAAAAACACAACTACCCACTATTTTACGAGTCCTATCTTCAAAACGTTATGGAATTCCTTGAAAGTCAAGACATAAAGAATGGGGTTGATGCCTTTGTAGATGATCATCAAAATCTTGTTTTTGTTTTATATGGACAAGGCTATCGAGCCGAGGGAAAAGAGGGAATACTTACAACCCAAGTAACTGTAAAAGCTTATGATGAAGACAAGCAACCGATTAACTTCGCAAATTTATTAGAATCCTTAATCGTCTCAGAAAATCAAATGGAACCGAATCTTTGGGAGGTCTCCCATGATTGATCTCTATCTAAGTAAAAATAGCCAAAGAAATCAACTTCTTTTAGACTTCTTCCAAAACTATGGCATCGAGGTATCTTGTCATTCGATTTCTGAAATGACAAGGGATAAATTAATTGAGCTGATGAGCTATTCTTCAGATTGTTTTGAGTTTTTATCTCCCAATTTATTACGATTTAAAAACCGTGACAATCTAAGATTAACGGATTTCATCGAAATGATATTAAAAAATCCTGAACTAACCATCAGACTTCCTCTTGCGGTTTCAAATAAGCGAGTTTATCCAAATCTGAATTTGGAAGAGGCTAGAGCTCTATTGCCAAGAGATACGAAACAATTGATTTACATGGCACAAACACATTATTTATCTAACTAAAGGAGAAGCAATATGGCTGAACGATTTTGGGAGAACTTGTCCATTATTTTGGCTGAAAGAAATATCAGCTGGATTGAGTTAACCAGAAAAATGTTTGCGGGAGAGTTTCACTATCCAAGTGAATTGAATCGTTTCTATCAAAAGATTCGTCACTACAAGATGGAACAACGAATGCCTCAAAGTCCATGGGTAGAAAGGATTGTGCAGGTATTAGATTTAGATTATGAAGATTTATTTCGGAGGTAACTATGAAAAGAATAATTCCAGTGTATATATTTCAACAAGTAAATGTTTTATTGGTATCCCTATACTTACTGAAATTGCTTTGTATTAGTGAGTTAACCATACTACAGATTCTCTATTGTGCGTCACTCATTTCTTTTTTATGGATGTATGGTCAACGAAAACAAGTGGCCAAGGTCAATATGAAAATTAGGATAAAGTGGATTGGTATTGGATTCGTTAGCCTACTGATTATAAGTCTATGTTTTAGTCTGATTCATGCTCAAGGAAGCACGAATCAAGCAAACTTAATTGGGCTTCAACATCAAGTTCCTTGGTTTTCATTTTTATTGTTCTTAATCAATGCGAGTATGGTTGAAGAATTTTTGTATCGAGAAATTTTATGGAACTTGGCTAGAAAATTAGATATTCGAGTTGCTTTGACAAGTGTTTTATTTGCCTTAGCACATCATCCAGGAACCATTCTAGGTTGGTGTTTGTATGTTTCACTTGGGATGTTTTTAGGGCTTGTACGCTATAAATCTGACTTATGGGGCAGTATGGGTCTACATTTAGTGTGGAACCTATCAGTCTATGTCTTATTTTTTCTTTAATAATAGCTGGTCTGTCTTACGTATGGATTAATTTTGAAATAAAAAAACTAAATGAATTGATTTTAAAGAAATAAAATGCTAACACATATAGAAGATGTTAGTATTTTGTTTCTAAAAAGGAGAATGATATGGATGATAAAAGAGAGAAACTGATGAACTCTTTCGATCAGTATGGTTTTTTAACTTTTAAACAAGTAATAGATGAAAATTTACACTACAAAACCTTATTAAAAATGGTTACAGAAGGAAAAATCGATGCTGAAGAAAAAGGGTTATATCGCTTACCTGATATTTATTTAGATGAGTGGTTTGTCCTTCAGTATCGATTTCCAAAGGGAATCTTTTCTTTGGAGACAGCACTTTGGTTACATGGTTTATCTTTGACTATCCCTTTTAACATGACGATGAGTTTTCCTTATGGTACGAATACCAAAAACATTAAGGAAGCAGATATATGTCCTGTTATCTTACGCTCTCACTATAGTGAAGGAATTGTTGAAATAGAGTGTCTTACTAGCCAATTTATTAAAGTTTATGAAATTGAACGAGTTTTGGTTGAATGTCTAAGACCAGTTCATCAGATGGATCTTCAAATTATTGCGGCAGCTTTTAAGAAATATTTTCAATAGAATCAAATTCATTTACACAAATTATTTTATTATGCCCAGCTATTTAAAGTAACTGATAAGTTACAATCTTATACGGAGGTACTATCTTAATGTTTTCAAATGCGAATAGCTTTAAAGCAAAAATCAAAAACATTTCAAAAGTAGCGCATTATTTAGTAGCATGTGACATTTGACCTTGTACTGTTAAGATTTTACCTCACTCTTCCTACCCAGACTCCCTTTATAAAGCTAATTCTTGGCGCCATTTACGTCGTGTTCACCATTTTTTAGATCGAGAACGAGGTATTCTTGAAAACTTTTTTCAAGAAAGTAAGGTAGTATTCTTTGGGGACAAGATAGAAATTTCGACCATCAAACGTTTTTTACATCTCTGCCGTATGATTGCTGGAAAAAGAGTATCTATTGCTAGATGAAATATTCTCAAACTCTCAAGTCTATATACCTATCCAATTAATAAGAACTGCCAGATAAATCTGAGGTTCTACTCCCCTATCTAGTTAGAGAACAGAAACAGATGCTCCTAACAGAATAAGTAACTCTATTTTAAAAATAGACTATCCTACTAAATAAGGAGTAGGCTTTTTCAAGAGAAAAAAATCAATACAAATTTACTCTATCATATCTTAAATATCAGAAACAAATAAAAACCACCAGAGAGGATAGCAATTCATTCAACTATCTTTCTGGTGTTTTTAAATTTTGGAGTAGTCTGTGTGAGATATGAATAATTTGGATTAATAACTCAGTTCCAAGAATCGCAGACCAGATAGGTATGATTATTCCAAGCTTGATTTAAGATTGGCTTTCAAACTGGATCAGGTGGAGAAGGAGATAGACAACATAAACAATCAATAATAAAGTCTACTGATGATTATGAATATAAAGTTTGATGATTAGTGAAATTTGTGTAAACGATTAGTCAATCACTATTTTCTCTCTAACATAAAGACTATCCAAATAAAGTTAAATTTGGCCTCAAATAGATTTTGAAGATTTATTTTCTCTTTTGTCAAGGTATATGGATATGAGAAAGTAGAAATCATCTTAGAATGTGACTAAGAGAATTATTTTTTACATATTTAAATCAAATTTAATGTTGAAGCTTTCCAAGCATTTGTTTAGCATATCTATTTTTGAGACAATAATAGTTTTAGAATTTTCAAATATCAAAGGATTTAGCCAAATATTCAGTAAAATAGCTATTAATTCTGCAAGTTGTTGAGGCTCGTCTGTCATTATTGAGCCGTCTTCAACTCCTTCTACGATAATTGGATAAAAATAATCAGGGATTGTGAGTTCTTGCATTTGTTTTAAAAATGAAACAAATAACTTAGGACTATCCAGTAACTTAGGAGAAATTGTAACTATAGTTTCCATATTAGTATTAGCTAAACTAATAGAAACTAGTTGTGTTATTTTTTCAGATCCAGTTATATTTTTGGAAAATTTGATTTTGTCAAAAATAAGTTTATTCTGTAAACCTATATTTTTAACAACTGCTTCAAAAATATCCTCTTTAGATTCAAAATGGTGATAAATTGCTCCTTTTGTTAAACCGTCTAAGCCATTTATAATATCAGAAATGGTAGTTTGTTCATATCCCTTTGTTAAGAAAAGATTAGTTGCAACTTCAAGTATTTTTTCTTTAGTGTTTTCCATATTTTAGAAAATAACTCTCCTTTCAATTTATTTATTCCAATGGAATTAGTACACAATTACTGTTTACTGAGTTACCAATTAATCATTATAACACACTTATGCATAGCTTGCCTAATAATTTTTGTTCATTGCATTTTGAAATTATTTTCTATAACCATTTTTTATTAAAAAATCTAAAAAAGTAGTTGACAAGATACCATTGGTATGTTAAAATTAAACTACATACCAATGGTATGTAGTAGGACATGTCCTACTTAAAATGATCGATCAGATAAATTAAAAAGGAGATAAAAAGCGTATGAAAAACATCAAAGTACGTAAAGCTGAAAGTGCCAATGCTACAGCTTGGTGGATTATCATCTGATTTATCGTGACGTTATTACATGTGCCTCTGCAAGCTATTAGTTTGTAGAAGTACCTTTATTGTGCTAAAATAGCTAGCTATTTGTCAAAAAATTTTGTACAAAATTTTGTTAAACGCATGGAAGGGTATTCATGCGTTTTCATTTTACAGGATTTATAGGAGAGGTAAAGTATGAACTTTCAATACATTAAACCAAGAATAAAACCAATTTATCCAGTATATCAGTTAAATGATGAGTTATTTCGCATAGGAGCCCAACTTTCTATTACAACTGAGTTTGAAGACCCAGAAGGAAAGTTGCTTGAGTTGGTAAAGGTTCTCGATGGTAGAGAGATGGCTGAAATAGTCAAGCACATGATTAATACTTTTCCAGATTTAACTCCAGAAGATGTCGTAGATGGATTGGATATTCTTAGTGCAGAGAATCTTATTGAAGAAACACCTAATAAAATCTTGGAAGATTTGGATGAGCGTTATCATCCAAATATTAGTTATTTCAGTCGGTACATGCCATATGACAGAAATCCAATGGATATACAAGAAAAAATCAGATCCAGCTCGATTTTATTACTTGGACTTGGGGGTGGTGGATCGAACATTTTGACACTACTGTCTGGATTAGGGCCAAAAACAGTACGGGTTGTCGACTATGATAGAGTTGAAAGAAGTAATTTGGGTAGGCAGTTGCTATATAGAGAGTCTGATTTAGGGAAACTTAAAGTAGATGTAGCTGTTAATGCATTACGGGAAATGAACTCTACAATTAATGTCGAAGGTTTTAACAAGAAAATTGAGACACCAGAAGATGTACTAGAATTTACAGAAGGTATTGATTTGGTCATCTGTGTTATTGACGAACCGCCTTTCCAAGCACAAAAAACGGTAAATCAAGCAATTATAAAAGCAGGTTTGCCTTGTGTGTTTGGTGCATCGCAGGTTAGTCGAGGAAGGGTATTCTCTGTCATTCCAAAAGTGACGGGATGCTTTGATTGTTTGAATATCCATTATACTTTGCATGATGATAAATTTGTCGAGCAGTTTGTAGGATTTAGAAATATTGATTTTAATCCGCCGACAATTGCCTATGCACCAGCTATTTTTCAATTGACGGCAGCTATTGTTGATGAGGCAGTTCGCGTCCTGACAGGCTATGCGAGACCAAGTAGCCTTAGTACACAATACGAGATTAACTACGAAGATGGCTCTTCGTTTACTCACCCGTCGTGGGAGCGATACGCTGATGATTGTCCAACGTGTGGGAATGGGGATGCTCAAAAATGGGAAATTTTCAGGTATTATGAAAAAAAATAACACTGAAGTAATTGTTATAGAGTCACTCAATCAAGAAATTTACTTTAGGAAAACTCGTAAAAATGATTACTTACTTTATTCAACAGGCTCGAAATTATTAGTATTTGATGAAATTACATGGGATGAATCTATTATAGAATCGTTACCTCATCAATTAATTGGGGAGCCTTTATTTGAATTATTGAAAGAGAATCATTTCTTTGAAAGTGGTAACTCTATCCCGAATTATGATAATAACTACCTACTTTTTCTTAGAATTTTAGCAATCATTTTTGGAGGAGGTGCTATAGTTTACAATTTATTGTGTATAACTAATCTCCCTTTTCTTGAATATGATTTTGGTAGAGAGAACCAAATTTTGCTTTTAATATTTGGAGTGTTCTTCTCATTGTTTACCACAATAATACATGAAGGAATGCATATTTTGTTTTCAAATAATGTTACAGATATAGGGAGAGTTCTACGTTTTTCTTGGAAGAAATCAGTAGCAACAGTTGATTTGACACATGTTTGGATTTGGCCACTTTTTGAAAGAAGTATGGCTATTTTAGCAGGCCCATTGTTTGACAGTATTATTTTGTCTTGTCTTTACCTAATAAGTGATTATTTTTCTAGTCCATATATAACAATATCCATTTATATTATGATTTTTAGATTATTGTGGCAATTACGACTGACAGAACATACTGATGGTCGCTTACTGATATATATGTTATTTGATAATCCATTTTTGAAAAATAATTTTGATAATAATAGAGATTCTTTAACAAATAAAGAAAAGATAGTATGGAGAGCATGTTGTATTTTTAGCACTATTATAACTATCTTGCTATTATTACTTCTTTTATTTTTTGTAGCACAGATTGTGAGGTATTCATGAAACAAGAAACTATTGTTGTAAGACATTTGAAAAAGTCTTACGGTCAAAAAAATGTTACAGATGATATTAGTATTACTTTCTATAGTGGTCAGATCGTTGCAATTGTAGGTCATAACGGAGCTGGAAAGAGTACGTTTCTGAATCAAATAAATGGTACAGTAGCCTCAGATGAGGGGACAATACATATTAAAGGAGTAGATGTAACCAAACAACCTAGAAAAGCGAGAGAGCTTGTTTCTTCCATGCCGCAGTTTCAAGTACCAATTAAGGGAGTCACAGTGCAGGAAGCAATTAAATGCATTGGTGCTGTAAAAGGAATGAATTCTTCAGCGGTTGAAAGTCGTACCAGAGAATTAATTGAATTCTTAGAGATTAACAAATGGGAGCATACAGCTGGCGAAAAGCTTTCAGGTGGACTTCAGCGATTAACATCTTTTGCGATGTCAGTCGTCGATATCCCATCTATTGTAGTTTTGGACGAGCCAACTAATGATGTTGATCCATTTAGAAGGACTTTGATATGGCGTTACTTGCGTTCTCTTGCAAATTTAGGAACAACAGTTATCATTGTTAGTCATAATTTATTTGAGGTAGAGAGGTATGCTGATCGATACTTACTATTTGACAAAGGGCGTATTAAAAGAGATGTGCTTGTATCAGAGTCTAAAAATGCTCGTCAGTTAAAGCATCAAGTATCGCTATCAGGTGTTAATGAAGAGGAACTTTTTCATTTCTTGAATCATAATGACTTGAAATATGATTATGTTGAAAAACGTTTGATTTTTACAGTCAGTGAAGGTTGTATTACAGAGGTAATATCGGTTATTTTTGATTTACTGAAAACAGATAGAATTGTTAGTTATGAGATAAAGTTGAGAACTCTCTCTGATGACTACGAGGAGTACATAAATGAATAATAGTCAAAAAAGGTTATCTAAATTCGGTGGATTGGTAAAATGGAGTTTACTTCGTCACAGATTTTATATTCCAGTCTTTGTTGTGGTTCAAATCATTCTATCATTTGCTGTCATTTATGGTTTTCTATTCATTACCAATTCAACTAATCAAGCAGAGAAGTCTTATCTTTGTACAGGAGCTATGGCTATAAATGTGATCGCTGTTACTTGTGTGCTAGCACCTCAAGTTGTTAGTGAAGCCAAGCAAAATGGTGTTTACGAATATCAGAAAACATTGCCTGTTTCGAGAGTAGAGATACTGTTGTCTGATTTATTAATTTGGGGATTATTATGTCTACCAGGAATCTTAACAAGTATATTGATTAGCAAATTTGGTTTTGGCTTAGATGTTTCAATTGGGATTAATTCAATCTTATCTGTATTATTGATTATTTTTTCCTTGTTATTAGTTGGTTTTGCGATTGCCTATATTCTACCAACAAATGTTGTTCCCTTAGTAACACAGCTAATTATGATTGGTGGATTGATGTTTTCTCCAATTATCTATGCAACAGATAGACTACCTTCATGGACAATAACTTTATATAAGTATTTTCCTTTTGTACCAGCTAGTCAGATAATCCGTTCATCCATTTTTAGACTAGAGTATGTTGACAGCCAGAATTTTTCCACACTAATAGTTTGGGCTTGCTTTGGATTTTTTTTATCACTAATAACATTATCTAGGAGGAAATAGTTATGAGTAAGTTAACAGTTTCTAATTTAACAAAAGTTGTAAAGAACAAGATGCTATTAAATAACGTCTGCCTTTCCTTGAACTATGGGCAAGTCTATAGTGTTATAGGAGATAATGGTGCAGGAAAAACAACACTATTCCGATGTATTTTGGGATTAAGTCAACCTACTGGAACCGTTGCTCTCGACGATAAAATCGTAAATTCTTTCAATTATAATGAATTCCTTAAAAAAGTCGGTGTTGTCTTTCCTTTTCCAGATAGCTTTGGAGCTTATACTGTAAAAGAGGTTTTTGACAATCATACACGTTATTATGCTTGTCAATCTGTGGATGTTGAAAGTTATCTAAAAAAATTTGGACTAAATGTTTACTTAGGAGATATGATTTGTAAATTTTCTTTAGGTATGAAGCAACGCCTTAATATTGCCTTAGCATGTTTGCATAATCCAGAGATATTGATACTAGATGAACCATTTAATGGTTTGGATAGAGATGGGATTCTTTTTCTTCAGCATCTTTTGCTGGATTTCAAAAAACAAGAGAAGTTGATTATTATTTCAAGTCATTCATTTGCTGAATTAGAGAAGATAACTGATCGCCTTATTTTTATTCAGCAAGGAGAAATTTTAGTGGATACAGATGTTTTGGAAATTAAGCGACAAGGTTTTGAAACTTTTGAACAATTCTATAGAAAAATAAAAGAGGAATACGGTGTATGAAGGAACAGATCATTTATGAGTTCACTATCCATGGTCGTCATTTTAGGGGCATTATGTGGACAAATATATTAGTCAACTTATCAGCTTTGATTTTTTTCAGTTTGGTAGGACATTTTGATTCATCTGATCAAAACTCTATTTTAACTGACTCTGCAGGCATAATGACTTTGGCTTCAACATTAACAGTATCTGTTGCTGCTATTTATGGTGTTGTCATTCTAAATCGCTTGTTATTAAAAGATTATATTGGAAATGCAAGGGAAATTATCTTTTTATTTCCAGGCGGTAGATTTGAGATATTCCTAAGTAAAGTTATTTCTTTGTCTATTCATTGTTTATTAAGTCTAGTTCCTGTTTTGTTTCTTGAAAATCTTATTTTTTATTTTGTAGGACTCTCTCTTGGTTTTTTATCAATTGGCTTGTTTGTATATGTGTTAAAAGCTATCTTCGTAGCTATGTTTGCAGGCTTTTTTGTACTTATCGTAGTGTTAACTTCAATTCTGGTAGGCCAAATGACACAATCAATTAATGTTCCCATTATTGTATCTATAATAATTGTGTCAATTATGGGGAATTTTGTAGCCTACCTATATCAATTAAACAATTTAATTATAGTACTTCTGACTCTATGTGTAGCAGTTTTAGTTTGTTTCACAATTAGTATTTTAATTGATAGAGTTAAAAAAGACGATTTGATAAAGAATACACCTATAAAAAAAGGCAAGTAGAGAATCATTAAGAGCAACTTTTCTGGTTTTACTCTATGCCATTTCCTGTAAAATAATTAGTGTTTTTTTCTATCTTACTATTTGTGGGAACTTTAGGTCGCTTTTGTTAGATATATTTTTTTTAATATTCAAATTTGTTACTTCTTTTCCAAGGGACTCAACTTTCCTATAAACTACGACTGTGTAAAACAACAAAATATAGAAATATGTTTTTCAGTATATATTTGGCATGTTGACAGGAACAATTGTATTATCAATTGGGATACTTCTTATTACAAAAGTATCAAAAGTAAATATTAGCTATTATTTTACACATAATTTTTCAGTATATTTATTAGTAATAATCGGATTTGTTGTACAAAGTTACGCAGAGGAATTCTTATTCAGAGGTCGAATTTTAACGATTTTATCGAAAAACTTTAACTGGTATATCAGCAGTGGAAACTTAGCTTTTACCTTTACATTTGGTCATGCTTTGAATGGTGGTTTCACAATTATCTCATTTTTTACATTGTTCAGTGTTTTTACAAAAAATCTCTCTTTTAGCAGTGGATTTCATTTTATTTGAAATAGCGTACCTTGTATTGCTCTAGGAATGAATGTGAGTGGGATAAAAGTTCCTTTTAGTTTATTTAGCACAAATTCAACGGGTCAAGATATATATATTGGCGGTGTTTTGGGGTTGAGGGAAGTATCTTGGTTTTATGTGTGGTTTTTATACTTACAGTTGCTCTGTTCCAAAGAGCTTGTAGAGAAGAATTAGCTCATAAAGTAGATTGATTATTTTGATATCAAAAAAATGCACAGGATAACCTGATGCATTTTTTTAGCGACAATGCTTGCTACTTCCTTCTGTCGAATTTAGATAATTTTAAACAAAAGAATGAAATATGCCCTACTGTATTTTTAGACGAATAACGTTTGTTAATAATACTTAAATTTATTTCAAAATCTTTGATTAGTATGAATTTAGCTCGACAGAAAAATTAGAAATGTGATAAAAATTTCAACTACTCTTATCTATAATAAAGCTACCTGTTCTTTGAAAATTGAATCCACTCCGTCTTGATTAGCGTGCCTGTGTAAG
>ERZ773038.1441-NODE-1441-length-13465-cov-4.600597_pt1 | contig 13465 bp, 5 predicted proteins | sample MGYA00511665_ERZ773038 | MGnify/ENA primary metagenome ERZ773038 (study PRJEB29015, sample SAMEA2737966) | human oral metagenome | biome: human oral; feature: human-associated habitat; material: dental | place: China | collected 2028 ... | reverse complement strand
TCGTTCCCTGCATCTCCTCGAGCTTAGCACCCTGCTCCAGACCGGCGTTGATGTAGAACGCGAGGACGGGCAACACGGCGCCGTTCATGGTCATGGATACGGACATTTTGCTCAAGGGAATACCGTCGAAAAGCACCTTCATGTCCTCCAGCGAGCAGATCGATACACCGGCTTTACCTACGTCGCCCACCACGCGGGGGTTGTCAGCGTTGTAGCCGCGGTGCGTCGGCAGGTCGAAGGCTACGGAGAGACCTTTCTGACCCGAAGCGAGGTTACGGCGATAGAAGGCGTTCGACTCCTCGGCCGTGGAGAATCCGGCGTACTGGCGGATCGTCCAGGGGCGCATGGCGTACATGCCGCTATATGGGCCGCGCAGGTAGGGAGGCAGACCGGAAGCGTAGTGCAGGTGCTCCATGCCGTCGAGGTCTTCTTTCGTGTATACGGATTTCACCTGAATGTGTTCAGGCGTTTTCCAGTCGGCGGTGATGCCGTTGGACTTTGCCCAGGCCGTCGCATCCGTAGCGACAAAGCCGGCTGACTTGATATCTATGTTTCTAAAGTTCGGTCTCATAAGATCTTTCCATCAAAGAAGTTTCGCGTTAAACATCTGCAAGGTCTCCAGCACGTTCGATTTCACGTGAATGAAATGTTCGATGCCGGCAGCTTTCAATTCCTCTATGCAAGCAGGCGCACCTGCCACCACAAACAATTCCTTGCCGTCGATCAGCTTGAAAGCTTCAGGGGCATGAACGGCATACTCGTCGTCGCTCGAGCAGAGCACGATGATGTCGGCCTTCTTCTCGCGAGCGGCCTTCACACCAGCCTCCACGGTCTCGAAACCGAGGTTGTCGATGATCTCGTAGCCTGCGCAGGCGAAGAAGTTGGACGAGAACTGCGAGCGTGCCAGACGCATGGCCAGGTTGCCGATGGTCAGCATGAACACTTTCGGGCGCTTGCCGCTGTGCTCCGTGGCCAGACGCAGGGTTTCAAACTCCGATGCACCGCGAGAGAAGTCGAGCTTCTCGATCGAGGCGTCTTTGCTGCAACCGCATCCGTGGCCGGTGCCCTCTTCTTTCTTTTCGATCTTGTCGCCAGACATCTCCGTGAAGTTCGGGAAGATGTTCGTGCCCAGCAGACTGATGCGACGCGTGGCAACGAGCTTCTTGCGTGCCTTGTTCGATTCGTTGATGGCCTTCTGCACTTCGCCCGTGTTGGCTACGGCGGCAAATCCGCCCTTGTCCTCTACCTCGAGGAAGAGCTTCCATGCGGCGTCAGCCATCGACTGCGTCAGCACTTCTACGTAATAGGAACCCGCTGCGGGGTCAACCACCTTGTCGAAGTGGCACTCTTCCTTGAGCAAGAGCTGCTGATTGCGTGCGATGCGTTCCGAAAATTCGTCGGGCGTCTTGAATACGCTGTCGTACGGCAAGACAGTGATGGAGTCAACGCCTGCGATGGCGGCTGACATCGTCTCCGTCTGCGTGCGGAGCAGGTTTACGTAGGCGTCGAACACGGTCATGTTCCACATCGACGAGCGAGCATGCACACGAATCTTGCAGGCGCAGTCGCACGAGGGATTGTAGGCCTTGACGATCTCGGCCCAGAGCCAGCGTGCGGCGCGGAACTTGGCCATCTCTAAGAAGTAGTTCGACGAGATACCGAAATTGAACTTGATCTTCTTCGCCACCTTCTCTGCGGGCAGACCGGCCTCGCTCAGTTTGGCGATCAAATCGTTACCCCAAGCCAGCGCATAGCCCAGCTCTTGGGTGATGTACGAACCGGCGTCGTTGAGGTTGGCGGCGTTGACGGCCAGCACGCGATAGCCCGGCAGGGCTTCGGCGGCGTTCACCACAGCGACAGCTTCCTGCACCCAAGCGCCCGTCAGAGCCACGCCCTTAACGAGGGGCTTCTTGAGCGGATCGTAAGCCACGGAGCCTACGACCTCGTCGAGGTTGACGCCCTTGGCCTTGAAATAGTCAGCGAGGATGCTGATCAGATCCGTCACGCGATGGTTGCAGGTGCGGAAATTGAGTTCTACAGCCACCGGATCGATGCCGTCGAGCAACGTGGCGATGTTCGCAGCGTCGATGAGGGTGCTCTTTACATTGAAACCGAGGGCCGTGACGCCACTCTCTGCGATGAGGCGTTTGGCTTTCTCGTTTGCCGCCGCGCAATCGTCGACGGCGAGGTCCTGACGGACCAACCACGTGTTGCAGACTTTCGTACCGCGCACGTAGGGGAACTCCCCGGGCAACGAGGTGGCGGTGGCCAGTCCTTCGATGTCTTCGGCGCGATAAAACGGATTCACATTGAATCCTTCGCCCGTTTTCCAAACCAGTTTCTTCTCGAACGGCACGCCCTTTAGATCGGCTGTGATCTTGGCCATCCACTCTTCGGTGGTGACGGGCGGGAACTCCGAGAACAGTTTCTCTTTTGCTGCTTCTGCCATAAATTTCTTCGTTTTACTGTGTAAAAAAATGACTGTATTGTATTCCTCACTTTTTGGGGGAGAGGAAGAGGATCTATGCTTTAAGGTCCGACGATGAGCCAGGCTGTTTCAAACTTGGGATTCTTTCGCCACCGCGCCAGCTCGGCCTCCGCCTCTTTCCGATCCGTATAATCGCCGATTATCACGCGGATCTTGCGGACCACTCCGTTCATCCGGATTCGAGCTCGAGCGCGATCAGCGGGCGTTAGCTTCGAGACAAGCTGCTCAGCGGCTTCGAGACGATCCAGACTGGCGATGACGATCCTATATCTCTTTTTCTCTGCTGCTTTTTGGGTCTTCGCTTGCCCCTCCCCTTCCGGCTGAATCTCTGGGACAGGCGCGGGCGATGCGGCGGGCGTTTTTTCGCTCAGATCGTGGAGCAATTCAGAGGGGACAAAGCCGGCGGTATAGGCTGATCGATCCACCTCCTTCACGGGTGTGGACACCGTAAAATAGAAGGCGCATGCGACGGCGGCTACGGCGGCCGTCTGTCCCACCACACGCAGGGCGGCGGGGAGATGCGCCTTTACACTCTCGGGGATCAGGCGACGTGTGACGGGTATCGAATCGGGGACAGTAGGCCGGTCGATCGGCTGGGCCTCGGACGGTTCGGGGCTGAGCGGCGGCATATAAAATAAAGGTAGACCGTAAGAACCGATGCCATAAAGGGGCGTTCGATCGATAGGATCAAAGAGGAGCGCACCGTCATCGTTGCGACGGAGCGTTCCGATAGCGTCCAATCGGAGGATGCCCTCCTCGTCGAGCTGGGTCAGCAGGGCGCTGACGTCGTGCCGGATAGCCTGTTGCGCCTCGTTGAAATCCATGCCGTACATCTCCATATACGACTCGGCCAGCAGGCCGTCGTTATGGGTGAGCGTGGGATTAAAAACGATTTCTTTTCGGGCGGGAAGGAAGGCACATTCCCGGGTTTTGTGGACGGCAGCATGCCGCCGGAGGATGAAGCCTCCGAAATCCGGGATTATTACGCAATCATTAACAAGGAGGATGCGTTCGATATGTAGCGGGATTCGTAGCACGAGCGCAAAAGTATTTTTTTTTCGGAATTGCGGAGATGCCGAACGGGACGCGTTTGAAAGTACGGAAGGGCCTCCAGCGCTGTTCAAATCCACATTTTCCCCATGAAAATGCCCATTGACAGTGTAGGTCGGCGTTTTTCAAGTCCGAAATGCCCCATCGACAGTGTAGGTCGGCGTTCCCCCCAAAAAGAAGACCCGCACATCGGTATGATATGCGGGCCTTGTGGCTATTTCAGGAGCGATCCCAGCAGGCCGCGACCGAATTTGAAGAGGAGATTGATCACCTCACGCTTGGCTTTGGTGGAGGCCATTTTGGTGAGGCTTCCCGTGAGGCTGTTGTCCTTCTCGCGCTGGCGCTGGCGTTCGAGGCGCTCTCGCTCGACACGCTCGGCCCGTTCGCGACGCTCTTGCTCCTTTTGCTGACGCAGCTCCTCCTTTTCGCGGAGGGCGTTGGCTTGCTCACGGCTGGCGCGCTCCATGCGGGCGGTGAGGAGTTCGAAGGCCGATTCGTTGTCCACCGCTTGGTCATACTTGCCCAAGAATGGCGACGACTGAATCACGGCCCGACGCTCGTCTGCGGAGAGAGCGCCGGCGCGGCCCTCAGGCGGGATGATGACAGCGCGCTCGACGATGGATGGCCGTCCGGCGGCGTCGAGGAAGGAGACGAGCGCCTCGCCCACGCCAAGCTCTGTGATGGCTGTGCGCGCATCAAAAGCGGGATTGGGGCGGAAGGTGGAGGCGGCCGTCGAGACGGCTTTCTGGTCGCGCGGGGTGAAGGCACGCAGGGCATGCTGCACACGGTTGCCGAGCTGACCGAGAACAGTGTCGGGGATGTCGGCCGGATTTTGTGTGCAGAAATAGATGCCCACGCCTTTGGAGCGGATGAGCCGGACCACCTGTTCGACCTTTTCGAGCAACGAGGGGGCTATGCCATTGAAGAGCAGGTGGGCTTCGTCGAAGAAGAAGACGAGGCGCGGCCGGTCGAGGTCGCCCACCTCGGGCAGGCGCTCAAAAAGCTCGGAAAGGAGATAGAGGAGGAAGGTGGTGTAGAGCTTCGGGGAGCGCATGAGGCGTTCGGCCTCGAGGATGTGGATGACGCCGCGGCCGTCGCGTGGCTGGAGGAAGTCGAGGATGTCGAAGGCCGGTTCGCCGAAGAAATGGTCGGCGCCTTGCTCCTCAAGCGCCAGCAGTCCACGCTGTATGGCGCCGATGGTGGCCACGGAGATATTGCCGTAGGCCGTGGTGTAGCGGGTGCGCTCCTGGCCGATGTGCTCCAACATTTTGCGGAGGTCTTTGAGGTCAAGCAGCAGGAGTTGCTCGTCGTCCGCGATGCGGAAGGCGATCGAGAGGACGTTGCTTTGGATGTCGTTCAAGTCGAGCAGCTGGCTGAGGAGCAGCGGTCCCATCTCGGAGATGGTGGTGCGCAGCGGATGACCGGCCTCGCCGAAGATGTCCCAGAGGCAGACGGGTGAGGCGGCGTAGGCAAAGCCTCGTTCGGCAAGGTGGTGCGCGTCCACGCTGCGTTGCAGGGCGGCGTTACCACCGCCCGGGCGGGCCACTCCGGAGAGGTCGCCTTTGATGTCGGTGGCAAAGACAGGGACACCCATGCGACTGAATGTCTCGGCCATGTTTTGCAGCGTGCAAGTCTTGCCCGTGCCTGTGGCACCGGCGATGAGGCCATGCCTATTAGCCATCTGCGGGAGAAGGCAGACGTCGCCCCCTCCCGCAGTTACGGCTATGCATGCTCTGTTTTGGTTGTCAAGCATGAGGTGATGGATTGTTATAAGTAAGGAGAGCTTCTGAGAAGTAGTTGCGAGTTACAAGCCGCCGGATAGGCTGCCTGTAACTCACAACGTGTGCGCTTACGGCTCCACGATAGCGTCGGAGGTCAGAACGACCGTCTCGGACTCGACCACAGGTGCGGGGGCAGGCGCCGGGGCGGCTTTCTTCTTCTTCGTCTTGCGTGGTGCAGGCGTCTCAAGGGTTTCGCCCAGCTCGGCCAGCTCACGTTCGGCAACAATGCGATCGAAGTCGTCCTTGGCGCCAACGATGAGTCGATCGAACTCGCGGCGGCCCGTTCCGGCCGGGATCAAGTGTCCGCAGATGACGTTCTCCTTCAGTCCCTCGAGGCGGTCAGACTTACCGCTGATGGCGGCCTCGTTGAGCACCTTGGTCGTCTCCTGGAAAGAGGCGGCGGACATGAAGCTGGACGTCTGAAGTGCGGCGCGGGTGATACCCTGAAGGATCTGGATCGTTGTCGCTGGTTTCGCGTCGCGAGCCTCAACGAGCTTTTTGTCGCGGCGCTTGAGCGAACTGTTCTCGTCGCGGAGCTTACGCGCGGTGACGATCTGTCCAGCGTTGAGCGTATCCGACTCGCCCGGATCAGTCACCACCTTCTTGCCCCACATGCGATCATTCTCCTCCATGACGTCGATCTTATCGACAAGCTGTTGCTCGAGGAAACGCGTGTCGCCCGCATCGGCAATCTCCACCTTGCGCATCATCTGGCGTACGATCACCTCGAAATGCTTGTCGTTGATCTTTACGCCCTGCAAACGATAGACGTCTTGCACCTCGTTGACGATGTACTCCTGCACGGCCGTGGGACCCTTGATGGAGAGAATATCGGACGGGGTGATGGCACCGTCAGAGAGTGGCATACCGGCGCGGACATAGTCGTTTTCCTGCACCAAAAGCTGCTTGGAGAGCGGCACCATGTACTTCTTCGTTTCGCCGAGCTTGGAGGTGACCATGACTTCGCGATTGCCTCGCTTGATCTTACCGAAGCTGACCTCACCGTCGATCTCAGACACTACGGCCGGGTTGGACGGGTTACGCGCCTCGAAGAGCTCCGTGACACGCGGCAGACCACCGGTGATGTCGCCCGTCTTACCGACGGCGCGCGGAATCTTTACGAGCACCTCGCCCGTCTTGATCAGGTCGCCATCCTCCTTGATCACGTGAGCACCCAACGGCAGCGCATAGTTTTTAAGCGTCGTACCCTCGTCGCTGACCACGTGCGCCACGGGAACCTTCGTTTTGTCTTTCGACTCGATGATGATCTTCTCCTTCAAGCCCGTGGTTTCGTCGCTTTCCACCTTGTAGGTGATGTTCTCTTCCATGCTTTCGAACGTGATCCGTCCGGCGGCCTCGGAGACGATAACGGCATTGAAGGGGTCCCATTCGATGATCTTGTCGCCCTTCTTCACGGTGGCGCCGTTGTCGAAGAAGATCTTCGAACCGTAGGGGATGTTGTGGTTATGCAGCACAATCTTCGTGTTCGGGTCTACGATGCGCAATTCGGCCAGACGGCTGACTACGATCTTGCAGCCATCGCTCTCGGAGTCTACCACGCGCAGCTCATCGATCTCCAGCACACCGTCGTACTTGGAGATGAGGCTGTTTTCGGTAGCGATGTTCGAGGCGATACCGCCGACGTGGAATGTACGCAGTGTAAGCTGTGTACCCGGCTCACCGATGGACTGAGCGGCGATGACGCCGACCACTTCGCCCTTCTGCACCATGCGACCCGTAGAGAGGTTGCGGCCGTAGCACTTGGCACAGACGCCCTTCTTCGATTCGCACGTAAGCACAGAGCGGATCTCGACACTTTCGATCGGCGATTCCTGGATCTCCATGGCTTCCTTCTCGCGAATCTCTTCACCCGAGTGGACGATGATTTTACCCGTGATCGGGTGAACGACATCATGCACAGACACGCGGCCCAGAATACGTTCGTAGAGCGAGGCGATGACGTCTTCGTTGTTCTTCAACTCCGTGCAGACGAGGCCGCGCAGCGTACCGCAGTCTTCCTCGTTGATGATCACGTCGTGCGAGACGTCCACAAGTCGACGCGTCAGGTATCCGGCGTCGGCTGTCTTGAGGGCGGTGTCGGCCAAACCTTTTCGGGCACCGTGGGTGGAGATAAAGTACTCCAACACGGAGAGTCCCTCCTTGAAGTTCGAAAGGATCGGGTTCTCGATGATCTGACCGCCGTCGCTACCGCTCTTCTGCGGCTTGGCCATCAGACCACGCATACCTGAAAGCTGACGGATCTGCTCCTTCGATCCACGAGCACCGGAATCCATCATCATATAGATGGAGTTGAAGCCGTCGTTGTCCGAACTGAGCTGATCGATGAGCGTCTTGGAGAGCTTACTGTTGACGTGCGTCCAGGTGTCGATGATCTGGTTGTAACGCTCGTTGTTGGTGATGAAGCCCATGTTGTAGTTGGACGTGATCTGCTCCACTTCGTCGTATCCCTCCTTGACGATGCTGTCCTTTTCGGGCGGGATAAGCACGTCGGCCAGGTTGAACGACAGGCCACCCTTGAAGGCCATGTAATAACCGAGGTTCTTGATGTCGTCGAGGAACTGTGCCGTACGGGCCACGCCGCAGGTTTTGATCACGTTGCCGATGATGTCGCGCAGGGCTTTCTTGCCCCAAACCTCATTGACGTAACCCACTTCTTCGGGTACGAACTCATTGACCATGAGTCGGCCCACGGAGGTCTCGACCATGTGACGGACGGGGTTTCCTTCGGCGTCGCGGTCGTTGACATAGACCTTGATCGGGGCGTGGATGTCGAGCTTCTTTTCGTTGTAAGCGATGCGTGCCTCCTCAGGGCCGTAGAAGATGAGCCCTTCACCGCGGGTGCCTTTGCGGAGCTTGGTGATGTAATAGAGTCCGAGCACCATGTCTTGCGAGGGCACGGTGATGGGGGCGCCGTTGGCAGGGTTGAGGATGTTGTGCGAAGCGAGCATGAGCATCTGCGCTTCGAGCACGGCCTCGTTGCCCAGCGGCAGATGGACAGCCATCTGGTCACCGTCGAAGTCGGCGTTGAAAGCGGTACAGGCCAAGGGGTGGAGCTGAATGGCTTTCCCCTCGATCATCTTCGGCTGGAAGGCCTGGATACCGAGGCGGTGAAGCGTCGGAGCACGGTTGAGGAGCACGGGATGACCCTGCATGACGTATTCAAGGATGTCCCACACGACGGGCTCCTTGCGGTCGACGATCTTCTTGGCCGACTTGACCGTCTTCACGATGCCACGCTCGATGAGCTTACGGATGATGAATGGCTTATAGAGTTCGGCGGCCATATCCTTAGGCAGACCGCATTCGTGCATCTTCAGCTCGGGGCCAACGACGATGACGGAGCGCGCAGAATAGTCGACACGTTTACCGAGCAGGTTCTGGCGGAAGCGTCCCTGCTTACCCTTCAGACTATCGGAGAGAGATTTGAGGAGGCGGTTGGCGTCCGTCTTGACGGCGCTCGACTTACGCGAGTTGTCGAAGAGCGAATCGACGGCCTCTTGGAGCATGCGCTTCTCGTTGCGGAGGATGACTTCCGGGGCGCGGATGTCGATGAGCCGTTTGAGACGGTTGTTGCGGATGATGACACGACGATAGAGGTCGTTCAAGTCGGAGGTGGCAAAGCGTCCACCATCGAGCGGAACGAGCGGACGCAGCTCGGGCGGAATGACGGGCACGACTTTGATGATCATCCACTCCGGACGGTTGCGCCCCTTTGACGCACGGAAAGCCTCGACCACCTGCAGGCGCTTCAGGGCTTCGTTCTTGCGCTGTTGCGAGGTGTCGGTCATGGCGTGGTGGCGCAGGTCGTAAGAGAGGGTGTCGAGATCGATGCGCGTCAGGAGGTCATAGATCGCCTCGGCGCCGATCTTGGCGATGAACTTGTTCGGGTCCGTATCCTCAAGCATTTGGTTTTCCTTCGGCAGGGTGTCGAGGATGTTCAGGTATTCCTCTTCGGAGAGGAGGTCCATATCATTCACATTTTCAGCCTCACCGGTCTGGATAACTACGTAACGCTCATAGTAGATGATCGAATCCAGCTTCTTGGTTGGCAGGCCAAGCAGGTAGCCGATCTTGTTGGGCAATGAGCGGAAATACCAAATGTGAGCCACGGGAACGACGAGCTGTATATGTCCCGAACGCTCTCGCCGCACCTTCTTTTCCGTCACCTCGACCCCGCAACGGTCGCAGACGATGCCTTTGTAGCGGATGCGTTTGTATTTTCCGCAATAGCATTCGTAGTTCTTCACCGGCCCGAAGATGCGCTCGCAGAACAGTCCGTCGCGTTCGGGCTTGTACGTGCGGTAATTGATCGTCTCGGGCTTGAGAATCTCACCGTAGGAGTTCTCCAAAATCTCCTCCGGTGAAGCCAGTCCGATCGTGATCTTCGTGAAATCCGTCTTTATCTTATTCTCTCTCCTAAAAGCCATAATCCTCTTCTATTATATAGTCGTATTTGTATCGCGATGGGTCGCATGATGGGGTGAAACTGAATCTCCTCGAGTGTTTGGGCCTTCCGTAGGTCTACGAACATCTCCTGCAAGTTGCAGGGGATCACTGTAGGTCTACGAACATCTCCCGCAAGTTGCAGGGGATCACTGTAGGTCTACGAACATCTCCCGCAAGTTGCAGGAGACCTTCCGTAGGTGTACGAACATCTCCCGCAGATTGCAGGAGACCTTCCGTAGGTGTACGAACATCTCCCGCAGATTGCAGGAGTCTGCTGTGCCCCCTTGCTATTCGTCCCTATGAACAAGGGAAAGCGAGGGGTGTGCCCTCTCTTCCGCCCTGATTCATGCGCTGTATCTTTAATCTAATGTGAGGCTCAAGCAGAGCCCTTTGAGTTCATGGAGCAACACGTTGAGCGACTCCGGAATGCCCGGTGTCGGCATGTTGTCGCCTTTCACGATGGCCTCGTAGGCTTTCGAGCGGCCCACGACATCGTCCGACTTCACGGTCAAAATCTCCTGCAAGATGTGCGCAGCACCAAAGGCCTCGATGGCCCAGACCTCCATCTCTCCGAAGCGCTGTCCACCGAACTGGGCCTTACCGCCGAGTGGCTGCTGCGTGATCAGAGAGTACGGCCCGATGGAGCGGGCGTGCATCTTGTCGTCCACCATGTGGCCGAGCTTGAGGAAGTACGTCACGCCCACGGTGGCTGGCTGGTCGAAGCGTTCGCCCGTGCCGCCGTCGTAGAGATACGTCTTGCCATAGCGAGGAATGCCTGCTTTGTCCGTCCATTCGTTCAAGTCGTCGATCGAAGCGCCGTCGAAAATCGGTGTAGCAAACTTCACGTCGAGTGTTCTTCCGGCCCATCCGAGGACGGCCTCGAAGATCTGCCCGAGGTTCATTCGCGAAGGCACACCCAGCGGGTTGAGACAGATGTCCACCGGTGTACCATCCTCGAGGAAAGGCATGTCCTCTTGGCGCACAATCTTCGACACGATACCCTTGTTTCCGTGACGACCGGCCATTTTGTCACCCACCTGGATCTTACGTTTCTTGGCGATGTAGACCTTCGCAATCTGCACAATGCCGGTCGGCAGCTCGTCGCCCACGGTGAGGTCGAACTTCTTTCGCCTAAGCTCCGAATCCAGCTCCTTGTATTTCTTGAGGTAATTCACGATCAGCTGCTTGATTAGCTCGTTTTTGGCTGCATCCGTTGTCCACTTGCTGACTTGGATCGCGTTGTAGTCCAGCTCCTCGAGCATCTTGCGCGAGAACTTCACACCGCGGGGTATGACCTCCGTATTCAGATAGTCCTTCACGCCCTGCGAGGTCTTTCCGTTCGTCAGCGATTGCAGTTTATCGACCAGCGAGGTCTTCAGCTGCGCCAATTTCTCCTCATATTCCTCGTCGATCTTGGGCAGTATAGCCTTGTCAGCCAAGCGTGACGAGGCGCGCTTTTTCACCATCTTCGAGAAGAGGTTCGTCCGAATCACCACGCCTCGTAATGACGGTGTAGCCTTCAGCGAAGCGTCCTTCACGTCGCCCGCCTTATCGCCGAAGATGGCGCGCAGCAGCTTCTCCTCCGGTGTCGGATCCGACTCTCCCTTCGGCGTGATCTTCCCGATCAGGATGTCACCCGGCTTCACGTGCGCACCGACGCGGATAATGCCGCGTTCATCTAAGTCCTTAATTGCATCCTCGCTGACGTTCGGAATATCGGAGGTCAACTCCTCCATACCGCGCTTCGTTTCACGCACCTCGAGGATGTATTCGTCCACATGCACCGAGGTGAAGAAGTCCTCCCGAACCATGCGTTCGTTCAGCACCACGGCGTCCTCATAGTTGTATCCCTTCCACGGCATGTAAGCCACTTTCACGTTCCGTCCCAGCGCCAATTCGCCATTCTGCGTGGAGTAGCCTTCTGTCAGAATGTCACCCTTCTTCACTCGTTGGCCAGGATGACAAATGGGCCGCAAATCGACCGTCGTACTCTGGTTCGTCTTCCGCCACTTGGGGATGTTGTAAGTCTTAATTGCATCCTCGAAACTGATGAATTCTTCTTCCTCAGTCCGGTCGTATTTGATCTTTATGCAGGTCGCATCTACGAACACAATCTCGCCCTCTCTTTCGGCAATCACCTGCGTTCGCGAGTCGCGTGCCACCTGCCCCTCAATGCCCGTTCCCACGATCGGCGCATCGGTGCGAATCAACGGCACAGCCTGGCGCATCATGTTCGATCCCATCAGCGCACGGTTCGCGTCGTCATGTTCCAAGAAAGGGATCAGTCCAGCTGCGATCGATGCGATCTGTGTCGGAGAGACGTCCATCAAGCTCACCTTATCCGGCTCCACTACTGGGAAGTCTGCTTCATAGCGCGCCTTAACGCGGTCGAGCAAAAAGTGACCGTCGTCATCCAGCGGCGTATTCCCTTGTGCTACGATCTTGTTCTCCTCTTCCTCTGCGGTGTAATAGGTTATGGCGTCTTCCGAGAAGTCCACCTTTCCGTCCTCAACCTTTCGATAAGGTGTAGCGATGAATCCGAGATCATTGATCTTGGCATACACACACAGCGACGAGATCAGTCCGATGTTCGGACCTTCTGGTGTCTCGATGGGGCACAGACGGCCATAGTGCGTATAGTGCACGTCGCGAACCTCGAATCCGGCGCGTTCACGCGACAATCCACCCGGTCCCAGAGCAGACAAACGGCGCTTGTGCGTAATCTCAGCCAACGGATTCGTCTGATCCATAAACTGCGACAAAGCGTTCGTTCCGAAGAACGAATTGACGACAGACGAGATCGTCTTAGCATTGATCAGGTCAATCGGAGTAAAGACCTCATTATCGCGTACGTTCATTCGTTCGCGCACTGTACGCGCCATACGTGCCAACCCGACACCAAATTGATTGTACAGCTGCTCACCCACCGTACGCACACGACGATTACTCAAGTGGTCAATATCATCAACAACCGCCTTGGAGTTGATCAGCTCGATAAGGTATTTGATGATTTCGATGATGTCCTCCTTCGTCAACACCTTTGTGTCTACCGCTGTCGACAGATTCAATTTGCGATTGATCCGGAAGCGCCCCACATCGCCCAAATCATAGCGTTTCTCGGAAAAGAACAGATTCGTGATGACCTCTCTGGCACTTGCCTCATCCGCCGGATCAGCATTACGCAACTGACGATAGATGTACAACACAGCTTCCTTCTCCGAATTACTCGGATCCTTCTGTAGCGTATTGTAAATGATCGCGTAGTCTGACAGATTTTGGTCTCCACGATGGAGCAACACATACTGTGCACCCGAATCCACGATTGTGTTGATGTTGTCCTCATCCAGCTCAGCCTCACGGTCAATCACTACATCGTTTCGCTCTATCGAAACCACCTCACCTGTGTCTTCATCCACAAAGTCCTCAACCCAAGTCTTCAACACACGAGCCGCCAATTTGCGCCCGATAAATTTCTTCAGATTGGCCTTAGACACCTTCACCTCTTCGGCCAAATGGAATATCTCCAAGATGTCTTTATCGCTCTCGTAGCCTATGGCGCGAAGTAAAGTCGTAACAGGCAGTTTCTTCTTTCGATCGATGTAGGCATACATGACATTATTAATGTCTGTAGCAAATTCAATCCATGAGCCCTTGAATGGGATGATTCGAGCTGAATAAA
>ERZ773038.1440-NODE-1440-length-13469-cov-8.747726_pt1 | contig 13469 bp, 4 predicted proteins | sample MGYA00511665_ERZ773038 | MGnify/ENA primary metagenome ERZ773038 (study PRJEB29015, sample SAMEA2737966) | human oral metagenome | biome: human oral; feature: human-associated habitat; material: dental | place: China | collected 2028 ... | reverse complement strand
GACGGCCGCGCCACCGGCGCCGGCAACCCCTTCAGCCCGAGCGCTCCGTCCGCCGTCGGCGCCGCGACGGGCGGGCGTGACGCCCCCGCGCACGCCCCGATCGGCTTCCTCCTCGCCTCCCTGGCCGCATCCGCGGCGGCCCTGGTCCTGGCCGCCCTGTTCGAGCATCCCGGCGCGGCCATTGCGGCCTGGGCCCTGGCGGGCCTGGGCGGGCTGGGACTGGCCGTCGTGTTCCTGGTGCGCGACGCCCGGTGCCACTTGGACCCCTTGTACACGACCACCCAGCTGCCCGTGTGGCTGTACCGGGCCTGTGTCCTCGTGGCGCTGCTGGGCGTGGTGGCGGCCTCCGTGCGCATTGCCCTTTTCGTGGGAAGGATGTGACCCCTGTTGCCCGTCGGACCCCGCGCCTCAGCGCCTCTGATCAGGCGTCTCCTGACGTTCCTGGCCGTCGTCGGCCTGCTGTCCCCCATCCTGCTCGTCGCCCCCGCCGCCCGGGCCGATGACGCCCCGCCGGCGGCTCCCGCCCCGGCCGGGCTGTCCGACTTCGGCGCCTGCCTGGCCGGGCGGGGCAAGGGCTCGATGATCATCCTCATCGATCAGTCGGGCTCACTGCGCAGTAGCGACCCGGACGGAGCGCGAGTGACCGCGGCCCAGTACCTGGTCCGGCGCCTGATCGCCTTCACCCACTCCGCCGGCGTCTCCCTGGACGTGCGAGTGGCCGGCTTCTCCGCCGACTACGCCGCGGCGGGGCAGTGGACCGCGCTGAACGATGACGCGCTGGGGCCTATCGATGGCTCGATCACCGCTGTGGGCCAGGACATCAAGGACTATGACACCGACTACTGGACGGCCCTGGAGGGGGCGCGCCAGGACCTGGCCGATCACGATCCCGGCGGGTGCTCCGCCATCGCCTGGCTCTCCGACGGGGCCTTCGACCTGGACGTGCGCGACACCTCCGCCGCCACTGAGCAGTTCGGAGAGGACAAGCCCTATGCCCGCGGCGTGTCCCTGACCAGCGAGTCCGGCGTCAGCCGAGCTGAGCAGGTGGGCATGCAGGACCTGTGCCGCCCCACCGGGCTGGCCGATCAGCTGCGCTCCTCGGGGATCACCCTGCTGGGCATCGGCCTGTCGAAGGGGGATGCCGATTTCACGCTCATGCGCCGCATTACGCAGGGCGGCGGCCAGGGGGCCGCGGCCGCCGGCCTGGAGCCCTGCGGGGACGTGGGCGCACCGGCGGGCTCCTTCTACCCGGTCAGTGACATCGACTCCCTGCTGCTGGCCTTCGACGCCATCTCGGCGCCCGGCTCGGCCGTCAGCTCCCGCTCCTCCCGGATCTGCCAGGGCTCGGTGTGCCAGGAGGGCGAGACCTCCTTCGTCCTGGACGGGTCCCTGGAGGAGGTGCACATCCTGGCCTCCTCCGACGTCGACGGGCTGACGGCCTATCTGTACGCGCCCGGCGCGACCAGTCCCATCGCTCTGCCCGCCTCCCGCTCCGGAGCGCAGACGGACCAGGGCGTGCACTCGGAGTGGATCACCAGCCGCACCCTCCAGATCGACCTGGTCGCCGGGGACCTGAACGCCTGGGACGGGCACTGGCGCCTGGCCTTCGCCGACGCCTCCTCGTCCTCGGCCGACCACGAGGTGCACATCAACCTCCACCTGTCCTCCCCCCTGACCCTGTCGTGGCAGAATCTGGCCGACACCGAGCTGCGCCAGGGCCAGACGGTGACCGATGCGAGCCTCGCCCTGCTGGACCACGCCGACGGCGACAGCATCGACCCCTCGCGCATCACCGGCTCCATCGCCTACTCCGTGATCCTGACCGACTCGCAGGGCGCGGAGCACACGCTCCTGGACTCCACCGACCCGGCCCGGCTCGCCGGACCCGTGTCTCTGACGCTGGGCCAGGACGTCGCCCCGGGGGCCGCCACCGTGACGACCTCCGTGACGGTGACCACGACGAGCATCCAGGAGGGGGGCCGCACCATCGACGGCACGGTCCTGGCGCCCACGCTCGCCTCCGTGCCCGTCACCGTGAACCCGCCCGAGGACTTCCCGGGGCTGGGCGACGCCGTCGACTTCGGACGCGTGGAGGAGCTGACCAGCGCGAGCGCCTCCCTGCCGGTCACGGGCCCGGGCTGCGTGTGGGTCGGCGCGGACGCCACCGCGCTCACCGGCGCGCCGGCCGAGGCCGGAACGATCACCGTGAGCGCCCAGGCCTCGGATGCGGCCTCATGCCTGACCGTGGCCAAGGGCCAGAGCGCCCAGCTGCCCCTGACCCTGTCGACGGCCGAGCACGCCAACGGCGCCGTCACCGGAACCATCGCCGTCACGGTGGCCCCGCTGGACTCGCCCGACCGCGCCCAGGTCATCGAGGTCCCCTTCAAGGCGGATATGCGCCGTCCTCTGGACGTGGGCACCGCCTGGACGGCCTTCGCCCTGGCGCTCCTGGCGGGCGTGGGGATCCCGGTGGGGCTGCTGTACCTGTTCAAGTTCCTCGCCGCGCGCATCCCCTCGGGCCTGCTCGTCACCGCCGTCACGGCGGTGGACGTGCCCCAGCCGGGCGCCGTCGGATCCTTCTCCGTCGCCTCCCAGGACCTGCGTACGCGCACCGTGTTCAAGCCCGTGCGCGAGCTGGAGGTGGACGGCTACCGGCTGCGGGTCGCCGTGGGCGCCTCTCCGACGGCGGTCCCGCGGGTCCGCCTGGTCGCCCCCAAGGCGGCCTCCGTGTCCGGGGCGGATCCCGGCTCGCGCGCGGGCCGCGCCCTCCTGCCGCTGGCCGTGCGCGGGAACTGGGTGGCGGTTCTCGACCAGCCCGACTCCCCGCGGCGCGTCACCCTCATCATCCTGGCCGCCTCGACGGACCAGGACGTCATCGACGGAATCGTCGCCGACGCCGCGGGGAGGCTCGGACCCGCCGTCGCCTCCGTGGCCGACGACGCGCCCGACTCCTCAGCGCCCGACGACGGGTCCGGCGGTTCGGCCCCCGATCCCTTCGGCTCGGCCCCCGACCCCCTCGGATCCGCGCCCGACCCCTTCGCCTCGGCCTCCGACCCCTTCGGACCCGCCCCCGACCCCTTCGGCGGGCCCGGAGACCGGGCCTCCTGACCCGACCGTCCAGCCCCGCCCCAGCACCTCCCGGGCCCCCGCCCGCCGCATCGGCACCGCCGAAGGAAAGGAAAGCTCATGTACAAGGTTCTCGTCATTGGATGCGGTGGCTCGGGAGCCAAGACACTGGCCTACATGATGGACCAGCTCAGGGCCGATCTGGCCGTCCACGGGATCGACGAGATCCCCGGATGCTGGCAGTTCCTCAACGTCGACACCCCCCTCCAGGAGGAGGAGGGCCGGGCCGTGGGCTCGGTGAGCCATCAGGGCGGCGCCTACGTCGCCTGCGGCGTCGCCTCCGGGGACTACGCCGTCGTCGACGCGGCCCTGACGGACCTGATCCGGAAGAACTCGCCCGCCGGGCTGCGCCGGCTCGCCACCTGGATGCCGCGCCGGCCCCGGGACGTCGCCTTCCCCGTCACCGTGGGCGCCGGCCAGTTCCGCGGCATCGGTCGTCTGCTCATGCTCGGCAAGCTCGGCGACGTCTCCCGCGCCGTCCAGGCGGCCCTGGCGCGCATGGCCTCCCCCCGGTCGCAGGAGCAGGCCGCGCGCGTGGCCGAGGCCGTGCCCGGCGCGGGCTCCGTGCCGGACGTGGCCGCGCCACCCATGGTCCTGGTCATCTCCTCCATGGCCGGGGGCTCGGGCGCCTCCATGACCCTCGACGTGTGCCGCCTGGTCGCCGGAGTGCGCTCCACCCCCGCCATCGACCCCCAGAACATCTCAGTCTTCCTGTACACCGCCGAGGTCTTCGACTCGGTGCCCGCCCACCTGCGGGCCGGCATGCCCGGCAACACCCTGGCCATGCTCGGCGAGATCGTCGCCGCCCAGGCCGGCGCCGAGGGACTGGCCGCCGATCTCGACGAGGCGCTCTACGCCTCCCTGGGCATTAAGAATTACGCGGGCCGCGCCTTCAAGCGCGTCACCCCCATCGGCCTGCGGGCCGGCGGCTCGGGCGCCGTCTTCGGCGACGGCACCCCCGAGGGCGTCTTCCGAGGCATGGGCCGGGGCCTGGCGCGATACATCTCCTCCCCGGCCTTCCGAGACTTCGTCAGCTACGACATCGCCAACCAGGTGGAGGTGCCCGACCGCGACCTCGTCGGCTGGGGCGTGGACCCCACGGACACGGCCTGGAGCTCCTTCGGCTACGCCTCGTTGTCCACCGGACGCGACCGCTACGCCGAGTACGCCTCCCAGCGCATCGCCCGTCGCGCCGTCGACCACGCCCTCGACGGATTCAAGCTGTCCGGGGGGGACGCCACCGGGGACAGTCAGCGCCTGGCCGACCTGTGGACCGAGCGCCGTCCCCTGGAGCTCTCCCGATTGGGCCTGCCCCGGGCCTCGGGGACCAATATCCTGGCCGGCGACCGGGCCGTCGACCAGGAGACCGCCAGTTGGCTCGTATCCGCCGCGGTCAGCCCCGCGGTCAACGAGCAGACCCTGCGCGAGCGGGTCCGCACCGTCATGGACTCCCTGTTCAGCCGCAAGATGGCCGCCGCGGGCGACATCGCCCCCGGGGACTGGCTGGAGACCACCCGCCTGTGGCTGCACCACCAGGAGCCCCGGATCGTGGCCGACCTGACCCGGGACGCCTCCGCCCTGGCCCTGACGCGGGTGGAGGAGATGGCCGAGCGCCTCGTGAGCACCACCCGGACCGCTCTGGCGGATCTGGGCGTGCCCTACGCCCTGACCGTGCTCACCCAGTTGCGGCGGCCCGGCGGAGTGCTGCTGTCCCTGGCGGACCGCCTGGCCGAGCTGGGGGCCTTCCAGCGCGCCACGCCCCTGGCCCTGCCCGAGCCCGTGGTCGGCAAGGTCCGAGCGCTGGGCAAGGGCTCCGTGTCGGGCGAGGGCCTGCGCGTCCTGGATCGCGATCTCTTCACGCACCTGAACGAACAGGCCTACCGGTGGCTCGCCTCTCAGCTGGCCGCCGACCTCGTCCCCGCCGTCAAGGACCTGGCCGCATCCGCCGTCAGGCCCCTGGAGAACGCCCTCAACGACACCCGCAAGGTCCTGGAGGCGGCCCGGGGCGATAAGCGCAGCGCTTACGGCGTCGCCGACGTGACCACCGACCTCTACGCGGCCTGGCCCGAGGAGGCCCCGGCCGGCCAGGACCAGGTCGCCCCCGTGCCCCAGCGCTTCGCCACCGCCCACAACGAGGTCGTCCTCATGGCGGTGGACGCCTACGCCGCCGGCTTCGAGGAGCACATCAGGCAGTCGGCCCCCCGGGACCAGCGCGGTGAGACGCAGAAGGCCTACCAGGCCGTCGTCCACCAGGTCCTCACCGGATCCTGGGAGCAGGGCGCCGGGGAGCCCTCCCCCGACGACCTGCTGACCGTCGCCTCGGCCTGGGTGCCCCAGGGACTCCAGGGAGCGACCCGGGGGGCCCTGCCCGCCCCCGCCCGCTACGAGGTGCGGGCGCGCCCGGCGGACATCCTCCGGCGCGCCCGGGCCTTCGTGGCGCGCCGCGGCGAGGCCTTCGAGGCCTTCACCTCCCAGTCCCTGCGCGGCTACCTCAACGACGACCTTGTGGGCGACCACGAGCGCGCCCAGCGCTCGGCGGCGGTGCTGGCCGGGCTCAAGCGCACCCTGGAGATGGCCCGGCCCCTGGTCGAGCTCGACGAGCGGATCTACGCCAAGCTCCACAACGGGGGCCGCCCGCGCCTGTCCTTCACCTTCTCCACGGTGCCCTTCCGCAACCAGCAAGTGGCGGGGGACTTCCTGGATTACCTGCGCCGCAACGACTCCTTCGACGCCGACTTGGTCACCTCCGCCGTTGAGCGCAGCCTCGGGGACGACGACGTCGCCCGCGTCGACGTCTTCGGCTCCTACCCCCGCACCCTGCCGGTGGCCTACTCCGGGCTGCTCAAGTCCGTGGCCGAGGTCTGGGACGCCTCCACCGGCTCCGCCGGCGCGCGCGACTCCTTCTGGCAGATGCGTCGCGCCCGTCCGCTGCCCGGGGGACTGCCCATGGGCGACGACGAGCGTCGCGCCATCGTGCGTGGATGGTGGACCGCCACCCTCGCCGGGGGCATCGTCCGCGACCCCTGGAAGCGGGCCGACGACCACCACCCGGTCAGGGTGTGGGACCGCCAGGACAAGGAGTGGGTGGAGATCCCCGCCCCCATGCTCACCCCGCCCTCGCGCATGATCGCCCCCAACGCCTGGCTGCCCGCCGTCCTGGAGGCCTGCTTGCTGGCCTACTTGCGCGTGGGCCACGAGGGCCTGGAGGCCTTCCGCCCCTGGCAGGCCCTGCGCTACTGGGCCGACGACTCGGTCAACCGTCACCAGGAGAGCTTCGGCCTGGGCACGCCGGTCGACGCCGCCCTGGCCGAGCTTCTGGGCGAGGGCTCCCTCGACGGGCTCACCCCCGCCATCGACCTGGCCGAGGCCGCCCCGCAGGAGCGCCGCCAGCGCCTCCTGAGCTTCGTCGACGCCGTCCTGGCCGACCTCGACCGCAACTACCTGCCCGGCCCCGGCAAGGCCGATGAGCCCGGTCACTGGACCAACTACCGCAAGCGCGATCTGATCGCCACCACGCCGCTGACCGTGGACCTGGCCGCGGAGATGCACCACGAGTTGACTGCCGTGCGCCAGGTCCTGGCCACGGTGGAGCCGGCCGGCTCCACCGCCGCAGCGGGAACCTTCGACGGACTGGAGTACTGAGATGAGCGCACCGACCACGATTCCCGCGCCCGCCGCCGGCGCCGGCCGGGACGACGCCGTCGTCTTCATCGCCCCGCCGAGCCAGCGCCCCCTTCTGGCCGCCCTCGCGGACCTGTCCAGTGCCGGGCTCCTCGCCCCGTTCCACTGGCTGGAGTCCGTCCCCGACCCGGGGGCGGACCGCGCCTTCCGCGACCCCCTCATGGTGGGGGTGAGCGAGGGCCGCACGAGTACGATCCCCTACTCGCGCGCCGTCAACCGCTACGGCCTGGCCACGGTGCGTCTCATCGTCGTCGTCCCCGTGGGCCACCCCGCCGACGACGCCCTGAGCGCCACCGCGGAGCTGCACTACCAGGGCCTGGGCATCACCTCCGGAGCCGTGCGCCAGTGCCTGCGCGTGCTGGTGCCGTGGTCGGAGGACCCCGTGCCGGCCGATCTGGGCCACCAGGGCTGGAGCAATGTCATGCTCTCGCCGGAGTCCACCGCCGATCCGGCCTACAGCGCCAACGGCTGGTGGCAGAGCCCCGAGCGCGTCGCGGGCGCGGCCGCCGTGGGTCTGGCCGCCCAGGCCGGCATCTGCGGCGCCGTGACGCGCACGCCCGCGGACGAACGACCCGCATCCGGATCGACCTACGTCGAGGTGGCCCGCACCTTCGTGCGGGTGACCGACGCCAGCGCCGTCGAGGACGAGCTGCGCGGCATGGTCACCGATGTCGACGCCCACTACCCTCTGCCGATCCGGGGCGATACCCGCCAGTGGGTGCCCGCCTACCCCGATCCCGGGGAGCGGGTGCTCGGCGCGGCCCGGGCCTGGCACCAGCGCCACCAGAGCGCCCTGCGCCGGCCCTTGGCGCAGATGCCCGCCCGGGCGGCCAGGACCATGGGCGCCTGGCAGGCCATCACCATGTTCTTCTCCTTCCTGGGGAAGGCGCTGGCGGGCGCCCCGGTGGACTGGCTGCGCTCGCGCATTCGCGCCGCCAAGACCACCATTGCCCGCTCGGTGTCCGCGACGGTCTTCGGCGAGGGCTCCCAGGTGCGGGTCGTCGTGGGCGGCGTCGACGACACCGGCCGTCCCGCCGGCTGGTGGGAGCTGGCCGCGGCGGCCGCCGGCGCCGGCGCCGCCATGCCCGAGCAGGACTTCGGGCGCGCGGCAGTGGCCGCCACCCGCGACTTCGGGGCGCTGTGGCAGGACCTGCTCGACGGGTCCTTCGCCCTGCTGGGGGGCTCGGGCTGCGAGAACCTGGGACTGAACCCCTATGAGGGCTACGTGCCCGACCGGGACGCGGTCGCCCCGGCGGCCTCCGGCGGGCACGGGCGGTTCGCCATCGACCAGAACCTCGGGGACGTGTCCGCCGGCACCGCCCTGAACGCCTGGGACGCCCTGGAGATAGACCGGGTCGCCCGGATGCTCCAGCAGGTGGCCGCATCCCAGGACCCCCGGGCCCGGGCGGCGCGCGAGCACCTGGGCCGCCTGGAGCAGTGGAAGCAGTCCCAGGAACGGCGCTTCATCCCCCTCCTGGGGCGCTCCCTGGCCATGACCTTCAATAAGACCCGCGAAGACATCATCTCCATCAGCAGGGAGCTGCGGGCCCTGGTGGACCAGGATCCGGGCGCGGCCCTGGAGCGCCGGCAGAGCGCCCTGGCCAGGATCCTGCGCGCGGGGCTGATCATCCTGCTCCTGGTCATCCTGACGCCCCTCGTCCTGGCCCTTCTCAAGACGATCAGCTGGAAGACGGTCGCCATCGTCTCCGCGGCCGCCCTGGTCGTCTGGTTCATCGTCTCGGTCCTGATCTTCGTCCGGCGTCAGCAGGAGGTCTTCCAGATCCTCATGCACGCCGAGGAGCGGGAGCAGCGCATCCCGCTGCTGACGGCCAACCTCCGCCTGGCCGTGGAGGACCTCGCCGCCCAGGGCGCCGCCTACTCCCAGTTCGACGCGTGGGCCGCCATCGCCACGGCCTTCCTGGCCGATCCCCTGGGGGAGCGGGACATGGTCCGCACCGCGCGCGAACATGAGACGGTCCTGCCCGAGTCCCTCCAGCGCGTTGTCGTCGAGGCGGAGCCGGGCCACGTCGCCGACGTCGCAGCCGAATTGCGCTCGTACGTCTTCCAGGTCGGCTGGCTGCGCGAGGCGTGGGAGGCGGTGCGGGCCGCCGTCAAGGACGATCTCACCCCCGACCAGCGCACTCGCCTCAACAACCGCCAGCTCAACCTGTTCACCGAGTCCGGCGCGTCCGGCTCGGCGCTGAGGAACTGGGCGGACGCCCTGACCGCCAAGGGGGTGCGCTCCACCTGCGGAGCCGACCACTGGGCCCGGTGCCTGGAGCTGCTGGGCGGTGAGAGCGGGCCGCGCCTCGACCTGCACGTGCCCATGCCCGATGGCGCCCGGCGTCTCGTCGCCGACTACCGGCGCGACCTGGAGGCCCCCACGAGTCGTTCGGTCGTGACCGATGTTCTGGGGCCCATGGCGCGCTCGGGCGGCTCCGCCCTGACGGCCCCGGCAGGCCACTGGTTCTGCGAGTCGCACGACGGGCTGAGCGAGACCATGCTCCTGGTCGACTCCACCGACCCGCTGGCGCCCACGGACTTCATCTACCCCGCGCCCGAGCGCGCCCGCCCCGACTTCACCATGGACGAGCCCGACTACGCGTCGGCGATCCGCCCGTCCCAGCCCGCCGACGCGGGATCCGGCTCACCGGATCCTTTCGCCGGCCCCCTCGAGTACTGAACCCCATCGACCAGCCCGCGCTCCATGTGAGGAACGACCAGCCATGCCCGTCAACCTTCGCGACTTCATGAATGCGATGAACGAGTGGACCCGCCAGGAGGCCCCGCCCGGCGTCCAGGAGGTCCTGCCCGCCTCGATGTGGATGAAGGTGCGCTATGCGGGCGCCGACGTCGACGGCGGGGTCCGCTTCGATCCGCGCGCGATCGTGGATGTCGCGCTGGACGGCCGCACGGAGCTGCTCGACTCGGTCGCCGAGCCGTTGGCTCGGGCGCTCAATGAGCGTTTCGCCCCGAAGGACGCCGCGCCCTCGACCACGAGGCGGGCCATTCCCCCGGTGCCGCCGCCGCCCGCGCCGAAGTCCGCGCCCGGGCCGGTGCCGGCCTCCTCCGCCGCGGATCCGAGTCTGCGACGGGACTTGGGGTGGCGCGGGCGGTGGCAGCCCGAGCCCGAACCCGTGCACAAACCTGAACCTGCGCCTGAACCCGAGCCCGAGCCCGCGCCCGAACCTGAGCCCGCGCCCGAACCTGAACCCGAGCCCGCGGAGCACGACTACTCCTTCCCCGCTTACGACTACTCGCGTGACGACCTGGACTTCGCCGAGGAGGACGGCCCCCACGTCCCGGTGGGTGTCGAGCGTTTCGACGACCGCCTGCGCTACTCGTGGCCCGACGCGGGGGAGGGCGAGGTCTACCGCGTCGTCGTCTCCGACCTGGAGGACCCCTACAGCCCCGACGACTTCGAGGAGCTGGCCGTCACCGAGGGCACCGAGGCCTGGGACACCGCGTCCGCGACCACCGCTGTGCGCTTTGTGACCGTCTGGGCCTACGCGCGCTCCTCCGGCGGATCTCTGGGCCAGTGCCGGCGCATCGCCAGCAGGGTGATCGTCCACGACCTGCACCACTGGGAGCTGGAGTTCGACTCCGAATCCGGGGCCGTCATCGGGTCCTGGACGCCTCCGGTCGCGCCGCCGGGGGCGCAGGTGACCGTCCGCTCGGCCCGCCTCCCCGTCGACCGGCCCCCGGGCCGCTTCCTCAAGGGCTCGGCCTGGATGAGCTTCGAGGTGTCCAACAACGGTTCGGGCTTCCAGGACGCGCAGGTCGTGGGCGGCAAACGCTACAATTACGTGGCCGCCGTCGAGGTGAGCCTCAACGGGCGGACCCACGCCTCGAAGCCGGTCATGCGCTCCATCACCCCGACCGTCGTCGTCGAGCGGATCAAGGATGTGGCCGCCGTCGAGGTCCCCCCGTCAGACCCGTCCCGGCCCTCCAGCCTCACCATCACCTGGACGCAGTCCCCCCAGACGACGGTCGTCCTGTACCGGACCCGGGAACCGGTTGACGAGCAGGCCCGTTCCCGCAATGACATCCCCGAGTCCCAGCTCGCCGCCGCGCGTCTGCCCGAGGAGGCGCGCCTCAACAGCCGCCTGGCCGCGGTCGACGAGTCCGACGACCCCGCCCGCGTCCTTCACACCCTCGCCAACGTCCCCTGGCCCGCCGGCCCCGAGTGGGACACGCTGCACCTGACCCCGGTGACGCTCCACTCCGGGGACCGGGCGACCATCGGCGCGCCCCTGCGCCTCAAGCGCGCCGGGGGAGTGAGCAATGCGACGCTCACCCGTCGCCTGACCTGGGACCTGGTCACCTTCACCTGGCCCGGCGACGCCGCTGCGGTCGAGCTCAGGTGCACCACCGCCGAGCAGGAGCCCGACCGTCGTCAGCCCCCGCTCGTCTCCGTCACCAAGGAGGAGTACCAGGCCAACGGCGGCTGCGTGCTGGAGCGGGGGCTGCCGGCTGCCGGGGGCCGTCTCCACCTCAACTCCCTGACCTACCTGGAGGGCCGTCAGATCCCCTCCCCGGTGGTCAGTCTCGACGTGCCTCCGCGATGGGTCTACCGCTACACCCTCGTCTGGCCCGGCGACACCGCCCCGGTGCGAGGCCTGGGCCGCCTGGCCGCGTCGATCCTCAAGCAGACCCTCGTCGAGGTGCGGATCACGCCGGTGCAGGGCTTCACCGATCCCGACTACGGCGTGGGCCTGGTGCTCCTGCACAACCCCTCCAGGCTCCCGCTGAGCCCCGACGACGGCCAGGCCGTCCCGCTGTACCGGCAGCGCCCCACCAAGGAGGGCGGTCAGGAGAGCTCCCTGGTCGTGCCGCTGCCCCCTCAGGGCCAGAACCTGTCCCTGTGGTTCGACCACTCCGGGCTGTCCGGCTACCTGCGTCTGAGCGTCAACTCCAGCGCCTCGTCCCAGATCGAGCAGGAGTACGACCGCCGGGCTCTGGAGCACTACGCCCTCATCGATCCCGAGCTGTCCGTCCTCCACAGGCAGCGGTGACGCCATGACCACCACCCCGCCGCCCGCGCCCCGGTCCAACGGGCTGCGCGCCGCCGCGCAGCTGCTGTACACCAATGTCGACCGCATGGCCGACGGCCGGGCCACCTCCGGCTGGCAGACCATGGAGGTCAGCGCGGGCCTGGACGAGGCCGGCGCCACGCTCATGCGAGGACTCGTCGAGCCCAGCCTCAACCCCCTGCGCCCCCTGCCCGGCTTCCCCACCCCCGAGGAGATCGGGGCCGCCGAGCGGCGCTTCGCACAGGCGCCCACCAGGATCGGGACCGTCCTGGTCCACACCGCTCCCGCGGGCGTGGACACCACCGGGCGGCCCAACACCATGAGCCATCTCGTCCTGCTCCCCGACGACCCGGCTCCCACCCTCATGACGGCGGACCTGTGGCGTTCGCCCGGCTGGGTCGCGCCCTTCGGCCCCGACCGGGTTCGCAGCTCGTCGCTGCCCGACCCCGCCGCCCTCGTGGCGGGAGCGGCCGTCGACGACGACGCCGTCGCCGACTTCATCGCGGCCGCGCCCCGCGGCCCCGTCCTGGGCGCGATAGCCGACGCCCTCCAGCCCCGCATCCTGACCCGCCTGGACGGACGCGCGCCCGATGAGGGCGCGGGCCCCGTCGTGGTCGCCTGCGCCTCGACCGACGAGGCCGCGCTGTGGATAGGGGCCCTCCAGCGCACCTGCGCGCCGGCCACGGGCCGGCTGCTGGGCTTCTCCACCCTGGAGCGGCTCACCGGATCCGGGGATCTGGAGCGGCTCTCCGGCATCGGCCTCGACCTCGTCTTCGTCCCGCCCCCGGACCTGGAGGCGGCGCGGCGCGGGACCGGGGCGCTCGTGGTGGACCTGGAGCGGCCGCCGTCCGACCCGCCGACCACCGGCTGGGGCCGCTTGGTCGTGGCGGCCTGCCAGGACCAGGGGGCGTGGATGGCCGCCACCGAGGCCCAGCGGGAGGTCATCGGACTGCTGGCGGACCATCGGGACCTGTCGCCCGCCTGGCCGTTGGCCGTGGCGGAGGCCTGCGACCCGGGTCTGCTCACCGGCGACCTGGACGACGTCGTCGAGTGCGAACTCGTGGACTGCCGGCCGTCCGCCCTGACCGATCAGCCCTATCTGTCGAGCATCATCACGGAACGGGTCCTGGGCTCGAGCTGCCGGGAGCCGGCCGACTGGTGGCGGCGGCTGGCCGCCGTGCCGGCGGGCGCCCCGGTCACGGGCCTGGTGGACGGGCTCGTGACCCGCTACCTCCAGACCGCATCCCAGTCGGCGTCCTGGCTGCTGGATGAGCACCGCGAGCCCCGGCCCGCGGTGCACCGGGTCCTGAGCCGCTGGAGCGCGCAGCCGCAGTGCGCGAAGGCGGTGGAACGCGCGGTGGGGGACATGATCCGCACCGTCGAGGCCGACGGGCCCGACGGCGCGACCCGGCTGCGCCTGGCGGACGGACTCCTGCGCGACGGGCTCGTCCTGCCGCCGGCGGCGGCCGAGCGACTGCTCGCCCCCGCCTGCCGGGCGCTCCTGAGCCCAGACGAGGCCGAGTGCTCCCGTACGACCCGCGTGCGCGCCGGCGAGGCCGCGCGCGCTCACCTTCTGACCCTCGTCGAGGAGCTCCTGCGCTCGCCCGCGTCGGCGGGGCCTCGGCGGTT
>ERZ773038.1434-NODE-1434-length-13519-cov-3.227347_pt1 | contig 13519 bp, 13 predicted proteins | sample MGYA00511665_ERZ773038 | MGnify/ENA primary metagenome ERZ773038 (study PRJEB29015, sample SAMEA2737966) | human oral metagenome | biome: human oral; feature: human-associated habitat; material: dental | place: China | collected 2028 ... | reverse complement strand
CTAAAACCTAATTTACTATGTGAGATTCTTAAGTTATTTATAAAGAAAAAAAATATTAAAAAAGTTATTTTTTTAGGTGCAGGGGATAGAGATGAAAAATACTTAAATGAGATAAAAAAATCCGTTAATTTTAGTGATTTTAATATTGAAAATTTGGTAAATAAAGTTTCCCTTGATGAAAGTGTTGATATTATTTCAAAATGTCAATATTATCTGGGATTTGAGTCTGGTTTATTTCATATAGCAGCTTCTTTAAAAATTAAGACTTACGGGATTTTTACAGAAATTAATGCATTTTCTCACATTAATTGGGAAAATGTTACTCTTTTTTCTGGAAGTCCAAGCACTTCAAATAGTAATGAATATTTTGGAAATTCTAAATTAAATAATATTTCTCTTGAAGAAATAGAAAAACTTTTGTAAATTAATCTTTCATAAATAAAAATATGGAAATTAAACTCTATCTTTAATCTTACTATCTAGGATTTTAAGTATAGTTTAGGTTTCCATATTTTACTTTTTAATTTAAAATCCAAAGTTAATTTTAGTTCTAATATTCTTAATAATTACCTTTTAACACTTCTACTAATACACATCTATTTTCTATATTCTTTTCAGGATACTTGTCTATATTTTTTAATATATTTTTCTTTTCTTTTTCTGGTACTGAAATATATTTTATTTTTGCTTCCTTATCAATTCCAAATGCTATTCCAAATAACTTTCTTTTTGTATAGAACCATTTTTTTTCAACTATTTCATAAGCATAATCTGTAGCTTCTCTTAATGAAGTAAAAAATTCATCTTGATTAGCAATTTCTCGCATTTTTCCATTTTCATCATCTATATAAAATTTTATTTGCCTTTCTTTAAAAATCTTATAATTTTTTTCGTAGTATTCTTTTCTGTTTGCCATATAGCGATTATTTGGACAATCGGATACATTTATTGTTGCCTTGTTTAAACGATTTCTATAAAATAGACCAATAGCAACTATAAAAGTAAATAACAATGATAATTTGAAAAACTTATTCATAGTTGATCTCCTTTCTTCATTTTATTTGTATTTTCAAATTATATTTTCTATATTATTTATACAATTGGGTTTAGATTTTAATATAGCAAAATTTGTAGTAAAATTACTCTTTTTTAGAAGTTCTGTTTATAAAAGAGTTTAGATAGCGGTTATTTTTTTTTCTGTTATAAATCATTATTCGAGAATAATTTCTTTTTTTCTTTATGTTAGAAAATCTGTCTATCTTGTTTAATATTATGTAGCGTTTAATTAATTTTAGAATGTTAAATAACTCTGTTAGTATTGGGAGCAGGAGTATTATAAAAATTAGCAAGTATGATTTTGAAAAATAGGATACGAGGACGTTTATTATGTCGTAACCTTTTTTTAGATTTTTGTCAAAAAATAGACTAAAGATAAAATCTCTTATTAGTAGCGTTTGAATCAAGGCTATTGGAAACATTAGCAGTTTTATTGTTCTGAGGATTGAAAAAACAGATTTTTTTATTGTTAGAGTATTTTTTTCATTTAGCATTAATTTGGATACTATTTTTTCTTTTTCTTCAAATGGAAAATTGTAGTATTCGTATTCTATCAAAATAAAAATTATTAAAAATGTAAACAAAAAATTATTTATAATTTTTTTGATATTTAAACTAGTTCCCATCACACCAAAATCACTAATTTTTTTACTTTCATCCCGTAATTCAAAATTATTGTTTAATATTAAAGTTTTACCAGTTTCCAGCTTAATTATTTTTCCATATACTTCTCCTTCGATAATTTTTTTATTTTTTAGTTTTATTTTTACGGTATCCCAGTTGAAATAAATTATTTTTCCTTTTAGCCATATTGTTTCATTTTTTTCATTTATAAAAGATAAATTTACATTGTTATTGTCGTCAATTACTGTATCTGTGATATTTATATTTCCCTTTTGAGAGTTTTCGTAAGTAAGAATTTTTAAATTTTTATCTACTTTCCATTTTGTTTTTCCATCTTTGTTTACAATTTCGAGAGTGCTGTTTTTTAACTCGTCTATTGAATTTATTTCTGCGTTTTTTATTAGAATGGATTTTTTATTTAATATTTCAAGTTCGTTTTTGTAAGAATTAAGGAAGTAGCCTACTCCAAAGAAAATTACAGCCATTAGAAAAATTTTTTTAATACTATAGTCGTAAAAATAAGCAGTAAAAATTTTCTTTTTAATAATAAAAGTTATAAGCATTGACAAAAACGACAGTATTATTATAATAACAGCTGAAGCATATATAAAGTAGTTGTAGCCTTTTAGATTTAACGCAAGATTTAAAAATGAAATATAAAATAGGACTATGAGTAGAAACCTTAAAACATATCTGTTTACATTTATAATTTGTATTTTGCCATTTTTTATATTTTGAATTTTTTCCAATTGCTTATTTATTTTAGTTTTATTTGTATTTTTTAATTTTAGCTGATTGTTTAGCAAGGTTGATTTTTTATTTAGTTCATTTAATAATTTTGGTTCATTTTCCAGTTCTTTTTTTCTTTTTTGTATAAAAAACTTTTTGAAAAATTCGATAATTTCTATTTTACTTTTAAATAGTTCTTTCATAAGTTACCTCTCATGCTAGTAGATTTTGTTTTGTTATTATAGCATTATTGTATTATTTTTTCTATATATTCGTTATAAAGGGAATTTTCAAAATAATTATAATCAAGAAAAGTAATGATGTGGGTAAAAAAAAGATTATCTGAAAGGATGGAAGAAGCACGTGAAGTAAGAAAAGAAAGAGGCATAAGACGCGAATAGAAGAAATGGAAAAAATTTAGGATGGAAGGGATTAATTTGGGAATTTTTCTTTTTTTGTAAAATAAAATTGGGGATAGCGGAGTTTTGACTGATTTTATTGAAAAAAATTAGATTTATTGCAGAATTTATGGTATTATAAATAAGTAAGAACGGATTAAAAAATAAAACTTTTTAAAAGAGGAAATTTATAGATGACTAATAAAGAAAAAGAAATCAAAGAGGCTAGGATACAGGAATTGCTGTTAAAAAGAGAAGAGTATGTAAATAATGGGGAAATTCAAAAGGAAATTGTGGTTTTGAGGGAATTGAAGGTGCTGTTTAGAAGAGTATATGGAGATGAGAGCAATGAGAATATACGAGTTCTGACGGAACTGGGAAATGCTTTGAAATATGTTGGAAAATTTGAGGAGTCATTAAGGATTTTGTCTAAAGTGGAAAAAATGGTTTTAAAAAAATATGGGGAAAATAGTCTTGCATTTGTTACTTGCAGCGCAAATCTGGCGGAAGTTTACAGGATTATGAAAAAATATGACAAGGTGGAGGAAAAATATTTTAAGGCGGTAAAAGTTTATAAAAAAAATAACTTTAGGAATGGATATGTTTTTTCGGGTATTTGTAACAATTTGGGGTTATTTTATGAAGAAAATGAGCGTTATCAGGATTCGATAAAATGGCAGCAAAAAAGTCTGGAAATATTGGAAAAACTTGAGAATAATCAAATTCAGAAAGCAGTAATATTAAGTAATATGGTAAAACCGTATGTTAAACTTGGCGAAAAAAAACTGGCAAAAAGCATAACGGACGAATCATTGGAAATATTAAGCAATAAGGTTGGAGAAAATTCAAATCTTTATTTGAATATTATTAATAATTTGGCAAATGTCTATTTTGAAAGCAATAGCTACAAAAAATCTTTAGTATTGCTGGAAAAATGTGAAGAAGTGTGTAAAAATGTTTTAGGAACGGAAAATGAAAATTATAAAAATATTTTAGAAAAGATTTCAATTGTAAGGAAAGAAATCGAGAAACACAAGATGGAACAGTATGTATGGAAGGATCAAATTGTGAAAAAGTTAAAAAGTTAGCTATTTAGGGCTGCAGGTAATAAAAAAGGAGTTGAATATATGGATAAATTGGAAAATTTCTTGAAATATTCAGTTTTGTTTTCATATTATGGAGAACTTTTCCCCAAAAAGAAAAGGCAATATTTGGAACTTTATCTGGAGGAAAACAGTTCTCTTTCAGAAATTGCTGAACAGTATGGAGTAACAAGACAGGCAGTTTTTGACAATATAAAAAAAGGAGTTCAAAAACTGGATGAATATGAGAGCAAACTTGGAATATTTGAGAAAGAAAAAGAACTGAAGAGAAAATTGGAACATTTGAGAAAAAATTTTACTATGAAAAATCTTGAAAAAATAATAGAAGACTTTGATTACACAGAATAATTTTTCAAATGGAAAAACAAAAATAAAAAATAAACTGCTATTGACAAATACAAAAGTTGGGGTATAATATTTATGTAAAGAATATGTAAAATTATAAATTAAGGTTATTACTATTTGGATTAGACAAAACTGAAATGGCGGGAAATGCTTCTAATAAATGTTTTCCCCCTTTGGTTTTGCCTTTTTTATTTAATAAGAAGGTGAAGGATGATTATTAGTAAACTGGAAAAAAAGGAGAATTTTACAAATAATGAAAATGAAATAGCAGATTACATTTTAAAACACTTAGATGAGGTACATTTGCTGTCAGCGGAGAGTTTGGCTAAAAAGGCGTTTGTGAGCAAGGCTACTGTTGTGAGATTTTGCAGAAAACTAGGAGTTAAAGGGTATAGGGACTTTCAGAGAAGTCTGGATAAGGAAGTCGAGGAAATGATGAAAATTAAAGGACTGCTTAGCGAAGAGCCTGTAAACAGTGAAACAAAATACGATGAAATTATCTCAATTATTCCATCGCTTTATGAAAGAGTTATTGGGGCTACAAAACTTAATTTGGATACACCTGTTATGGAAAAAATTATTGAAAAACTTAAAAATGTTAAGAAAATTGAGATTTATGGAACTGGAATTTCATATATATTAGCAAAATTGGCTTCATTTAAATTTATGACGCTTGGAATAGAGAGTGCGGCTTATGATGGTCTTAATGAGCATTATGTAATTTCTACGGAAAAAGGGGAAAAAGACATGGCTCTTATTATCTCGCTTTCAGGGAATAATCCCTATATGATTAGAATTGCGGAATATTTGAAAAAAAGGAATGTATTTGTCGTAGGAATTGGGAATGGATCATCTGAAGAAATAAAAAAAGCATGTTCGGAATATATTGAAATACATGCTCCAAATTATATTTTGAGTTTTGAGATGGTATCGGTATTTACTGGTGTTAATTATGTGCTGGACATATTTTTTACTTCTCTTTTAGTGTCGAACTACTACAAGAATATAGATACATCTTTGGAAGTTAGCAAAAATTATGAGAAAAATGAACCAAAAGTATCAAAAAAATGATTAAAATAAAAACAATTTTGAAACAATGGGGAAAATTGAGAAACATTCTTGTTTTTGTAAGATTTTAGTGTTATATTTTTAATGTAAAGGAAATTATTAAAAATATTAAATGCAAAAATTTTTTAGGAGGAGATGGAAATGGGATTTAGAAAAGACTTTTTGTGGGGCGGAGCCACTGCCGCAAATCAGCTTGAAGGAGCTTATAATGTGGATGGAAGAGGGCTTGCCAATGTAGATTTGTCGCCAGTTGGGGAAGACAGGCTTGCTGTGATTACTGGTGAGCGAAAAATGCTGGAATTTGACGATGAGCATTTTTATCCTGCTAAAGGGGCGATTGATTTTTATCATAGATACAAGGAAGATATTGCATTATTTGCAGAAATGGGATTTAAGACTTATAGAATGTCGATAGCATGGACTCGTATTTTCCCAAATGGAGATGAAGAAACTCCGAATGAAAAAGGGCTTGAATTTTATGAAAATGTATTTAAGGAATGTAGAAAATATGGTATTGAGCCATTAGTTACAATAACGCACTTTGATTTTCCTATTCACTTAATCAAGGAATATGGAGGATGGAGAAACAGAAAAGTTATTGATTTTTACAAAAGATTGTGTACTGTAATTTTCACTAGATATAAAGGACTTGTAAAATACTGGCTTACATTTAATGAAATTAATATTTTATTACATGCACCGTTTATGGGAGCAGGAATTGTTTTTGAAGAGGGGGAAAATAAAAATCAAGTTTTGTATACTGCGGCACACAACGAATTGGTGGCAAGTGCTTGGGCTACAAAAATTGGGCATGAAATTGATCCGGAAAATAAAATTGGATGTATGCTTGTGGCTGGGAAATTTTATGCACTTACTTCTAAGCCTGAAGATGTATGGACTGCACTTGAAAAAGACAGAGAAAATTATTTTTTCATAGATGTGCAGGCTCGTGGATATTATCCTAATTATGCTAAGAAATTTTTTGAAAGAGAAAATATAAATATTGGAATTACAGATGAAGATAAGCAAATTTTGAGAGAAAATCCAGTTGATTTTGTAAGTTTTTCTTATTATACAACTCGCTGTATCTCTGCTGAAGCTGATAGACATGGAGAAGGAAACTTGCTAAAAACAATGAGAAATCCGTATATCGAAGTGACAGACTGGGGATGGGGACTAGATCCGTTAGGATTTAGAACTACAATAAACGAAATTTATGACAGATACCAAAAACCGTTGTTTGTTGTGGAAAACGGACTTGGAGCAGTGGATGTTCCAGATGCAGATGGATATGTGGAAGATGATTATAGAATTGACTATTTGAGAGATCATATAAAGGCAATGAAGGAAGCGGTTGAACTGGATGGAGTAGAACTTCTAGGGTATACAACTTGGGGGCCTATCGACTTAGTAAGTGCGGGAACTGGAGAAATGAAAAAACGTTACGGATTTATCTATGTAGATAGAGATAACGATGGAAATGGAACATTGAAGAGAAGCAAGAAAAAATCATTTGACTGGTATAAAAAAGTTATTGCAAGTAATGGAGAAGATTTGGATTAGCATTTGAAATTATTTATTGAAGAAATTAGTAAAAAATAAGAGGATTTTTAAAATAGCGAATCCCCTTTGCTTTTGTATGAAACTTTTTAAAATGAAACTGAGAAACTTAAATAATATCAGAATTTTAGAAAAAATAAAAATGTAAAGGGAGAATTGTTATGAGCACAGCTTATGGGAATAATAGATTTAGCAAGATAAGAGTCTTTTCAGGAGCACAATTAAAATATATTGCTTTTTTATCAATGTTGATTGATCACGTGAATAAGGCTTTGATATATCCTTTGCTAACAGAAAATGGATTTTTAAGATATGTGAGCGATGTATTTGATATTTTGGGAAGAGTTGCATTTCCGCTTTTTATGTTTTTTCTTGTGGAAGGTTTTTTTAAAACAGGAAATAGATTCAAATATCTTTTAAATCTGATTGTTTTTGGAATTATTTCTGAAATTCCATTTGACTTGTTCCAGTCGGCAGTACTTTTTCAGCCAAATTCAAATAACGTAATGTTTACATTGGCTTTAGCATTAGTTATGATTTGGGTTATTGATGAATTGAAAGTGCCAAAATCATATATAATTCCTCCAGTATTATGGTTTCCTGTTTCAATAATAATTGTTATAACAACTTGCCTGTTGTCCATGATTTGGGGATTGGATTATGAATATCACGGAATTTTGATTGCATATTTTTTCTATATATTTGGTAATAATCCAATATTATCAATTATAGGAGGATATCTTTCGATTGTTAAGACTCCGTGGGCTTTGTTAGGATTTGGCTTGACACTTGCTTATAATGGGGAGAGAGGAAAACAGAATAAAATTTTGAATTATTTGTTTTATCCTGTACATTTATTAATTTTGAAGCTATTGAGGTTATGTTTTAAAATAGGAATTTAGAATGGAGAAATGGAGAGAAAATGAATAGAATGATAAGAGCGTATGGATTGCTCATATTACTTACGATACTGGCAGGGATGGAATTAGCACTTTTGGTAAAGATGAATGTAGGAGTTGGGCCTTGGGATGCTATGGCACTGTCTTTTTCGTTTTTGACAGGAATAAAAATGGGAACAGTAGCGATAATATGTAATTATTTATGTGTATTGGGACAACTTATTTTACTAAAAAAGGAATTTAAAAAGATAAATTTTTTACAAATACCTATTTCTATGTTGCTGGGATATTCAATTAATTTTTTTGTATATGTAGTTTTTAAAAATATGGCATTTAGTAACTATATTTTCAGAATAACAACTAATATTATAGTACTTGTATCAGTCGCTTTTACAATGGGAGCAATAGTAGTTTTGGGATTACCAACGTTTGCTTTGGAAGGTTTTTGCAGTGCGATTCATGCAAAAACTGGGATTCCTTTTGCAAAATTTAGGCAATGGATAGATTTTTTCTGTGTTGATCTTGTCATTATTTTGACACTTGTATTTCCTATAGAATGGAGTTTGCGTGAAGGAACGATAATTAGCATGGTTCTGTTTGGACCTTTACTTGGAATATTTATGCCAAGAATTGAAAAACTCTATGAAAAATGGGATTTAGTTGATGGAAAAAGTCAAATTGAGAAAGAAATAGAAGGATTGGAATAAAAGATAAATTTTATAAAAAATATTGAAGGAGATTAGTTATGAAAATAAATCATGTAGCAATTTATGTAAAAGATTTGGAAAAAACAAGGGAATTTTATGAGAAATATTTTGAAGCAAGGGCGAATGAGAAATATCATAATAAAAATACTGGATTACAGACTTACTTCCTAACTTTTCCAGATAGTGAAGCACGGCTTGAAATAATGTCACGTCCTGAACTTTCGGAAAGAAATGATAAAATAATGAATGAAGGCTTTATCCATCTTGCTTTTAGCGTTGGAAACAAAGAAAATGTCGATAAATTGACAAAAAGACTTGTAAATGATGGGTTTAGATGTTTAAGCGGACCTAGAACAACTGGAGATGGATATTATGAGAGTGTTGTTGAGGATTGTGAAGGAAATTTGATTGAAATAACAGAATAATAAAATATTTATTTGCAAATTGAGAAAAAAGATTTGAAGAGTATAATTACTAAAAAGATACATAAAAATTTTCATATATTGAGGAGTGGTAATTATGTTTAAAAAATTAGAAAAAAATGGATTTTATTATGGATTTCCAGTATTACTGATGACTACAAGGGATAAAGAAACAGGCAAAAGCAATGTAACTCCGTTATCATCTTCATTTGTACTTGGAAAATCAATAGTTGTGGGAATAGGATTTGGAAATAAAGGATTTAAGAATATTGAAAATGGATCAGACGTAACTTTTAATATTCCAGATGAAAACTTGTACGAAAGTGTGAAAAAGATTGAAAAATTTACAGGCGATACAGAAATATCAGAAGTAAAGCAAAATCTTGGATATACATATTGTGAAGATAAGTTTAAGATTGCAGGATTTACTGAACTAGCTGGTGAAATGGTAAATTCTGTGAGAATAAAGGAGTGTCCAATTCACATAGAGGCAAAAGTTACAGATATTCAGAAAAAAGACTGGTTTGCCATAGTAACCTGTGAAATACAGGGGATTTTTGTTGATGAAAAAATAATGAAGGATGATTCTCACATCGATACAAAGAAATGGAAACCATTAATTTATAAATTTAGGGAATATACCTCAACAGGCGATAGATTGGGATTGAATTTTAATTTTCAGGAAGTTTAAGAAGAATTTGGAAGTTATTAAAATCAAAGATTCTGTTGTCTTTCAAGAAAGGTTATTTTAAAAAATTGTTTTTTTGATAATTGTTTAAATTAAAAATTTTTAATACCGTTGTAAACAAGACTTTCTATTGTCTCTATAAAATTTTGCAATGGTATTTTTTTTCCATCATTTATCCACTGCTTATAACTTCCTAAAATAGATGAAAATACAAATGATAAAATAATATTACGTAGATAGGGCTCTTTTTCTTTAAAAAATTCTGACTTTTCCCATGTTTTTTTAATAATATTGTTTATCATTTTTTGTAATACATAATCATTTTTTGAATCAATTATTATTTTGTCGTGAGCATTTCCATAAATTTCTGAAAAATCAATAAAAGTATTAATAATATTTTTAAATCTTTAGGAAAAGAAAGCAATGAAAATTTTTGTATATATTCGTCAGTAATTTTGTCTTGTATTTCTAAAAATAAGTTATCAATGGATGAATAATAACGATAGAAAGTTTTTTTGCTAATTTCAGCTTTTTCAATTAATTCTTTTACAGTTATTTTTTCATAATCCTTTCCTTTAAAAAGTTCAATAAAGGACTTGTGAATATTCCTTATTGTTTTTTTAATTCTTATATCTTCATAATTAATCATAGTTTTACCAGTTTCCTTTCTAAAATAAACTCAAAAATAGTTAAAATTCAAATAATAGAAATTATATAAATTGATAATTTGTAATAGTTTTAAATTTTTTATGCTATAAGGAATTTTACAATGAAAAATACTAAAATGCAACTTTTTTGTACCAAAAGTGTCAAAAGATACTTTTAATAACTAAAAGTTTCTCAAAATAGAAATAAATATGTTAAACTTGTATAGTGAAATATAATAAGTGAAAGGATAAATATGGAAAATCAAATATTATTTACTCCGTTAAAATTAAAAAATGGAGCAGTTATAAAAAATCGTTTTTTAAAATCTGCAATGAGCGAGGGAATGGCAAATTCTAAAACTAATTCTCCAAATGAGTTGCATGTGAATTTATATAGAAAATGGGCAAACGGAGGGACAGGACTTCTGATAACGGGAAATGTTATGATAGATAGACAGGCTTTAGGCGAGCCAGGAAATGTAGTAATAGAAGACGAAAGAGACATGGAAATGCTTAAAAAATCGGCAGAAGCAGGGAAAGAAAATAATACACATATATGGATGCAGATAAACCATCCAGGAAAACAGGCTCCTAAAAGTGTAGCAAAAGAATCTGTTGCACCAAGCGCTATAGAAATTCAAGGAGATTTGAAAAGTGGATTTGTAAAGCCAAGGGAACTTACAAAAGATGAAATAAAAAATTTGATAAAACGTTTTGGAAAAGCAGCGGAAATTGCTAAAAAATCAGGTTTTACAGGAGTTCAAATACATGGAGCACACGGATATTTAATAAGCCAGTTTTTATCATCTGCAGATAATGTGAGAAACGATGAATATGGCGGAAGCATAGAAAATAGAATGAGATTTTTAGTTGATGTATATAATGAAATGAGAGAAAAAGTAGGAAAAGAATTTCCGATAGGATTAAAAATAAATTCATCAGATTTTAGTAACAATGGATTTACAGAAGAGGAGTCTATTATTGTTATAAAAAAAATGTCCGAAATAGGAGTAGATCTTATAGAAATATCAGGTGGAAATTATGAAAATTCTAAAATGCTTTCTGAAAGAGGGGATAATGAAAAGGTATTTTTTATAGATTATGCTAAAAAAGTATTGTCGTTAATAGATACGCCTATCGTAGTTACAGGAGGATTTAAAAAGGTAGAAACTATGCAAAAAGCTATCGAAAAAGAAAAAATATCCATGATAGGAATTGCAAGACCCATAGTAATATATCCAAATTTGCCTAATGAAATCAAAGAAGGGCATATATCATCAGTTTCCTTAGAAAGATTAACAACTGGGTTTAGAGGATTGGATAAAAAATTAGGAGGTCTTATAGGGCTAAGCTATTATGAGCAGCAAATCCGAAGACTTGCAGAGAATAAACCTGTAAAAATTCATAGAAATGCCTGGAGTCCGCTATTATTTACAATATTGTATCATGGAAAGAATGCGTTAAAACCTAGACGAAGATAGGTTTAGTTAAATTAAATAAAGATTGTTAAATTTTATCAGAATCTTTAACCTCATAGGTAAATATATCTATGGGGGTTTTTATATTAAAGTAAAAAAGAATTTGGGAAATAAAAGAGAAGTGTGTTAAAATGAGAATAGAAAGATATATGGCTAGTAAAGGAGAGTTTACAGAAATGAAAAATTATAAAGAATTAGAAAAAATATTATTTTCAATGGATGGAAAAAGTTATTCGCTGTATAAGTCGCTTAAAGGGGAATATAGGTTTGAAAAATATATTCTTGCGATTGATCATGTGCAGTCGGATCCTTATGCTCCGCCTTCAAAAATGAGAGTTGTAATGGATAGGAAAATTTGCGGGATTCCTTGTCAGCTGACAGATACGAAGGATAAGAATATTGCAGTTTCGGATTTTCTTACGAGAAATTTTTACAGGGAAATTCAGAAAAGTGGGAATGACAGTACAGGAACTGGGGGAAGTGGAAGAATTTTTATTGACAGGTGTGGACAGGAAATCTTGGAAAGAACTTCGGTTATGATAAAGGGAGATAAAGTTGAAGTGAGGTTTGAAATGGGGATGCCTGCGAGAGGCAGACAGATAATGGGAAAAGCCGCACAGAAAATTATTTTTGAGCAGTTGCCTGAAATTGTAGAAAAATCCATTATTTATGATAATTTGAATAAAAAAGCGTTAAATGAGCAGGTAATTCTAGTGCTGGATCAGGAATATGCGAGAAAAATGTTGAAGGAAAAAGGGCTTGTTGCATTTGTGGCTAATGATTCTGTGCTTCCACGTGAAAGTGGAGTTTCGGATAGACCTATGAAAAATGCAGTTAAGTTTAAAAGTCCAGAAAAATTTGAGATTACATTAAAGCTTCCAAGTGGGAAAGAAATAAGCGGAATGGGAATTCCAAAAGGAATTACGCTAATTGTGGGTGGAGGTTATCACGGTAAATCCACGTTGCTTGCGGCACTTGAAAGAGGGGTTTACAATCACATTGCTCAAGATGGGCGTGAATTTATAATTTCTGAATCGGATGCGGTAAAAATACGTGCGGAAGATGGAAGAAATGTGGAAAAGGTGAATATAAGCGGATTTATCAATAACTTGCCACAAAATAAGGATACAAGGGCTTTTTCAACTGAAAATGCGAGCGGAAGCACATCGCAGGCGGCAAATGTGGCAGAAGCACTGGAATATGGGACTTCTTTACTTCTAATAGATGAGGACACTTCGGCTACAAATTTTATGATTCGTGACGGAAGAATGCAAAAACTTGTGGCAAAGGAAAAAGAGCCGATAACACCGTTTATTGACAGGGTAAAGGAACTTTATGACAATTTTGGAGTTTCTACGATATTGATTGTCGGTGGCTCTGGAGATTATTTTGATGTGGCAAATCACGTTATAATGATGGATGAATATGTGCCAAAAGATGTGACAGAAAAAGCAAAAGAGATTGCAAAATTGGATGAAAACAAGCGAGAATTTTCTTCAAATGACAAATTTCAAGGAGTTACACAGCGTATTCCACTCAAAAAAAGTTTTTCACAATCTGGAAAACTGGATAAAACAAAAGCCAAAGGGAAATACAGCATTCTGTATGGAAAGGAATTAATCGACATTTCAGGGCTGGAGCAGCTTGTGGATGACAGCCAGACAAACTGCATTGCTGTAATGATTGACTATTTTAAAAATAAAGTGCTGGATGAAAAACTCACGCTTTCGCAAGCGGCTGACAGGATTTATGAAAAAATTGAAAAGGAAGGGCTTGACTCGATTTCTTCGTACAC
>ERZ773038.1433-NODE-1433-length-13520-cov-4.369031_pt1 | contig 13520 bp, 7 predicted proteins | sample MGYA00511665_ERZ773038 | MGnify/ENA primary metagenome ERZ773038 (study PRJEB29015, sample SAMEA2737966) | human oral metagenome | biome: human oral; feature: human-associated habitat; material: dental | place: China | collected 2028 ... | reverse complement strand
TGGAACGTCTGCCTGATGTGGAACGCGTTGTCCGGGTATTGAACGATTGGAAAATTATCAGCCGAGAGGCGGACGAGGAAGACGGCAGGATTGTTGTACGGGGTGTGATATTCGGCGGAGGGAAGCGGTTGGATATTACTGCCGATACGGATAGGGCGGAAGAGGCGGATGCAGTATTTGTCGATCCGTTTTACCTTCCTGCACGCCCTTATGAAAAAGTGGACGAGCAGCGTGAAAACTTACGGGTTCGGGCGATTGTTCAGGAAATTTCTGATTTGCAGAAAACAGGCAAGCCCGTCATTGTCCGTATCCGTGATGTGCGCCAGATAGATGAGGCCTTGTCTGCCGGAGCGGATATTTTGTATTTGGGCGGCAGTATGATGAACAATCGGACGCTTTTGGATGAGGTAGGTCGTCTGAATACGCCGGTAGTGTTGTGTAAAGACAAGCATCATCGCGTTGATGATTGGCTGATGGCGGCAGAACATATCGCTTTGCGCGGCAACAGCCACATTGTGCTCGGTGAAGCTGGGACACTCAGTTTTGAGCCGGAACATGCCTACCGTTTGGATGTCGATGCCATCGTTCGGGTTAGGAAAGTGTGCCGTCTTCCGGTTATCGCCAATATTACCCGTCTGTGGCACAATGATATGCCTCAGGAAATATTGTATCGTTTGGCAGCGGCAGCAGGTGTGAACGGGATTATCAGCGGCTAGGAGATATATCCGGTAGTAGGGAATATGGTGATTGACTTGAAAACAAAAAAAACAGAACAGCGAAAACTGTTCTGTTTTTTGTTTTCAGACGACCTCACGGGTTTAGCCTCTGAGGGGTCGTCTGAAACGGTTTTACCTACTTATTAAACATTCACGGTCTCGGCTACTTCGTTGTAGCTGTCGATTTCGTTGAAGTTCATGTAGCGGTAGATTTGGTCGCCCTGTTCGTTGATGATGCCGATGTTGGCTTGGTATTCTTCAACGGTCGGGATTTTACCCAGTTTGGAGCAAATCGCCGCCAACTCTGCCGAGCCGAGGTAAACGAAGGTGTTTTTACCCAAGCGGTTCGGGAAGTTACGAGTGGAAGTAGACATGACGGTCGCGCCTTCGTGTACTTGGGCTTGGTTACCCATACACAGCGAACAACCCGGCATTTCCATACGCGCGCCGGCGCGGCCGAGTACGCCGTAGTGGCCTTCGTCGGACAACTCTTTCGCGTCCATTTTGGTCGGCGGTGCCATCCACAGGCGGACGGGGATGTCGGACTTGCCTTCCAAGAGTTTGGAAGCGGCGCGGAAGTGGCCGATGTTGGTCATGCACGAACCGATGAACACTTCGTCGATTTTGGTGCCGGAACGTTCGGACATGAAGCATACGTCGTCCGGGTCGTTCGGGCAGGCGATAATCGGCTCTTTGATGTCGTCCATGTTGATTTCAATCACGGCGGCGTATTCGGCATCTTTATCCGCTTCGAGAAGCTCCGGATTCGCCAGCCATTTTTCCATGGCTTTGATGCGGCGTTCCAAAGTGCGCGGGTCTTGATAGCCGTCGGCAATCATGTTTTTCATCAACACGACGTTGGATTTCATGTACTCGATAATCGGCTCTTTGTTGAGCTTCACGGTACAGCCGGCGGCAGAGCGTTCGGCGGATGCATCGGTCAATTCAAAGGCTTGTTCCACTTTCAAATCAGGCAGGCCTTCGATTTCGAGGATGCGGCCGGAGAAGATGTTTTTCTTACCGGCTTTGGCAACGGTCAGCAAGCCTTGTTTAATCGCGTAAAGCGGAATGGCGTTTACCAAATCGCGCAGGGTTACGCCCGGTTGCAGCTTGCCGCTGAAGCGTACCAATACGGACTCAGGCATATCGAGCGGCATCACGCCGGTGGCGGCGGCGAAAGCAACCAGGCCGGAGCCGGCAGGGAAGGAAATACCGATAGGGAAACGGGTGTGGCTGTCGCCGCCGGTGCCAACGGTATCGGGCAGCAGCAGGCGATTGAGCCATGAGTGGATCACGCCGTCGCCCGGACGCAGAGCCACGCCGCCGCGGGTGGAAATAAAGGCGGGCAGTTCTTTATGGGTTTTCACATCGACAGGTTTCGGATAAGCTGCGGTGTGGCAGAAAGACTGCATCACCATATCGGCGGAGAAGCCCAAGCAAGCCAAGTCTTTCAACTCGTCGCGGGTCATCGGGCCGGTAGTGTCTTGCGAGCCGACTGTCGTCATGCGCGGTTCGCAATAAGTATCCGGGCGCACGCCTTGTCCTTCGGGCAGACCGCAGGCGCGACCGACCATTTTTTGCGCCAACGTGAAACCGGCTTTGCTTTCGGCAGGTGCTTGAGGCAGACGGAATTCGGTAGAGGCAGGCAATTTCAGGGCTTCGCGCGCTTTGGCAGTCAGTCCGCGGCCGATAATCAGGTTGATACGGCCACCGGCTTGCACTTCGTCCAGCAATACTTGGGATTTCAGGCTGAACTCGGCAACGGTTTCGCCGTTTTTCACGATTTTGCCTTCATAAGGCAGAATATCGACGACATCGCCCATTTTCAGCGCGGAAACATCGACTTCAATCGGCAGCGCGCCGGAGTCTTCTTGAGTATTGAAGAAAATCGGCGCGATTTTGCCGCCCAAGCATACGCCGCCGAAACGTTTGTTCGGTACGAACGGGATGTCTTCGCCGGTATGCCAAATGACGGAGTTGGTTGCGGATTTGCGTGAAGAACCGGTACCGACCACGTCGCCGACATAGGCAACGGGATGACCTTTGGCTTTGAGTTCTTCCAACAATTTAATCGGACCGACTTCGCCCGGTTTGTCGGGCGTGATGCCGTCGCGCGGGTTTTTCAGCATGGCCAGCGCGTGCAGCGGAATATCGGGACGGCTCCATGCGTCGGGCGCGGGAGAGAGGTCGTCTGTATTGGTTTCGCCGTCAACTTTGAAGACGGTAACGGTGATTTTTTCGGGAACTTTGGCGCGCGAGGTGAACCATTCGGCATCCGCCCAAGATTGCAAAACCTCCTGCGCGTATTTATTGCCTTTTTCGGCTTTTTCCTGAACGTCGTGGAAAGAATCGAACATCAGAAGCGTATGTTTCAAACCTTTGGCAGCGATGGGCGCGAGTTTGTCGTTGTCCAAGAGTTCGATTAAGGCATGAATGTTGTAACCGCCGAGCATCGTACCTAAAAGTTCGGTTGCATATTCGGGGGAAATCAGCGGGCTGGATGCGCTGCCTTCGGCAACGGCAGCCAGGAATGAGGCTTTGACTTTGGCGGCATCGTCCACACCGGGCGGAACACGGTGGGCAAGCAGTTCGACCAAGAATTCACCTTCGCCTGCGGGCGGGTTTTTCAGCAGCTCAACCAAATCGGCGGTTTGCTGCGCGTTCAAAGGGAGGGGCGGGATACCGAGGGCAGCACGCTCGGCGGCGGCTTTGCGATAGGCTTCTAACATCTCTTTGTTCCTTTTTTCTGTTTTTCTTCTATCCGTTGCAAATGATTTGCAATCAAAGAATTGTAAACAATCCTTTTAGGTATCATAGACCAGTTTGGCAAAAATTGGAATATTTATGTTATCGGATGTAATAGGTGTTTGCTATTGAAACGAATTATCTTGAAAAATACGAAAAGGTCGTCTGAAAACAGGGTTTCAGACGACCTTTTATGTTTTATCGGAATGACCGGTTCATTCTTTTACCGGGCGTTTGCCTGATATTCGCTTCCGTCTTCGCGCAAGAGCTTGGGCTGCTCGCCTTTCTCAATGACGTTTTTACCGATGACAACTTTGGTCACGCCTTTCAAATCAGGCAGTTGATACATGGTATCCAACAGGCAGCGTTCAACGATGGAGCGCAGGCCGCGCGCGCCGGTTTTGCGTTCCATTGCCTGACGGGCGATGCTGCGCAAGGCTTCTTCTTCAAATTCCAATTCGACATTTTCCATGCCGAACAGGGTTTGATATTGTTTCACCAAGGCATTTTTCGGCTCGGTCAAAATGTTGACCAATGCGTCTTCATCCAATTCCGCCAGCGTGGCGATAACGGGCAGACGGCCGATTAACTCGGGAATCAGACCGAATTTAATCAAGTCTTCAGGCTCAACGATTTCAAACAATCCGGTAATGTCGGCATTTTCGTCCTTGCTGTGAACAGACGCGCCAAAACCGATACCGCCTTTTTCAGTACGCTGACGGATGACTTTTTCCAAGCCTGCAAACGCGCCGCCGCAGATAAACAGGATGTTGGTCGTATCGACGTTGATAAATTCCTGATTCGGATGTTTGCGGCCGCCTTGGGGCGGAACGCTGGCAACCGTACCTTCAATCAGTTTCAGCAAGGCTTGTTGCACACCCTCGCCGGATACGTCGCGGGTAATCGACGGGTTATCGCTTTTGCGCGAGATTTTGTCGATTTCGTCGATATAGACGATACCGCGCTGGGCTTTTTCAACATCAAAATCGCATTTGCCCAAAAGCTTGGTAATGATTTGTTCGACGTCTTCACCGACATAACCTGCCTCAGTCAGCGTGGTCGCGTCCGCCATCACGAACGGCACGTCCAGTTTGCGCGCCAAGGACTGTGCCAACAGGGTTTTACCCGAACCGGTCGGACCGATAAGAAGGATGTTGGATTTCGACAATTCGACGTTGCCGTTGGCTTTAGGGTGGCGCAGGCGTTTGTAATGGTTGTACACCGACACCGCCAAGGCTTTCTTGGCTTGTTCCTGACCGATAACGTGATCGTTGAGATTGGCGACGATTTCGGCAGGCGTGGGCAGCTTGTTGTTCGGATGGGACGCATCCGTTGCAGATTTGTCTGCGGAGAGGTCGTCTGAACTTTGCAGCATTACGCCGCAAGTTTCTACACATTCGTTACAGATAAAAGCGTTTTCGCCTTCAATCAGGTTTTTGACTTCATGCTCGGATTTTCCGCAAAACGAGCAGGAGCGTTTTTCTTCAGTCATAATTTATCTTCTGTTTTCAAGCAATATCGGCAAACCGTCATCCGAATGCTGCGGGAACGGTTTTCGGCAAAGTCGGTAAGTATAATCAGTATCTTAAGGTTTATCAAATACCGTATGGCAAGCTGTTGGGCGTAAGGTTTTCAGACGACCCTCCGACGCATGGCAACACGCCACAATTTCCCATCCTTAAGATTGTTTCCAATTTGGGAAAAAGATGCAAACAAACGCAAAAAAGCCATATTAAACTTTACATTTTGTTGTATTTTAAGCAAAATATCCCCTTTAATAATTCAATTGTCTTAAATTCTACTGGTTGAAGTATGTCGGTTATGAAATTTTATAAAACACTGAGTGCCGCCTGTTTGGGTATGGCGTTGACTGTCGCCGCCGCCCCTGCCGCTGCAGACGATATGGACGTTTTGGGTCAATTTTTGGAACAAAATTTTCCAACCCAAAATGACCCGATGGAAGCTTTCGCATTAAGCCACGCACAAAAAATCGAGGCTCAGGCGATGATGGCGGGGCCGCTTTTGACATCGCAGTCCGCCCTGATTTTTAACAACAAAACAGGCGAAATCCTCTATCAGAAAAACGCAGACCGCGTGATGCCGATCGCGTCCATTTCCAAACTGATGAGCGCGATGGTCGTTTTGGACGCGCGTTTGGATATGAACGAACGCATTACCATTACCTCCGACGAAATCGACCGCCTGAAAGGTACAGGCAGCCGCCTTGCCGTCGGCACGACGCTGACGCGCGGCGAATTGCTGCACCTAAGCCTGATGAGCAGCGAAAACCGCGCAACACACGCGCTGGGCCGCACCTATCCGGGCGGTATGTCGGCGTTTGTTGCTGCCATGAATGCCAAAGCGCAAAGTCTTGGCATGTATAGCAGCCGTTTCTACGAACCTACCGGCCTGAATTTCCAAAACGTATCAACCGCCAACGATTTGAACCGCATGGTCGCCGCGGCAAGCAAATATCCGCTTATCCGCAAAAACACGACCTCCAACTACGGCTCGGTTTGGACGGCAAACGGCCGCCAAAACTATAAAAACTCCAACGCCCTCGTCCGCGAAGGTAGCTGGAACATCGAGCTTCAGAAAACCGGTTATATCCGCGAAGCAGGACGTTCGATGGTGGTTAAGGCAAACGTCCAAAACCAACCGATTACCATCGTATTGCTGAACTCGCCGACTTCGACAACCCGAGTCAACGACGCGCGTAAGATCGAATCTTGGATGTTGCAGCGCCGCTCTTAAAATATTTGTTATGCCGTCTGAAAATCAGGCGGCATTTTTTATATGATGTGCAGAAATACCGCATGCAATCCGATTGAAGAATCTTGATTTTAACAATATTAGGAGATGCAAATGCCGAACAAACAAATATACAAAAAACAGTTGATGCAGTTGGGAGCCATTATGGCTTTGGCGGGATGTACTTCCGTCGCCGATATGGTGGGATACGATACGGCATCGCTCAACGAGGCTGCCGCCAAAAACTATTCGCAAGTGGTACAGCAAGCGCAGTCGCAACGCGTTTTAGACAACACTTCCCACACCTCGCGCCGTATCAAAGCCGTATTCGAGCGCCTGAAGCCCTATGCCAACCAGGCCAACCAAACCGGCACACCTTTCAATTGGCAGATGAATGTTTTCCGCGGCAACGAATTGAATGCTTGGGCAATGCCCGGAGGCAAAATGGCGATGTACACCGGCATGGTTGAGCGTTTGAAATTGACGGACGACGAAATCGCCGCCGTTATCGGTCACGAGATGACCCACGCCCTGCTGGAACATGGCAAAAAAGCGATTGGCGGCCAAGTGCTGACGGGATTGGGCGGTTCTATTTTAGCGGGTGCATCCGGAGTCGATGCCAATATTGTCGGATTGGGTACGGATTTACTTGCTTCCAAGCCCTTTTCTCGCCATCAGGAAAGCGAAGCGGACGCAGGTGGCGTACGTTTGATGGCTCAGGCGGGCTACAATCCGGAGGCTGCCATCAGCGTTTGGGAAAAAATGAGCAAACTTGAAGGCAGCTCGTCCATTGCGATTTTGTCCACCCATCCGACCAATCAGACGCGCATCAACGCCATCCGTAGAATGCTGCCTGAACTCATGCCGATTTATCAGAAAAATAAACGATAAATTTTTTTGAATAAACTTTCTGCAACCCGGCATCGTTTTTTCAAATCAACCTGCAACCCCTTGCTTTAAATTTTCCTAAAAACAATTTAAATCAAAGTATTGCGCGAGTTTCAATCAAGATTTTTCAGACGACCCTTCCGCCCCACCCAGCGCAGGTCGTCTGAAAAATTGTCAACATTTTCACCCAAATTACCAAGCAACCCAGACCCATTCGGCGTATAATACAGCCTTTCCCAACCGCATTTGAGAGCTGAATCATGTCTGTTGTTTTGCCCTTGCGCGGCGTTACCGCCCTTTCCGATTTCCGTGTTGAAAAACTCTTGCAAAAAGCGGCCGCACTCGGTCTGCCCGAAGTGAAACTGAAAAGCGAATTTTGGTATTTCGTCGGCAGCGAGAAAGCACTGGATGCCGCGACTGTCGAAAAACTGCAAGCCTTGTTGGCGGCGCAAAGCGTTGAACAAACGCCCGAAGCGCGCGAGGGCTTGCATTTATTTTTGGTAACGCCCCGTTTGGGTACGATTTCGCCGTGGGCTTCCAAGGCGACCAATATCGCGGAAAACTGCGGTTTGGAAGGCATCGAGCGCATCGAACGCGGCATGGCGGTGTGGCTGGAAGGTCGTCTGAATGATGAACAGAAACAACAATGGGCGGCGTTGCTGCACGACCGCATGACCGAATCCGTGCTGCCCGATTTTCAGACGGCCTCCAAATTATTCCACCATCTCGAATCCGAAACCTTCTCTACCGTTGATGTTTTGGGCGGCGGTAAAGAGGCTTTGGTCAAAGCCAATACCGAAATGGGTTTGGCACTCTCCGCCGACGAAATCGATTATCTGGTTGAAAACTATCAGGCTTTGCAGCGCAATCCGTCCGATGTGGAGCTGATGATGTTCGCGCAGGCAAACAGCGAACACTGCCGCCACAAAATCTTCAACGCCGATTTCATCCTCAACGGCGAAAAACAGCCAAAATCGCTCTTCGGCATGATACGCGACACGCACAACGCGCATCCCGAAGGCACGGTCGTTGCCTATAAAGACAATTCGTCCGTGATCGAAGGCGCGAAAATCGAGCGTTTCTATCCGAATGCGGCGGAAAACCAAGGCTACCGTTTCCACGAGGAAGACACGCATATCATCATGAAAGTGGAAACGCACAACCACCCGACCGCCATCGCGCCGTTTGCGGGCGCGGCAACGGGTGCGGGCGGCGAAATCCGCGACGAAGGCGCAACGGGCAAAGGTTCGCGCCCGAAAGCGGGCTTGACCGGCTTTACCGTCTCCAACCTCAACATCCCAGACCTCAAACAGCCGTGGGAACAAGACTACGGCAAGCCGGAACACATTTCCTCGCCGCTGGACATCATGATTGAAGGCCCCATCGGCGGCGCGGCGTTCAACAACGAATTCGGCCGCCCGAACCTCTTGGGCTACTTCCGTACCTTTGAAGAGAAGTTTGACGGTCAGGTTCGCGGCTACCACAAACCGATTATGATTGCCGGCGGCTTGGGCAGCATTCAGGCGCAGCAGACGCATAAAGACGAAATCCCCGAAGGCGCGTTGCTGATCCAACTGGGCGGGCCGGGTATGCTTATCGGCTTGGGCGGCGGCGCGGCTTCATCCATGAATACCGGTACAAACGACGCGTCTTTGGACTTCAATTCCGTACAACGCGGCAACCCTGAAATCGAACGCCGCGCGCAGGAAGTGATCGACCGCTGCTGGCAGCTCGGCGACAAAAACCCGATTATCTCCATCCACGACGTCGGCGCGGGCGGCCTGTCCAACGCCTTCCCCGAACTCGTCAACGATGCCGGACGCGGCGCGGTATTCAAGCTGCGCGAAGTGCCGCTGGAAGAACACGGCCTCAACCCGCTGCAAATCTGGTGCAACGAATCGCAAGAGCGTTATGTGTTGTCGATTTTGGAAAAAGATTTGGACACCTTCCGCGCCATCTGCGAACGCGAACGCTGCCCGTTTGCCGTAGTCGGCACGGCGACCGACGACGGCCATTTGAAAGTACGCGACGATTTGTTCTCCAACAATCCCGTCGATTTGCCGCTGAACGTCTTGCTCGGCAAACCGCCTAAAACCACGCGTAGCGACAAAACCGTGAGGTCGTCTGAAAAACCGTTTAACGCGGGCAATATCGACATCACCGAAGCCGCCTACCGCGTTCTGCGCCTGCCCGCTGTAGCCGCCAAAAACTTCCTGATTACCATCGGCGACCGCAGCGTCGGCGGCATGACCCACCGCGACCAAATGGTCGGCAAATACCAAACCCCCGTAGCCGACTGCGCCGTTACCATGATGGGCTTCAACACCTATCGCGGCGAAGCGATGTCTATGGGTGAAAAACCGACCGTCGCCCTGTTTGACGCGCCCGCTTCGGGCAGAATGTGCGTCGGCGAAGCCATCACCAACATTGCGGCGGTCAACATCGGCGACATCGGCAACATCAAACTTTCCGCCAACTGGATGGCGGCGTGCGGCAACGAAGGCGAAGACGAAAAACTCTACCGCACCGTCGAAGCGGTTTCCAAAGCCTGTCAGGCACTGGATTTGAGCATCCCCGTGGGCAAAGACAGCCTGTCGATGAAAACCGTATGGCAGGACGGCGAAGAGAAAAAATCCGTCGTTTCGCCGTTGAGCCTGATTATCTCCGCGTTCGCGCCGGTAAAAGACGTGCGCAAAACCGTTACGCCCGAATTGAAAAACGTCGACGACAGCGTATTGCTATTTGTCGATTTAGGCTTCGGCAAAGCGCGTATGGGCGGCTCCGCGTTCGGTCAGGTTTACAACAACATGAGCGGCGACGCGCCCGATTTGGACGATACAGGCCGTCTGAAAGACTTTTACGGCGTGATTCAGCAGCTTGTCGCCGAAGACAAACTCTTGGCATACCACGACCGCAGCGACGGCGGTTTGTTTGCGACGCTGGCGGAGATGGCGTTTGCGGGGCGGTGCGGGTTGGATATCACATTAGGAAGCATACTTTTTGCAACCATGATAGCAACCTATACACCTGCCCAGATTGACCACGACCTAAGCCTTGTTAATGCTGGTTCTATCATCTCTACCAAAGAAAACATAATCCGTTCGCTGTTTAACGAAGAGCTTGGTGCAGTTTTGCAGGTTCGTGCAGAAGATGCTGACTATGTACTCAAGCAGTTTGACAAGAAAGAATTTTTTGTAAACAAGGGTGGCTTCTCTCCGCGCAAGATAGGAAAATTTGCCAGCCATTATATTGGCACAATCAATCCGACATCCGACCGTCTTGTAATCACTGCTGCTGATGAAACTCTGTTCGACCAAACCCGCGCCGACCTGCAACGCGCATGGCAGGAAACCAGCCACGCCATCCAACGCCTGCGCGACAACCCCGCCTGCGCCGACAGCGAGTTCGCCCTGATTGGCGACAACGAACGTAGCGCATTGTTTGCCGACGTGAAGTTTGACGTGAACGAAGACATTGCCGCACCTTTCGTCAACAGCGGCGCGAAACCCAAAATCGCCATCCTGCGCGAACAGGGCGTGAACGGGCAAATCGAAATGGCCGCCGCCTTCACCCGCGCCGGATTCGATGCCTACGACGTGCATATGTCCGACCTGATGGCAGGCCGCGTCCACCTTGCCGACTTCAAAATGCTGGCGGCGTGCGGCGGCTTCAGCTACGGCGACGTACTCGGCGCGGGCGAAGGCTGGGCGAAATCCATCCTGTTCCACCCCGCCTTGCGCGACCAGTTCGCCGCCTTCTTCGCCGACCCGGACACGCTGACATTGGGCGTGTGCAACGGCTGCCAAATGGTCAGCAACCTCGCCGAAATCATCCCCGGCACGGCAGGCTGGCCGAAGTTCAAACGCAACCTGAGCGAACAGTTCGAAGCGCGCCTGAGCATGGTTCATGTCCCCAAATCAGCTTCCCTGATTCTGAACGAAATGCAAGGCTCCAGCCTGCCCGTCGTCGTCAGCCACGGCGAAGGCCGCGCCGACTTCGCGCTTCACGGCGGCAAAATTTCAGACGGCCTCGGCATCGCGCTGCAATACGTCGACGGACAAAACCAAGTTACCCAAACCTACCCGCTCAACCCCAACGGCTCGCCGCAAGGCATCGCCGGCGTTACCAACGCCGACGGCCGCGTTACCATCATGATGCCCCACCCCGAACGCGTGTACCGCGCCGCACAAATGAGCTGGAAACCGGAAGACTGGACGGAACTGTCCGGCTGGTACCGCCTCTTTGCCGGAGCAAGGAAGGCTTTGGGTTAACCGGCAGGCTGATTTGATTCGGCTTTAAAGAAAAGATGCTACTTTAACCGTCTAGTCCTATTTCGAGTAATTTTTATATCATATTGATTTATCGTGATATTTATTTTGCTTATTTCCTCATGACGCAAGCGTTTTAAGCTGTTTTTGCTTGACAAGCAGGCAAAAACAGCTTTGTTAATTCGTACAAACACTATGCAGGTTTATAGCGTTCAGGATTGTAAGGTTTTTGGATTTTGTAAACGTGGTAAGCCACGACAAGCAGCTTACGCATAAGAGCGCCCAATATCAGCATCTTGGGTTTGTTTTTGGCTTTCAGTCTTTTAACAAAATCATGAAAGTAATCCCTGTTGAGCGCAACCATGGCAGGCATGAATAATGCGGCTTTTAGCCGTCTGTTTCCGTAACGTGTCATGCTCGAACGACCTTTTACACTGGTTCCTGATTCTTTTTGTTGCGGATTCAAGCCGGCGAAAGCGGTGAATTGATTGGCGGTTTTAAAGTCGCCGCTAAGCAAATAGTTTGTGAGTATCGCCGCTGTCAGTTTACCAATGGCCGGAATGGTTTGCAGGCCTTCTGAAACGGTTTTCAAATCTTGATTGCCGTTCGTAATTGCCTGTATTTCTGCTTCGGCTTGCTGAATGTGTTGATCCAATTCTTGGATTTGAGCTTGATGGATTTTTCGAACAAATTCGTCTTTAGCAACTTTCAGCCTGTTCTTTTGGGCGGTCTTTTGTGTTTTGAGCTGTTCGTACAGAGCCAATAAACGTTTCAAGCGGTAGTGACCTATGCTTATTTTTTTCCGAGCGGGCAAGTCTTTGGGCATGGCCGTATGGCAATATTCGGCAATAAGCCTTGCATCTTGTTTGTCTGTTTTTGTACGGTGAAAGCGGCTTTTGCCGTATTCGCTGATTTTGTAAGGGTTGATAACGGAAACAGTGTAAAACTGGCCGATATAGTCGGCAACGTCTTCAAAGTAATTGCCGGTGGCTTCCATGCAGATATGCAATTCACAGTCAAAACCGTCAAGCCAGGCTTTAAAGTTTTCAAAGCCGTTGATGCTGTTGTCAAACAGTGCTTGCTTGCGTTGACCGTTGACAATAGCGGCAGCGTCAAAGGTGTTTTGCGATATATCCAAACCGACAGCGTTTCTCATAATTTCCCTTACTATGCAGATTCACACTTTTGTGTGTTCTTTGATGCTACTCAATTTTCAGACAACAAAAAAACGCCCTCTTCATCTTTTCTACAGTCTGATGACTTAGGCCGTTTCAAGATGGGCGTTTTTCGGTTCGGGTAGCTAATCCGAACCTGTAAGCCGTCTGAATCAAAGGGCTTACAGGTTTAGATTTGGCATTTTGATGAAATCAAAAAGGCGGGAGTTCCCGCACCCCGTGGCTGCTTTTTACCGTGTTGATTACGCCTTTGGGCTTCATCAACACGGTAAAAATCAGCTCAATTAATTAGTACCAACAATACCGCCGCGCTGTTGGAATTGCGATCCTGCTTCGACATAACCGTCATACATCAAATTCTGTGGCGATTTGCCGCCCATTGTCAGTATTTGGTTTGATTCTGTCGTCGCTGGCAGGCTTTGCGGTGCAGGCGCTGCCTGTGCTGTCGTGCTTGGGTCTTTGTAAGGATTAAATGGCATTCCGTTTTTGACGTAGTCTTTACACATTGCCTTAGTCACTTCTTTCAGAGCCGTGCCTTGGTCGCTATAACAGGTACAACCACTTTTACCGCCATCTATGCAAGCGGCCAAGCGTTCAAAGGTTTTGACTTGGCGCACGCTGTCGTAAAGCGGTTTGGATTCGGGTTTTTCTGCCAACTTGGGGATAAAGTCTGTTGCGTTTAGGCTGTTATCAATTTTTGCCGTTGGCTCGGTTGATTCCGTTGGTAATTCCATTTGCGGCTGACTGGCGGCTGCTTCCTGTTGTTCAACCTGTTCTTGTTGGCCAGTGCCTTGCTGATAGATTTGATAAACGTTATAGCCTTTCCAAGCCATGAAAGCAAATATACCTATCAAAGCCCAAACAGCAAGCGGAATATTCTTTTTAAACTTCTGATGCTGACTTGAGGATTTGTAATACTTAAAAGCATCTTTAGGCGGTTTCCAGCTTGCAGATTCAACACCTGTTACACCGGCGGG
>ERZ773038.1431-NODE-1431-length-13521-cov-8.975568_pt1 | contig 13521 bp, 10 predicted proteins | sample MGYA00511665_ERZ773038 | MGnify/ENA primary metagenome ERZ773038 (study PRJEB29015, sample SAMEA2737966) | human oral metagenome | biome: human oral; feature: human-associated habitat; material: dental | place: China | collected 2028 ... | reverse complement strand
GGCCGGGCGGGCGCCGCGGGCCCAGGCGTCGGCCGCCATCCAGTTCCTGCCCGCGGGGGCGAGTCGTCCCAGGCGCACGGCGCACGTGCCGGTGCCCACGAGCACCTCGTGCCCGGTGGCGCGCAGGGCGCCGGGGGGCAGGTCGGTGATGCCGGTGACCGGTTCGACCGGGCCCAGGCGCAGCCGGACCCCCCGGTAGGAGGTGTGGGCGCCGGGGGCGGGGGTGACGGCGCGGATGCGGGCGTCGACGTCCCGGGCCGCCTCGGTCCAGTCCACGAGCCCGTCGCGGGCGCTCAGGGGCGGGGCGAGGCTGACGCCCTCCTCGGGCTGGGGGACGGGGGCGGCGGTGCCCTCCTCCAGGGACGCCAGGACCCCCATGACGAGCGGGGCGCCGGCGTCGGCCAGGCGGGCGAGCAGGTCGCCGCCGGTGTCGCGCGGCCCGATCGGCTCGCTCAGGCGGGCGTAGACGGGCCCGGTGTCCAGGCCCTCCTCCAGGCGGAAGACGCAGGCGCCGGTCACGGCGTCGCCGGCCATGACGGCCCGCTGGACGGGGGCGGCGCCGCGCCAGGCGGGCAGCAGGGAGAAGTGGAGGTTGATCCAGCCGTGGGCGGGGGCGTCCAGCAGGGCGGGGGGCACGATGCGCCCGTAGGCGACGACGACGGCGACGTCGGCGCCCAGGGAGCGCACCCAGCCCCGGGCGGCGGCGTCCCTGAGGGTGGCGGGGGTACGCACGTCCAGGCCGGCGGCGCGGGCCAGGGCGGCCACCGGCGAGGGGCTCAGGGTCCGGCCGCGGCCGCGGCGCGCGTCGGGGCGGGTCAGGACGCCGACGACCTCGTGGTCCGGGGAGTCGATGAGGGCCCGCAGCGAGGGCAGGGCGGCCTCGGGGGTGCCTGCGAAGAGAACGCGCATGGGGTCAGTCTACGAGGGCGTCCAGCAGGCCCCGGTCGGTCAGGTCGGCGCGCAGGCGCCCGGCGCCGCGGAACAGGTGGGTGTCCATGCCCAGGGAGGCGGCGGCCGCGACATTGGCGGGCGCGTCGTCGACGAAGAGCGCGTCGGCGCCCCGCAGCCCGTGGCGCTCCAGCAGCACCCGGAAGACGGCCGGGTCCGGTTTGGTCAGGCGCTCCTGGCCGGAGACGACGATTCCGCTGAAGCGCTCGAGCTGGGGCACGCGGGGGCGGCCGAAGGCGGCGAACAGCTCGTGGTTGAAGTTCGTCAGGGCGTACAGGCGGACCCCGGCGTCGAGCAGGTCGTCCACGACGGCGCCCACGCCGGGGATCGGCCCGGTGAGCGTGTCCGGGAAGTGGCGCCAGTAGTCGGCCAGAAGATCGGCCCAGTCGGGGCGGTCGGGGTGGGCGCGCCCCAGGGCGGCGAGGATGTCGCCGAAGGGGACCCCGGCGTCGGCCATCTCGTTCCAGCGGGGGAAGCCGCCGCGGATCACGAACTCCTCCCACACCCGGGCGGGGCGCCGCCCGGCCAGCGCCCCGTGGGACTCCCAGGCGTACAGGACGTTGCCGTAGTCGAAGACGACGGCGCGCCCGCGCCGCCCCGCGTCAGTGCCGGTCATGGGGGCATTGTGGCACGCGGCGGTCGGGCGGCGCCCGGACGCGGAGGGCGGCGCCGAGCCCGTCCCCCTCACCCGCCGCGGGCCCGGTCTCAGGGCAGGATGTCCTCGTAGTAGGTGCCGCGCAGGAATCGGGTGAGCATCCTCTCGCCGGGCAGGCGCCCGTCGTTCAGGGTCTTGGCGGCCGCCAGCAGGGCGCGCACGTCGTACTGGGCGGGCCAGATCGGGGGGACGTCGCGGTCCAGGTCGAGCAGCCCGTAGACGGCCATCATGGCGGTGCGCGCCGAGCCCTCGGTGGTGAACACGCAGTCGTCGGGCGTCTCGACGAACTGGCCGATCAGGCCCAGGTTGACGCACCCGTCGGGGATGACCTCGGGGCGGTCGCCGGCGCGCCGCGGCATGAAGAAGGAGGTGATGTAGGGCATGGTGGCCAGGCGGACCTTGGTGCGCTCCCTGATCCGGTCGAACTGGTCGATCAGGCCGAAGTGGTAGCAGTACTCCTTGAGGACCTCCTCGCCGGTGCACTCGATCATGGGCTTGGGCACGCAGTCGCCCGGGGCGTGCGGGTGCAGCCCGTAGGCCCAGGCCACGCCCCAGTCGGCCGGCTGGGCGCGGAACTGGGGCTGGCGGTTCATGGTCAGCGACAGGCACCAGCCGGAGTCCTCGGCGGTGATGATCCCGCCGGTGACGGTGCGCCCGGACAGGGGGTCGTTGCCGGTCAGCTCGCGGATCCTGGTCAGGAAGGGGTGATCGGCGCCGATGAAGCTGAAGGAGGCGGACTCCCACACGGTCTTGCGCGGGTCGGAGCAGAAGACGTCGGGGCGGCCGAAGACGGCGGACTTCCTGGCCAGGTTGCGCCACAGGGTCCAGGCGCCGCCGGGGCGGTCGGTGTGGAAGGGCGGGACGGTGTCCATGTCGCCGTAGCCGGTGGACTCGGTGCACGAGCCGATGGTGGCCAGGACCAGGTCCCGCTCGCCCACCTCGATGGTCTCCTCCCCGTCGCCGTCGCGCAGCCGGATGGCGGTGACGACCTTGCGCCCGGAGGTGATGAGCATGTCCAGGTCGTCCACGCGCGCGCCGTAGCGGAAGACGACGCCGCGGTCCTTGAGCCAGTCGGTCAGCGGGACGATGAAGGACTCGAACTGGTTGTAGCGGGAGAAGCGCAGGCAGGACAGGTCGGAGAAGCCGGGGAAGTACTGGAGGAAGCGGTGCATGTAGCGCTTCATCTCGGTCAGGGACTCGTACTGCTGGAAGGCGAACATCGTCTTGAACAGCGTGTAGAAGGTCGAGGCGAGGAAGTCGGCGTCGAACCAGTCCTCGATGGCGAGCCCGTAGGTGTCCTCCTCCCTGGCCATGAGGAGCCTGATGACGTCTTTGCGGCCCTTCTTGTTGATACCCATCCTGTAGGCGTCCCGCCGCCTGCCGCAGCGGTGGATGATGCGGCAGGGGTCGATGTTGGGGTCGTTCTCGTTGACGGTGCGGAACTCGTCCAGGACGGTGTAGGGCGCCGGCATCTCCAGGGCGGGGATCTCGCGCATGATGTCCCAGAAGCACTCGAAGTGCTGGCCCATCTCCCGGCCGCCGCGGGCGATGAAGCCCCGCTCGGTGTCCCCGGCGCCGTCGAAGGAGCCGCCGGGGACGTCGAGCTGCTCGAGGACGGTGATATTGGACCCGGGCATGCGCCCGTCGCGGATGAGGAAGGCGGCCGCCAGCAGGGCGCCGATGCCCGAGCCGACGAGGTAGGCGCGGCGCTCGGCCACGTCGGCCGGCGGGGTGGGGTGGTTGTGGGTGTACAGGCCCAGGTCGTTGTGGACGAAGGGGTTCCCATCGGGCGAGACGGGGAAGGTCCGCTGGTAGACGCGCTCGGTGCTGGTCATGGTCTCCTCCTGTCAGCAGCCGGATAGATACGGTGTCCGCCCGCGCCGACGCGGCACGGCAGCGATCGGCGTGAGTACCGCCACCCTATGCCCGGGATCCGGTTCACCCCGGGAACCCGCGGCGGCCGCGCCCCGCACCCGCAGAGGACGCCATCAGAACCCGCCGGGGCCCGTGAGACCATGGCGGCATGCCTCCAACCACCTCGTCGTCCCCGGCTCCGGCGCTCAATGCGATGCTCGACTCCCTCATTCCGGCCGACGACCCCGAGCGGGTGCCCGAGCCCGAGGAGGTCTACCTCGCCTTCAACGAGTGGGCCCAGTCCACCGGCCGCCCCCTCTACCCGCACCAGGACGAGGCTCTGAGCCGGATCCTGGAGGGCAGGCACGTCATCGCCGCCACCCCCACGGGATCGGGCAAGTCCATGATCGCGCTCGCGGCCCACACGGCCTCGCTCGCCCGCGGCGGCCGCTCCTACTACACGGCCCCTCTCAAGGCCCTGGTCAGCGAGAAATTCTTCGAGCTGGTGCGCCTGTTCGGCGCCGACAACGTCGGCATGGTCACCGGCGACACCTCCATCAACGCCGCCGCCCCCATCATCTGCTGCACCGCGGAGATCCTGGCCAACCAGTCGCTGCGCGAAGGCGAGGAGCTCGACGTCGACACGGTGGTGATGGACGAGTTCCACTACTACGCCGATCCCCAGCGCGGCTGGGCCTGGCAAGTCCCGCTCCTGGAGCTCCCCCGGGCGCAGATGGTGCTCATGTCGGCCACTCTGGGCGACGTATCCTTCCTGGCCGCCGACATGGACAGGCGCACGGGCCGCGAGGTCGCGGTCCTGGACAAGGCCGAGCGGCCCGTGCCCCTGGAGATGGAATACGTCGTCGAACCCATCGGCGAGCTACTTCAACGGCTGGTGGGACAGGGCAGGGCCCCGATCTACGTGGTCCATTTCTCCCAGAGGGAGGCGATCGACAGGGCGACCTCGCTGCTGAGCGTGGACCTGGGCGCTCGGGCGCACAAGAACGAGATCGCCGCCGCCCTGGGGGACTTCCGCTTCGGCGGCGGATTCGGTGCCACTGTGTCGCGCCTGCTGCGCCGCGGCATCGGCATCCACCACGCAGGCATGCTGCCGCGCTACAGACGGCTCGTCGAACGCCTGGCTCGCGCGGGCCTGCTCGCCGTCATCTGCGGCACTGACACCCTCGGGGTGGGCATCAACGTCCCCATCCGCTCCGTGGTGCTCACCAGCCTGGTCAAGTTCGACGGGACTAAGGAGCGTCACCTCACCGCCCGCGAATTCCACCAGATCGCCGGCCGGGCGGGCCGAGCAGGATTCGACACCCGCGGGTACGTCTGCGTCCAGGCCCCCGAGCACGTCATCGAGAACGCGCGCGCTCTGGCCAGGGCGGGCGACGACGAGCGCAAGCGCCGCAGGATCGTGCGCAAGAAGGCGCCCGAGGGTCGGGTCAACTGGACGGACAAGACGTATTCGCGCCTGCGCGACGCCGCCCCGGAGACCCTCACCGGCCAGTTCCAGGTCACCACCACCATGGTCCTGAACCTTATGGAGCGGAACGGCGACCCGGTGGCCGCCATGGCCGAGCTGCTCTCCCGCGTCCACGACAACGAAGCCGCGCGGCGCCGGCACGTGCGCCGCGCGATCAAGATCTACCTCTCACTGCGCACCGCCGGGGTCCTCTCCCACGCCTCCAGTGCGCAGGCGGCAGCCGACGGGCGCCCCCGGCTGCGCCTGGCCGTCGACCTGCCCGATGACTTCGCCCTCAACCAGCCGCTGGCGCCCTTCGCCCTGGCGGCCATGGACCTGCTGAACGTGGACTCCCCCGAGCACACGCTCGACGTCGTCTCCGCGGTGGAGGCCACTCTCGACGACCCGCGTCCCCTTCTGCACGCCCAGCAGCGGGCCGCGCGCGGCGAGGCGATCGCCGCGATGAAGGCCGAAGGGCTCGACTACGACGAACGCATGGCGGCCCTGGAGGAGATCACCTGGCCCCAGCCGCTGGCCGACCTTCTGGGCCCCGCCCTGGAGATGTACAAGCAGTCCAACCCCTGGATCGCCGAATACGAGCTGCACCCCAAGAGTGTGGTGCGCGACATGGTCGAGAACGCCATGACCTTCTCCGACCTGATCTCCCGCTACGAGCTCGGCCGTTCCGAGGGCGTGGTCCTGCGCTACCTCACCGATGCCTACCGAGCCCTGCGTCAGGTGGTGCCCGAGGAGCACCGTACAGACGAGGTCGACGAGCTCGTCGACTGGCTCGGCGCCCTGGTGCGCGCCGTCGATTCCTCTCTGCTGGACGAGTGGGAGGCTTTGGGCGCGGCGCAGTCCGGCCAGGCCGAGAAGGTTGCGGACGCGCTGAAGGACGAGCGCTCGGAGGCGGACGACTCCGCCGGCGTCGAACGGGCCTTCGGAGCGGATGCCGACGGGAGGGTCGCCTTCACCCGCAACCGGCACGCCTTCCGGGTGGCGGTGCGCCGCGAGATGTTCCGCCGCGTCGAGCTCATGGCGCGCGACGACGTCGAGGGCCTGGCCGAGCTGGATGCGGCCTCCGGCTGGGACGGAGAACGCTGGGACGCGGCGCTGGCTCGCTACTGGGACGAGTACGACTGGATCGGCACGGACAACGCCGCCCGCGCGGCTGCTCTAGCACCGCTGGACGAGACGCCCGACGGGGCCGCGCTGGCGGCCGCCGGGGTCCCGGAGCGACTACGGGAGGCCCTGGAGACCTCGGGCCGGCGGGTCTGGCTGGCCACCCAGATCATCGACGACCCGCAGGCCGACCATGACTGGCGGCTGACCGCCCTGGTGGACCCGGCCGAGTGCGACAGGGCGGAGCACGCCGTCATCCACCTGCTGAGCGTCGGGCCACAGAGCTGATCGATCTCCTCCTCCCCGCAGCGGTCGGCCGCCTCGCGGACTCCCGGACCCGGGAGATCCTCAGACCGGCCGCACGGGCTGGCGCAGGACGGTCCGCATCCGCTCCGGAGCCGTGCGTCGGGGGTCGGACAGGTAGATCTCGTGGTGGGGCCCGTTCCAGGTCAGCCCGCGTTCGGGCATGATCTCGTCATGCAGGCGCGCCAACACGGGGCCTTCCTCGTCGTAGGTCCCCACGTGGAGGATCTGAAGACAGCGCCCTTCGGCCAGAGAGAGCGGGCGAAGCGACGAGACGGGAAGGTCGGGCTTCTTCCGGGAGGCGGCCGCGAGGCCCTCCGCGATGTCCGCCGCACCAACGGCGTCGGGGAGTGGGATCAGCATGGTCCAGTCCCACTCGTCCTTGTCGCGGACGGTGAAGGCGTCGCGGTCGGCACTGGTCCACAGTCCTTCGAGGGGGCCGACGACGAAGTCGTCCCCGGTGCGGGCCCTGAAGGCCGCGCGGACCGCATAGGCGCTCATGTACAGGCTCTGGACCGCGGTGGTGTAGGCGGACGAGGTGTTGGGGTCGCCATGACCGTCAACCGCCAGGTGGGTCGTCTCCGGTACGTCGACCTCGGTGAAGTCGGTCGACGGCGGGTGGTAGAGGTCCTTGCGGTCCTTCTTCATATCGATTCTCATCGTGTCTCCTTCGAGGGCGCGGCGGACGCGGCACAGCGGAACCGGACATGATCGCCGGCCCGTCGGACTCGCATCTCAGCGTGGCCCCGTTATCCGTCTTGACTCCGTGGGAAGGTCAAGGCGGTACCCGCGGTGGTCCCCCAGGCGGGTCCGAGCGCAGCCCGGTCCCGACCCGCTCAGCGCGGGCCCCGGTCGGGCCGCCCGGGACCCCGTCCCGGCCGACGCGCCTCGCGCTCAGCGTGGGCGGGCGGTGCTCCGAACAGCGTCCCGCAGCTCCGCCGTGTCCGCCGGGGTGGTGCGGCAGCAGCCGCCGATGAGCCGCACGCCGGCGTCGAGCCATGCGGAAGTTGACGCCGTCAACCGCCCCCGCCCGACGGTGGCCCGCCAGGTCCTGGTGACCGGGTCGTAGACGTCCCCGGAGTTGGGGTAGGCCACCAGCGGCTTGTCCGCAGCCGCGCGCAGCACAGGCAGAGCCCGGTCGACGACCGGAGGCGCCACGCAGTTGAGGCCGACGGCGACAACGTTGCGCGCCCGCTGCGCCCATGCGGCCGCCCGCGCCAACGGGGTGCCGTCGGCCAGATGCGCGCCGTCGGGGCGCACCTGGAAGGAGACCCAGCATTCGGCATCGGGCAGGCGCTCCCCGATCCGCTCGGTCAGCCATCGAGCCTCGTCCAGGCGCGGCTGGGTCTCAATGGCGAAGAGCCGCAGCCCCTCAGCGGCCAGAACCTCCAGGCGCGGCAGGTGGACTCGGGCGAAGTCCGGAGCGCGCATCCCGTAGGCCCCGGTGTACTCCGACCCGTCCGCCAGCCAGGCGCCGTAGGGGCCGATGCTGCCCGCCACGAGCACGGCCTCGCGCGGCTGGACGGCCGTGTACCGGTCACGGGCGCCCAGCGCCAGGCGCGCGGAGGCCGCGATGACGGCGCGGGCCTCGTCCTCGGTACGACCGGCGCGCAGGAGCGCGGGGACGACGGCCTGGTAGGAGTTCGTGCAGATGACCCGAGCACCGGCGGTGAGATAGTCCGCATGGACGGCGGCGATCGCCTCGGGCGCCTCGGTCAGAGCGAGGGCCGACCACAGCCCGCTCGTCGTGTCGACTCCCCGGGCGCCGAGCTCGGTGCCCATGGCGCCGTCGAGGACGACGGGACCAGCCGCCATCAGGTCGGACAGGAGGATCCGGGGGCGTCGCCCGTCCGGAGCCGGAGGGGATCGCATGACGACACGCTAACCGAATCGAAGACTGGCCGCGTCCTTCACCGGTTTCTGCGTCCGAACCATCGGGTCTCCTCCACCCATCCCGCCCGGACCGGGCGCCGCCCCCTCCCCCGCACGCCCCGCCGCCCGTCACGAGTAGAGTCGGCGCCATGGGCAGGAAGAGCAGAGGCAGGGGCGCGCACGCGGGCGCGACCCCGGCCATCAGAGCGCTCGACGACGCCGATGCGCCCCACGAAATACTGACCTACACCCACGACGACCGCTGCGAGCTCGGCTTCGGACCCGAGGCCGCCCGGGCGCTCGGGGAGGATCCCGCTGCGGTTCTCAAGACGCTGCTGGTGGGCGAGGACGGTGAGGACCGCGACGTCGGCGTATGCGTCATCCCCGTTGATCGCCGGCTGAGTCTCAAGGCCGCGGCGCATGCGCTGGGACTCAAGAAGGTCTCTCTGATCGAGCCGTCCGCCGCCGAGCGGATCACGGGATACGTCGTCGGTGGAATCTCCCCGCTGGGCCACAGGCGGCGTCTGCCGACGATGATCGACGATTCCGTCAAGGCCCTGGACCGGGTCGTGGTCTCGGGCGGACGACGCGGCATGAGCATCGCGCTCGCCCCGGCGGATCTGGCATCGGTCTCGGGCGGTGCGTTCGCACCGCTGACCGCCTGAGAGCGCGAGCGGGCCGCCGGCCGGTGGCCCGTGATCACACGATTCCGCGGCCCGAGACGATTCTCTTGCCGAAGGGGAAGCAGGTCACCGGGATCATCTTGAGGTTGGCGATCGCCAGTGGGATGCCGATGATGGTGATGGCCTGGGCGGCAGCGGTGGTGATGTGGCCGATGGCGAGCCACAGGCCCGCCACGAGGAACCAGATGATGTTGGACAGGCCGCTCATCACGCCGGCCTCCGGCGTCTCGACGACCTCGCGTCCGAAGGGCCACAGGGCATAGCCGGCGATGCGGAAGGAGGCGATCCCCGCCGGAATCGTGATGATGACGATGCAGGCGAGGACGCCGAAGAACACGTATCCCAAGAAGAGCCAGAAACCGCCGAAAACGACCCAGATAATGTTGAGCAGTGTGCGCATAGGGCATGTGTACATCACCGGCCGCGCGAAGCTCTCATCCTCTGGCAGGAGGAGGCTGGAGCACGAGCGGCATGCAGGAGGGGGCCGTGCACGCGATCCCGGGAGAGGAGGACGGCCGACGCCTCACCAGAACACGCGCTGGGCGATGGCGTCCGCGAAATTGTTCAGGGCGTCCGGCGCGGAGCCGAGGTAGAGGCCGGCGTCGATGAGCGAGACCTCCATGAGGTAGAAGCCGCCCTGTCCGTCTTCGACGACGTCGACGCGGTTGAACAGGAGCTGGATATCACGTCCGGAGCGCTCCTTGATCAGGCCGTGGATGGCCTTGCGGACCTTCTCACCCCACAACCACTCCTGCTCGCTGGGCTCGCGGGCGGTGACGATTTCCTCGTGCACTTCGTCGGTGGAGCGGAAGGAGGGGTGGAGCATAGGAGCCTTCTCCACCGCATGCGACAGCACACCGTTGAAGTAGACCAGAGAGAGCTCGCCCTTGCGGTCGACCTCCTCGAGGTAGCGCTGGACCATGACCGACCGGCCCCGCCCGAGATGGTGCATGGTGTCGTTGATCGCCTCGGAGCGCGACCGCGCGTCCGTGGCGGTGTAGCGGCCGGTCCCGCGTCCGCCGGAGGAGACCGCGGGCTTGACGACGAAGTCGCCGTGGGCGGGGAAACGCGTGTGCACCTGGTGCTTGGAGTACCCGGCGCTCGGCTCCAGCCAGATGGTCGGGATCATGGGGACTCCGAGCTCGGCCAGACGCGAAAGGTAGTGCTTGTCGGAGTTCCACTCCACGACGTCGGGATGGTTGGTCAAGCGCGGCATCAGCCGGGACCAAGTCAGGAAGTCGGCGTAGTTGCGCTTCTTGGCGTAGTCGCGCACCGAGCGCAGGACGACGACGCCGGCATCATCCCAGTTGACGCTCGGGTCGTTCCATACGGCCACCCGCGGCTCGATGCCCCGCTCGCGCAGGGCGTCGGGCAGACCACGGTCATCATCGTCGAGCATGGGGTAGTCGGCGCAGGTCGCGAGCGTCACAATCGGGCTGGTCACGTGTCCACCGTACCGCGACACGAGCCATTGACGTGCGCGTCCGCGCCGTAACGGGGCCGATGCCCCGCGGCCATCGACGTGCTGACACCGGTACCGCATCCGAGGGACGAAGCCATCAGCCATCATGCATCCATGACTGCATCCTTCACATCATCCCCAGCGCCCTCCGCGGCGCCGCTCGCCCGCGCCCAGCAGCTGCGCGTCCCGTACCCGCCGATCGAACCGACGGCCTCGGGCCTGCTCGATGTCGGGGAAGGACAGCGCGTGCACTGGGAGACCTGCGGCCGTCCCGAGGGGATCCCGGCGGTCTTCGTCCACGGCGGGCCCGGGGGCGCCTGCAGCCCGGACCATCGCCGGGTCTTCGATCCGGAGCGGTACCGCATCATCCTGTTCGATCAGCGCGGATGCGGGCGCTCGCGGCCCCACGCCTCGGAACCGGAGTCCGACCTGCGGGTGAACACAACCTGGCATCTCGTGGCGGACATGGAGAGGCTGCGCGAACACCTGGGTGTGGAGCGCTGGCTCGTCTTCGGCGGCTCCTGGGGGTCCGCCCTGGCGCTGGCCTACGCCCAGACCCATCCGGAGCGCGTCCTCGGCCTCGTTCTGCGGGGAGTATTCACTCTGCGCAAACGCGAGCTCGACTGGTACTACGAGGCCGGGGGCGCGGACATGGTGTGGCCCGACGAGTGGGAGCGTTTCGTGGCGGCCGCTGGCACGAACGTGGAGCCCGGCGGCTTCATCGAGCGCTATCACGAGCTGCTCACCGACCCCGACCCCGCCGTGCACGGCCCGGCGGGAATCGCCTGGACGACCTGGGAGGCGGCGACCTCCACGCTCGTGCGCGACCAGGCGCACGTCGACGAAGTCCAGGACCCCGCCTACGCCATCGCCTTCGCCCGCATCGAGAACCACTTCTTCCTCCACCGCGGCTGGATGGAGGACGGCCGACTCATCGATGGCGCGCACGTGCTGACCGAGTACGGCATTCCCGGCGTCATCGTCCAGGGCCGCTACGACATGTGCTGCCCCATCGGGACGGCCTGGGCCCTTCACCGCGCCTGGCCGCAGGCCGAGCTGCGCATCTCGCCGACGGCGGGGCACTCCTACGCCGAGCCGCAGACGCTGTCCGCGCTCCTCGACGCCACCGACCGCTTCGCCGCCGACGAACTCGGGACGGCCGGTTTCGGGAGGCGGACCCGTCCCGCGTCCGGTCGGAATCTCGGAACCATTCCTGAGACTTCCCGCACATCGGGATGATTCCGCACCTCAGGGATTGGACTCGTCCGCCTCCAGGACGTAGAGTCGACTTCTGTCATCGGGCGCATGCGCGTGAGGACATGCCTCCTTAGCTCAGTTGGTTAGAGCACCTGACTCTTAATCAGGGTGTCCAGGGTTCGAGTCCCTGAGGAGGTACTACGCACGGGGATGTCGTGCCCATGGCTGTGCGGTGCGCTTGCGACGTGCAGGGCCGGAACGGTTCGCCGCTCGCATGACTCCCGGTCGATTCATCGTGCCGTCTGTCCGTGCGTCGGGAATACTCCCACCACCTTGAGCGTTCCCCCCTGCGTCGGTCGTAGGGACCGCAACGGTTTCGCGCGGACCTCCCGACCACCGGGTGCCGGCTCGTCACATCAGCCGCGCCATGACGGCTTCCCATCAGCCACCCATCGCCGGGTCGCAGGAGATACCTGCATTCCGCCCGGCCTCGAAGGGCCCATATGCGGGCCGTGAAGACACAAGGAGAACATGATGAAGACGCAGAGTCGCACGATCGAGCCCGCCCACCGCGAGGCCGCGGAGCGGGAGCTGATCGCAGCTCGTGCCGAGTTGAGCTCCCTGGGCTCGGCCGCATCGCCCTCACGTATCGAGCGCGCTCTCGAGCGCGTCCAGGCCGCGCAGCGGGCTCTGGCTGCCTGAGCCCCCGCTCGCCCACGACGCGTCCGGCGGGCCGTGGCAACGTTCGAGGCGGCATCGGCGGGCGCTTCGCCGCTTCGAGGAGCCTCCACGTCATGCCCCCCGCCGTCGCCGCCTCGGCAAGGGGACGACCAGCGCACTGAAGCGTCGGGAAGGACGGCTGCGAGGCGAGCATCGGACACGACGAGCGCGAGCAGGTAGGCTGGGGCCACGGCGCGAGTGGCGGAATTGGTAGACGCCCCAGATTTAGGTTCTGGTGCCTTCGGGCGTGAGGGTTCGAATCCCTTCTTGCGCACCACAGCATCGCTATACAAACCCTCACCCTGAGAAACAGCCTCTGTGGCCGCCTCAGCCGAGGACCGTCGCCCATCTCCTGTCGAGGTGGGCGATTTTCGTAGGGCAGAGATCCGTGCCACGGCCCGGAGTCTTGGGCTAGCCAGCTGGTCGAACGGCCGGTTGAGTCGTGCTTCCAAGCAGACATCGCTACCGGTGTCCGCCACACGGACAGAGCAGGGCGCCTCATCAGCTCGACGCATTGGCTTGTCACCAGCATCGTCTACCTCACACTCACCAGGCTCCTGCTCATCACGGCCACGCTGTCCATCAGGCTCATCACCAGCACCCCTCACGCCGTCATCCACACCATCGTCGTCCTCATCTTGCAGGCCACCATGCCCATCACCACCGTCACCAGGCAGGATGACCCGCCCGTCCTCATCCACCGCCGGGTTGACCAGCACCCGCTCGAAGAACACCTGGTTCAGCTGCTTCCTCAAGTGATCCGGTGCCGCCATATACAGCCGGTAGCAGTCCTCCAGCAGATCCAGCGCCTGCTCCACATGCGCCCGCACCAGCTTGGCATCCGCCTGGTAGGCATCGAGCTGACGCTGAATCCCCGCCAGCTCTCGCCCCAACCGATCCTGCTCCTCCTTGAGCAGCTCCAGCGGTACTGCTCCACCGTAGTGCGCCTGCAGCAGCCGGCGCCGCTCATCCTCCAGGTTCGTCCGCCGCACCGTCAGCGACCGAACGTTCCGCTCCTTCTCCCCCTCGATCCGCGCCAGCTCCGCCAGTAGATATCGCTCAATCTCCTGCCGATCTGCCTCACTGACATACAGCCGCCGATACACCTCCTGCATCTGCGCCTCCACCACTTCAATGAGCACCGCCTTAAAGGAGCAGTCATGCAGCCGCTGCCGCCTGGCGCAGATGAAGTAGGGGTACAGCACCCCCTTGCCATTCTTCGTGTTCTGCACCAGCA
>ERZ773038.1421-NODE-1421-length-13578-cov-7.143385_pt1 | contig 13578 bp, 15 predicted proteins | sample MGYA00511665_ERZ773038 | MGnify/ENA primary metagenome ERZ773038 (study PRJEB29015, sample SAMEA2737966) | human oral metagenome | biome: human oral; feature: human-associated habitat; material: dental | place: China | collected 2028 ... | reverse complement strand
GTAGAAATAATATATTAAGATATATTATTTTTAGGAGTTTTGAAAATGGTCTACATGTGTAAATGATTTGGGAGGTGAAAGGAGATGAACATGATGAAAATAGAACATTTACGTATGATTCAAAATGTTATATCAAGAATGGCATCAAATTCATTTATTATAAAAGGATGGGCAATAACAACTTTTAGTGCTTTATATGCATTTGCATATCTTAATCATAAATCTATAGTTCTTATATTTGGTGTTTTGTTTATATGTATATTTTGGTATCATGATGCTTTTTATTTGTTACAAGAGAGAAGGTATTGTGAATTATACGATAAGGTTAGAGGGCAATCTGAAGAGGATATAGATTTTAATATGAGTGTACCAGCGTCAAAAGAAAATGTTTGGAATGTAATTAGGCGTCCTATACTTATTTCTTGCTATGGTTTTTTGCTGATTTTGACAATACTATTATTTATTCTTATTCAATATAACTTTCTATAATTTTAATACTAATATTGTATATATTGGGGGAGTATTAGATGGAACAAGAGAAAAATATTTTTATCTCTCATCATCATAGTGATGTTGAGAAAACAGAAAAAATTAAAGAGATTCTCAAAAAAAATGGACTGGAGGTGAATGATGGTTCAATTAATGAATTAAAAAATCCTAATAAAGCAAAAAATGAGGAATATATAAAATCTTTATTGAGACCTAAAATTAATTGGGCTAGTACGATGTTAGTTTTAATTGGTGATGAAACACATAAGAGTGATTATGTTACATGGGAAATTGAGTATGCTGCGAAAGAGGGAAAACGAATTATAGGGATATATTTACCTGGCGAAGCAGATTCAATAGTTCCTGAAGCATTGGAAATACATGGTGATGCATTAGTATTATGGGATCCTTCAAGTATAATTAAAGCGATTCAAGGGGAGGATATTTGGAATGGAATTAAGAGAGATTGGGAAACCGAAAGAAGCATATGTTGATGAAAAGTGTTGTTTATATTCTTATGTTATAACACGAGATTATGGATTTGCACCAAATCCATTTGGCGGAATATGTACATTAGCTACATGTAAGCCAGGTATTCGAAATCATGCAAAAGTAGGGGATTGGGTTATTGGTATTGCAGGTGTATCTCTATCGTGTGTAGGAAAAATCATTTTTTTAATGGAAGTTAATAAGATTATTTCATTTCAAGAATATTGGAATTGTGAGAATTTTAATTATAAAAAGCCAGGATTTAATAGTGCTTTAAAGTATTGTTATGGGGATAATATTTATCATTTAGATGAAAATGGGCAATGGGTTCAAGAGAATTCGCATCATAGTTTCTCAAATGGAGTTGTAAATACCTTAAATCTAGATAGAGATACTAAAGCGGACAGAGTTTTGATATCTGAAAATTTTTGGTATTTTGGTAATGATGCAAAAGACATACCTAAAAAGTTTAATTATATAAAGAAGAAACGCCAAGGGTATAAAAAAATTTTATCTACAGAGTGTCAAGATTTTATAAATTGGGCTTATGAGACATTTGGTCCACAAGGGCAACATGGATTGCCGGTCAATTGGGGGTCGAAAAATTTATTTTCTCGATATGATGGTAAATAAAAATGGACTTTCAAATAAAGAAAACCTTAAAGAAGACAATTATATATGATGAATATTGGAAGTTTGCTTATGAACGGCAAAATATTTTTTTTAAGAAAATTAGAGGTAGTGTAGGTGAATTAACTGAAGATTCAATATTAAAATTATATAAATTTACAAATACATATCGAGCTAGTGATCGCGTTAGTCAATACTTAATAAAACACATTATTTACAATGATAATAACGATAATAAAAATATAGTTTTTAAAATACTATTATTTAAGTTATTTAATAAGATAGAAACATGGACGGCTTTTGAAAATATATTAAGTAAAGTTAATATTGAATCATTTTGTTTAGAGTCATATAAGAAAATACTGTATCAGCTATATGCAGAAAAAAAGTCTATTTATTCAAATGCTTATATAATGACTTCTGGTAGAAGTATTTTTGGATATGAACGAAAATTTATGAATCATCTGATGCTTATAAAAACAATGTTAGATGATAATATTTCAAACAAAATTGAGCAATGTAATAGTTTAAAGGAATTGTATAATCTACTATTATCATATCCTATGTTTGGTCCTTTTTTAGCATATCAATTTGCTATTGATATAAATTACTCACCAATAGTTAATTTTGACGAAAATGAGTTTATTGTAGCAGGTCCAGGTGCAAGATCTGGTATTTACAAGTGTTTTTTAAATGCAGCTGATTTTACTGATGATTATCTTATTAGATATATGGTAGAAAATCAGGAGAAAGAATTTACACGATTAGGTTTAGACTTTATCTATTTAGGCAATAGGACTTTAAAGTTAATAGACTGTCAGAATATTTTTTGTGAAATTGATAAATATAGTCGTGTTAAATATCCTTGGATTACTACATTTAATAAAAGAACTCGAATAAAACAAAAGTATATACCTAATAGTAAGGGGATAGAATATTTTTATCCACCTAAATGGGGCATAAATGATTTTATACCGTAGGGAGATTATATGAGTATTGTTGTTAATGGGAAAACCGCAAATATTGTATATGATAAACTTTATAAAACATTAATGGAAAAAGGTGAGTTAGTAAATAGTCGAAATGGTCTTACAAAAGAACTTACACATGTGGTTACAATAATTAAAAATCCTAAAGAGCGTTGGGTAACATGGCGTCAACCTAGTATAAGTCCTGCATTTGCTATTGCTGAGTTAGTTATGCTAATAAATGGATCGGATGATGCAGATATAATAAATTCTTGGAATCCGTCATTAAAAAAATATCAAGGTAAGTATAGTCATTATCCAGGTGCATATGGGCCTAGATTGTGTAATACATTTGGGTTAAACCAATTAATGAAAGTATATGAGACCTTTTCTTTTAAGCCGGAAAGCCGACAAGTGGTATTACAAATATGGAATCCTACTATTGATTTACCTCAAAAAGAAGGACTGCCAAATAATCTTGATATTCCATGTAGTTTAGTTTCAATTTTAAAAGTTAGAAAGAATAAGCTATTGTGGACGCAAGTAATGAGGAGTAATGATTTATTTCTAGGAGTACCTTATGATTTTATACAATTTACATTTTTGCACGAAATAATAGCTGGATGGCTTCAACTTGAAGTAGGAGAATATATGCATATTAGTGATAGTTTACATTTATATAGTGATAGCCTTAATAATAATCTATTATGTAAGGGGAACAATTATTTATATGCAATGAATACTGATTCCCTAAATGCATCTTATAAAGATTCGATATTTTATTTTTCATATATATTTGAAGCGATGAAAAGTATGGTAAATAGTGATAATTTAATGAATATAATTAAAGATTTTATTTATACAAAAGATTTACCGTCTGCTTATAAAAATATGTTGTTGGTTTTATGTGAATATAAGATTTTAAAACATCGATTAGGTGATGGCTTAATTCAAGAGTGTAGAAGATTAAATACAAATAGTCTTTACAATACTATGATGATAGCCTGGGGAAGGTCTAACCATCGAGATTGTAATTAATAGTATATATTGATTACACATTTTTTACGGCTTTTTCATAATCCTCCCTTACGATAAAAGAAATCATATATTTTCTTTCAGAAAGAGAGGTCTGATTATGACAGCAATAAAGCATGAATGGCGTAAGCACGAAAAGGAACTGTATTGTCCAAAGCAGCAGGCGGTGCAGGTTACGGTGCCGAGCATGAAGTTCCTCGTGCTGGATGGCGTGGGAAATCCTAATCATGCGGCTTTTGCCGATGATATCGAGACGCTATATTCGTTGTCCTACGGGATAAAGATGCTGCCGAAAAAGGGTGTGACGCCGGATGGGTACTTTGATTACACCGTGTATCCGTTGGAGGCGCTCTGGAAGCAGATTGAGCATACGGAGCAGTTTGATAAGAATAATCTGCAATATCGGGTGATGATCAGACAACCTGATTTTGTGACTCCTGACGTGTTGGAGGCGGCCATTATTAATGTGTCCAAGAAAAAATCGTTGCCTCGATTTAAGGACGTGCGGCTCGAATCGATAGAGGATGGCGATTGCGTGCAGATATTGCATGTCGGACCTTATGATGATGAACCGGAATCGTTTATGAAAGTAGATGAATTCTGCTCTGCTCATAATTTGCAACGTGCTAACAACGAGTGGCATCGGGAAATTTACTTGTCCGATGCACGAAAGGTGGAGCCCGCAAAATTGAAGACTGTATTGCGCGTGCAGGTGAAAAAGTGGTAGAGATGAGACCGTTATAATAAAATTTAGTTAAATTTATGAATGTAAACATAATACAAATTTAAAATGGATTGTTTTGAAAGTTTAATGAGCCCTCTATATTGCGGTTATTGTAATATAGAGGGCTCATTTAATTTTCTTGATTTTTATAATGTACCAAAAATTACTCATGAATATTTCATTTATAAGGAGTCAAATAGATAGTAATTGAGAGAGATTGTCATTTGAAAGCTGTGTAAGGAGGTGAAATTATTATACACTTTTATTTACTAGAAGGCGTTTGGAAAGACTTATATGCTCATGATTCTAACCGAAAACCTGTGCCGGTTGGCATCTATAATGTATCTATTTCACATTCAGGACAATATACATTAGTGTGCCAGACTACAAGAGAGTTGACTGTAGGGGTCGATCTTCAAGAACTCACCATAGGATATCAGTTAGAGTGGTTTAATTCGGAACGCCCGTGGATTAACGGGTATCTTTCAGAAGATTATTTATTGCAGCTAATGACAAGTTTTAAAGAGAGCTTGGGAAAATATTTAGGAATAGGATTAATGGCAAGAAAGGAGATTTTTGAAATTGATTTGATTGAAATGAGTGGAGAAAAAATGTATAAGGCGCAGTTTTTTAATTTTCCGACATTAAAAGGTATAGGATATTTGAAGGAAAATTATATAGTGACTTTAGTTACTAATGAAAGTGATTTACCGTTATTCGTAGAAAAAATGGAGAAAACACTTGATGAAATTTGAGGTTAGCCCAATACAAAGAGACTTTTATTTAGAGTGTTTAATGAATAAGTCAGCGAACACAAAATATAGCATCAATTTGATTTTTTCATTAAGTACGTTGCAATCATTAAGTAAGACTAAAATTAAGGATTTGGTTTGTCGTGTTGTAAATAAACAGCCGGTTTTAATATCCACGCCTATAGTAGAAGAATCAAGTATTTATTTATCCGTTGGAGAGCCCTTTTTACCGGAAGAAATAGAGTATGAACTGTCAATAAAGAGCTTAGAAGATTTAAAAAAGGAAGATCTATTCCATACCCCATTTGATTTATTATTGGATAAACGATTGTTTAGAATCAAAATAATTGAAGATAGGGAGGGGCGGTTTTATATATTATTTTCAGTACATCATTTTATTTTTGATTTTTATAGCGGCATAGCTTTTTCACAGCAAATAGTGAATGAAATCGAAGCACAGAATAATTTGGTTGAAGAAGACATTATTCGAGAGCAGATGGATACAATAGATATTTTTAGGAAGAAAGGAGGATTACAAAGTTTTATTGATAAGTTTCAAACTAGATTTATGGGAAATATTGATGATATCTCTACGATAAAATCAGTTGACTTATTAAGTGAAGAAAAACATGAATATAGAAATCAGCTTAATCTGGATTTGAAGACCGGTAATAATTATCGATCTTCGGTTATTATTGCTGCGTTCGCTCATAAATATCTTGAGATGACGAATCAAAATAGTATTTTAGTTGGTGTACCGGTTCCGAATAGAAATCGTAATAATAGAAAGTTGGTTACGAGCATTGTTACAACATATCCAATATTGGTAAAAGCAGGGGACACATTAGAAGATTGTAGAAACAGTATATGTTGTCAGTTGTTCGACAATTTGAAAATGCAATTTTTTGATTTTAACAACTATTTCTATAAGGTTTCAAAATTTGACATCATGTTTACGTATTACCCTTCAGATTTTCATGTGCAATGCGGAAATAGCTGTTTGAGAGTTAATTCGTTGTTTACAATTAATTCTCCGGCCCCTATTCATATCATGCTTAATGATAATAATGTTTTAATGACGGAAATACAAACGGGATGTTTTGGTGATCCGGAACTGTATGTTCGGGATAGCATTCAAAGTATTCTTAATAATTATAGTAATGGTGAAGGATGGTAGCATATATGACGGTTAATAACACATATCAGATAGTAGAAGAAAATTTACGTGATAATTTGAATAATTACATCATGGAAGATGACAAAAAATTTTCTATGAAAGAGTTATTTGATCGTGTTGAAGAAAAGTATAAAGTTATTTCTGAAAGTAAGATTAATCAATTAGTGATTGTTTATATGGAAAGTACCGTTGATTGTTTAGCAACTATATTAGCTTTATGGAAAGCCGGAAAAACATATGTGCCGATTAATAAATTTACGCCTAAGAAGAGAATCGATTTAATAAAGAGTTCGTTAGAAACATTTAGTGAAATTAGGATCAATGATAACGGAACACTAGACATCATCCCCCATGAATTTAACCCGAATAAAGATGATGAGAATCTCGCCTATATTATATTTACCTCCGGCACTACGGGTAAGCCTAAAGGGGTAAAGATTACACATGATAATTTAATCAGTTTACTTGCTGAATTAGGTAAATTTTTTACGTTTACTGAATCCGATACTTGGATTAATTTGCATTCGCTAGAGTTTGACTTTTCTGTCTGGGAAATTTTCGGACCGCTTTTCTATAAAAATAATCTAGTTTTATTGGGGAAACATGCAAAAATTTATGAATTTGATAAGATTTCAGAACTTATCAAGCAGAGTCATGTGACGATATTAAATCAGACGCCGACCGCATTTTTCTCTTTGATGAATTTTTTAGATGAGAAAACTATAAGTAATTTGAAAGCTGTGATTTTTGGCGGTGAAAAGGTGGATTATGGGGAGTTACAGCCATATTATCAGAAATATAATCCTAAGGGTGTTGAATTCTATAATTTATATGGCATTACAGAAATTACCATACATGCTACTTTCCATAAGGTGGTAGAGGCTGATTTTAATACGATTTTTTCAAATATAGGTAAAGGAATATTTGGGAATAATGTGTATCTCGAAAGAATTCCCAATACTGATAATTACGAAATCGTCGTTAGTGGGCCTACGGTTAGTGCTGGATATATCAATAATCCTGCGGAAAATGATAAGCGATTTAAGACCGGAAAGGACGGCCGACTATATTTCTCCGGTGATTTAGGGGAATATCTTCCGAACGGGGACATTAATTATATAGGGCGTATAGATGATCAGGTAGAGGTCAATGGTTTTAGAGTTGAGCTGGATGATGTTAAGGCTAATATCCTGGATGTTGACCGTAGTCTTAGACATATAGAAATCATTATGTATCAAAATCGGCTTTTGTGCTTTTATACACGGGTGGCGAATGGTAAAAGTGTTGATATAAAGAAAGGCCTTCAAGACAGGTTGCCTGAGTTTATGATTCCCGCAAAGTTTATCAAGCTTGATCATATACCTTTAACCGTTAACGGTAAAGTTGATAAAAAACAGTTGCAAAATATATACGATAATACAATCATAATGAATGAAGCAAGTAATATAGATGATTATACAGAGTTTGAATTATGGTTACTTAGAGAGTATAGATTAGAAGGTATAGATTTTGGAAATACCTCATTTATGGGCTTAGGATTATCATCGGTTGAACTTATAGATCTTCATAAAAAAATTATGGACCGATTTAAATTGAAAAAAGCGGTTAATGTTATAGACTTATTTCAATTTAAATCGATAACATTATTTGAAGATGTTTATTTTGCATAAGGGAGCGGAATCGTGGATATTGCAATTGTTGGAGCTACATTTGAATTACAGGATACAGATACATTCGATACGTTATGGCGTAATTTATATGACGGAAAGGTTATAACCTACTATAGTTGTCATGATAAAGAGCAATCTCAGTTTACATTAAATAATTATGATTTAGATAAGATTAAAAATTTTCCTGACAAGTTATTTAAATATACCGCTGAGCAAATTAGGAAGATGGATCCTCAACATAGGAGATTATTGGTATTAACGTATAAGTTATTACATACTTATAATTTAACGCATATAGGAAATGATGTTAATAATACCGGTGTATATACTGCTGTTGGGACGAGTCACTATTTGTTACATAATTTGTTAGCATCTGAAGAAAATGTAGATTATACAACATATATAAATAATGTATCGGATACGGCAGCCACAAAGATATCTTATAACTTTAATTTCCATGGACCTTCTGTTAACATTTCTACAGCTTGCTCAAGTGCGTCTTTAGCACTTGAACAGGCCGTTAAAGATCTAATGCTGGGAAGAGTGGATTGTTCCATTGTAGGTACATCACGATTGCCGACTGAAAACTCTATTTCATATAGATATAGAAAAGATGGAATTTTTTCTAAGACAGGTCTATGCGCCCCTTTTGATAAATCCAGTGCAGGTATGGTTCCGGGCTTTGGAAGTATTGTATTGGCATTAAAGAGAAAAACCGATGCTGAGAGAGATGGTGACTCCATTTTAGCTGTAATTAAGGCTATAGGTATATCAAATGATGGCAGTGAAAAATCGAGCTATACCGCCCCCAGTGTTAGCGGTCAATGCAGAGCTATTATGGCTGCGTATGACTCTTGTGAGTTAGCACCGTCGGATATTGATTATCTTGAAACTCATGGTACGGGTACTGCTATTGGGGATGCTATTGAGTTTGAAAGTATATCAGAAGTATTTGATTGTTCATTAAATATTGGCTCGGCGAAGGCAAATTATGGACATTTAGATAATGGTTCGTCTTTTTTATCAATTCTCAAAGCGATTTTGATGTTTGAGAATCAAGTAATGCCTAAGCAAGCTAACTTTTCAGAAAAACATCCATTTTTAAATAATGATCGAATAATGATAAATAAGAGTTCTCAAGAGGCGCCTATTAATAATATAGCTATTAATTCATTCGGTATCGGTGGAACAAACGCTCATATCATATTGCAAAGATATAATTCAGATTTTAAAGTCTCTAAGGTTATAACTGCTGCTATTACAGAATCCGGACCGTATTGGATTGAGCCATTAAAGTCCAGAAATGATGTAAGAAAAAATAGAGCCTCTATAACAGCTAGTAGTGGAGCGGACATTGCTCAATTCATCAGTGAATATTTGGGTGAAGATATTAGTTTTGTACAAAAAACGATAAGTGAAATAGACTTGGAATCGTATACATTATTGGATTTAATTGATGCAATAGAAAATAAATTTCATATTATGCTGGATATGAGTGACTTTCAGGAAATCGATAAACCATTAATAGAATGTGTTCTGGGGAAATTAAATGAGTCCGATACAAGTAATGCGTTTAACGAAGTATTACACCCGTTGGGGACATTCATTAAGGGACGTAAGACCTTATTTTTAATTCATCCGGCCGGCGGAACGATTAATGGGTATAGTAATTTCTTCAAGGATATAAATAGTAACTATAATATCATCTTAATCTCGTTTCCTTTTGCTAACCTTAAATTTGTGAAGCTGTTTAGTTTAAGGCAGTTGGCTAGCCATTATAAAGAATGTATTTCAGATTTTTTGAAAAAGAATCCATCAGAATATATCATAGGCGGTTATTCATTTGGAGGAAATGTAGCATTTGAGATTGCTCATCAAATTCAGTTAGATAAAAATTCTGATGTGCCGGATGTGATTATGATTGATTCGCATCCTGTCGAAGCATATAATGAGTCTACTAAGAAACACCTTACAGATAACGATATTCAAGACGCTATACATGAATTTGTGAAACAGGGTGTTGTAGGGAAAGAGCTTGCTGATGAAAATGTAAAGAAATACGGTCTTATATGGAGACTTAATCATGATATGCTAAAAGGGTATACAGCGCCTAGTGAAATGCTTCAAAGTCATCTTTATATTTTTATTTGTAAAGAGGCTGAAAATCTTGATTTGTTACAAAAGCTTGATATTCAATACTTGGATAAGACTTTGTGGCAAAAACGATTTGCGGATAAAATTCATGTGAATTACGTTGATGGAAATCATTATTCGATTTATGCTGATAGTCAGTTAGGAATGCCGATTGGTATGGAAATTGATCGAATTATGAATGAGGTACCTTATGGATCTGAATAGTTTTTTCTTATTGTTTCCCAGTATTTTTATGCTGCACGAATTTGAGGAGATGCTCTTGTTTCCTTATTTTATGGGGCGAAATCAGCAGTTGCAACGTCGATTTTTAGCGGGGGCGTTTACACCGTCCAGATTCAATGCCGTCGTCTGTCAGGAATTCATACTCCTGTTGATTGTGCTGGGCTTGAGTATATATTTTGAAAGCTTTGACTTTTACATCACCGTCATCATAGCGTATATATACCATGTGATTGGGCATATATTCCAAAGTATTTTCCTGCGACAGTATATACCGGGTGTTCTTAGCGGCATCATCACGGCCGGCTATTGTACTTACCAAATCTATGATGTGGTATCTACGAACTATTGGCTCTTGGCGTATTCGTTCATAACATTGCTGCTTATACTTGTTAATATTGCGGTGAGCTTTAAAATATTACAGGTGTTACAAAAACCATTTGATTAGACTGTGAACGGAAAGCTTTCACAGATACTTTCACAGATATATAGACATATTGTTAAATAAAGCGGCTCCTCTATGAGGGGCCGCTTTTGTATATAAAAAGGCCATCAACGGTGTGTTGATGACCATCTGTTTATAGGTAATATACAATTATACAATTTCCGCTTTCAAATCAATAATATGTTTAGCCGCCGTGCATCCCGGACAGTCGCAGAATTCAGCGCCTTTTGCCTTAATGTCTTTTGCGTGTTGCAATAACTGTGCAGCTACTTCGGCACCGAGCATTTGTTTTGCCAGATCGGAGCCGGCAAAGCCGATTGTTTCATCGATGAAGGCGATATTCTGTTCCGCCACGGATACGAGTTGTTTTGTGAGTTCCGCTTGTTTAGGCGTGCCTTCCGCATTGAGCCAGGATTGAGCGAACTCTTTTACCGTTTCGTTGCTGGTGGGTGCATCTAATAAAGCTTGTACGAGTTGTGTTAATTGTGCGTGTGTCATGAGAACCTCCTATATACTTACTGACTATATCTGTTCATGATAGTGCGGTAACTAGCATTATATGAGAACATATTCCTTTTGTTGAGTTCATTATAGCACTTACGATTATTTTGAATAGTAGAATGATTTGTGATAGATACTATTAAATGTGATAGATTTGTGATGATTACTGAGGAACTTTTTGATATAATTTTATAATAAAAGCGGATTATCAGCGATTGGCGCAACGTAGTTTTATTGAATTTGTAAAAGATAGGATTAGGATAATATAAACAAACTAAAATTGAGGAGGAGATAAGAGGGATAATAAGGAGATTGTTAAATACTTCTACGAGGTAATTGAAATTCTAAACCGAAATATATTATAAGGAAATACAAATAAACCCCGGCTTATTAGATTAAAGTAATTTGAACTTATGGAGGTAGTAATGAATAAGATCACTTGCATTTGTTTAGGTGTTAGAGACATGGAAAAATCAATAAAGTTTTATAGAGATGGTTTAGGATATAAGACTGACTGTAAAGAAAATAATCCGCCAGTAATATTTTTCAATACAGCAGGGACAAAATTTGAACTATTTCCTTTGGAACAATTAGCAAAAGATATTGATGAAAGCAATCCTCCAACGGGAAATGGATTTGCTGGAATTACATTAGCTTATAATGTTGAACATAAAGAAGATGTTGATAGGGTTATTGAATTAGTACGAAATGCTGGTGGGAGAATTATAAAAGAACCACAAGATGTTTTTTGGGGTGGATACCATGCATATTTTTCTGATCCGGATGGATATTACTGGGAAGTTGCATGGGGGCCAAAATTTGAGTTTGATGAAAATGGACTACTGAAATTTTAGTAGTTAGTCTTGCTCAGGCTTGTCTTCGGTATCAGCTTATGATTGAGCAATTTTTTACTGCTGGATTACTTGTGTGTGCATCTAATAAAGCTTGCACAATTATGTTAATTATGCGTACATCATTATAATCTCCTTTATATTTACTAACTATAGGCTTTAGAATCATGCTGTAACTAGTATTATATGAGCATCTGTTCCTTTAATGATATAATTTACTTAATAGATGTAGTTTGTTTATAGGGGATTGTATCATGAAAAAGATTGTGTGTATTGTCTGCATTAGCTTTCATAGGTTCTATCAATGTCGCCTCCGCAGATGACTTGATGCGGTTACGCCTTAACGGCAATTCTATTTATGACCAGCCTTATGGTGATCGAAATGAGTTTCCATGTCCTGATGGACTTGGTAGTTGTACTATGACTGATACCGATTATAGAAGTACTCGCAAGGATCAAACGTTAGAGGTATTTGATTCTGTATATGAGGCTAAACAGCATTTGCACTTTAATTCTCAGTTGCCGATGGGGGTAGAGGGACTCCGTCCTATACATGTAGCCATTGTGGATTATGATGTGCTACAGGTGGTGTATGCGTATCATGAACTTTCAAAAGGAAAATATTTTGACAGTGTAAATGATATACCAAAATATATTAAGTATCGCGTACCTACAGTATCAGGTAATATCGCAGGCGATTATAAAGATTACTTACCTCAGAGAACAGATGTTGTGAAAGGCATGCCGGTGACCTATAGAATGGTAGATAATTCTGTATATTTAGCATCGTGGAAATATGAAAATCAGAACCATGTGTTCTTATTTAATGAGCCAGTTTCTATTGATAGGGCTAGAGAAATGATTAAGAGTGTACATTATTACGCTAATGATAGAGCGATAGGCTAGTTGCTAAATAAAATGGCTAGGAAAGCGTCTACCCACTTGCAAATGTAGTAGGCGAGTACATTTACCATGACGGTTGGCAAAATAAGATAGCTGCCACAAGAACGATATATAATCGCCATTGTGACAGCTATTTGGCAGTACTGGTCAATCTAATAGTGTATAGTTATTCTATTTTCTGAAAGCCTCCGCGATGGAGTGAATGCCGTCAAACAAGAAACCGAAAGCGATAAAGTAGATAAATGCCTCACCGGAAGCAATCGGCTTGAATATGAGTAACAGACCTAATAGTAACAGAACAAGTGCGAGCCATTTTGCACTGCCGCCCAGTAATGATACCATGGAGTCGGTATTTCTGGATTTAATGAAAATGATGATAGCATCGATTACCATCCAGATACCGATTGTGATCGGGAATACCAACGGTAGGAATGCAAATCCGCCGCACACGAGAAAGATACCGAATAAAGCATTGATAATGCCGCCGATGAGATACCAGCCGCTACGCAATTCAGAGGGTAACATAAAATAATTTATAATGGAGCTGACTGCACTGACAAAAAAGATAATA
>ERZ773038.1419-NODE-1419-length-13589-cov-6.331609_pt1 | contig 13589 bp, 14 predicted proteins | sample MGYA00511665_ERZ773038 | MGnify/ENA primary metagenome ERZ773038 (study PRJEB29015, sample SAMEA2737966) | human oral metagenome | biome: human oral; feature: human-associated habitat; material: dental | place: China | collected 2028 ... | reverse complement strand
CCACCGTAAAAGAGCAGCAAGTGAAATTCTTATGATGACTTCATCAGTCATGCCACGTGGAGTGTGTAGCTTTGCTTGTAAAAGCGTGAAAACCTTGAAACGAAAGGAATTATTAAAAGCCTTGTGGGTAAGGCTTTTTCTTATGTGCTGGGGAAGTATCGGAGTGAGAACACAAGTTGAGTGTCTTGATGTGATAGCCTGATAGACTGACATTCTATTTCCATAAACCCTAGGGGGTACGGAATTGTTACCATAGACTAGGTGTTAACGGGAATAAACGTATCCCCTATTAATGAAACTCAAGCAAGGTTTGATCCAGGGAAATCGGAATAAGGAAATTGATACAATAGAAAACAAATAAAACCTTGGAATAAGCAGTTTCCAAGGCTTTTTAACTGTCTGTAGTTACAGCTTAAAGCCTATTTTGGATGATGCGTTTCGTTGAGAACCCTTAATTTGTTAATCGTTAAATTGTATGCTAATTGTAGTGAGTAGATGTGAGTGAAAATACCTAGACACTTTTGAATGAAAAAGATAGTAAAAGCCTTGATTCCAAGGCTTTTGTATTATAAGGAAATATCCAGAATGAGAGATGAACTTAAGGAATTAGATAAAGGAGGTAAAATTTGAGTTAATCTATTTTCATTGACTCAATATTCCAATTTTTATCGTTATAAAATATCACAAAGAATAGTAGCTTCGGTGACATATGTGTCTCTTATAATTGATATTAACAATTGGTAGAATTATCAATAAAGGAATTAAACTTATGAGGCTATTAATAAGGAAGTATCGATTGCTGCAAAATTATACACAGAAAGATTTATACTCTAATCTATGCTCTCGAAGACACTATTTGAGAATTGAAAAAGGTGAGATTATTCCATCAGTTTTTATACTGTATCACTTATCAAAGAAATTATGCGTAGCCATGGAAGACTTAATTGTCATTGAAAAAGAAGATATGTTACCTCATGATACAAAAATAAAGGAAGAATAGAAATGAAAACATTTGAGTATATTAAACTACAAAAAATAATTTTTGCATTGTCAAAAAGCAAAAATAAGCAAAGAATCCTTTTAGAAGAATATTTGAGGAAAATAGATAATGAAGACTCTACCGAATTATTGAACTTATTTTATAAAGAGGGATGTTCAATGGATTATTTAATGGAAACTGCTTACAAAAAAATAATACCATTTCAATTATCTAATAAACTCAGGAAACAAATAAAAAACTATAAATCGTCGGATAATAATCTAAATGCTGATATGAAATTAACAACTTTTTTATTTTTTGAGAAAGACTTACAAAAGATACTAATTATAGATAGATCCATGTTTCAGGATATCAAAATAGATACTATTAAAGGTAGAGTTTCACCAATATATCATAATGGGTACTGTAGTATTTGTGGAGAGTTATCGAAAGTAAGTATGTTTTATGCGAAAATTAGGACTAAGAAAAAAGAAATTTCTAGAGGAAGTTATATCTGCACAAACAGCTTTGAATGTAATAAGAACATAGCTCAAGCAAACAGAGTTGTTAATTTTTTTAATATTTTTTCATAATTCTCTTAATAGAGGAATCTTTATTAATTATAAAACAGTCAGGAAATGTCATCTCCTCCCATTGTTTGTAATTAAAAGTAGAATCAAAATAGTTGAGTAAGATTCCAATAATATTACCATGAGAACTAATTAGAATTGTTTGATTTGAGTACTTATGTTCTAAATCATTTAAAAAATCTAATACCCTATTTAAAGCAGTAACATTTGACTCGCCACCAGGTAAAGAATAGGAGGTGTTTTCCCATAAATATTTAATTGTACTTTTAAAGTCGTTGTCATCAACATATGAAGAAGATAGTACTCTTTCTTTTAGGCGATCATCTATATGTATTTTATCGAAATTTATTGGTGATCTGTTCAAGGTATCAAAGGCTCTTTTAAATGGACTCGAAAAGTAATAATCAATGTTATAGTCATTTAAAAAATATAAGTTTGATAGAGAGTGTATCCCCCTATTTGATAAAGGGCGATTATAATCGTCACTTGTATAGGAGGAATGTGCATGACGAAGTAAGATATACGTATTATTCATAATGTTTACCTTTAAAAATAGAATATATAGAAGGAAATTTAGAATGCTTTTTAGAAATAATAAAAATGATTTTATCTTAATAAACTATAGAAAAGTCACTGATTTGATAACAGCAGAATTTTTACATGATTTATATAATCAACATGATTATACCATAAATCCTGTTAGATTTCGACATACTATTTCTGTATTTGAAAATGGCATATTTTCAAGCTATGCACCGAAATATGAGTGGGAAATGATTAGAAAATATGTTGGAAATAAATTTTTAACTTGCGATAAAGAATTTAGAGAGAATTTATTGCAATATTTGTCATTTGATAAAAAAGTCTTTAAAAATTATCTATCGGACCTAGAAAACATAAATTTATCTGAAAAATCACTAGAGGAATTAGGAAAGTTACTTATTAATTTGCACTTTTCTGCACTCAATAATATTTACAAGGTGAATTTGGTACAAATTGAACAAGGTTTGTTTTATTCACTTACGGAGAGACTTAAAGAAAAATATGGTCTAGATTATAAAAAGTATATTGCAAAATATATTGATACAGGGCACTCAGATGTTTCTGAAGCAGATAATTTTTTAATACTTGAATCGATAAAAATATCAAATAATTTAATAACTATTGAGGAAGCTGTAAGTAATTATCTCAGTAAGTATAAAGATATCAGTTATGCGTATGGAGATTATTCTATTGATGTTGATCAAGTCGTTAGGAATAAACTACAACAATTAGTTAATAGCAATATTTTAGAACGGGAACAGTATTTATCGGATAGGAACACTAGTATTTCAAATTTTGAGACAGATGACATTTTTTTAGAAGATTTAAGAATGTTTACAAAATTGGTGTCAGAATTTAGAGATCAAAATAAACATTTAATGGGAAAAGTCTCCTTTATTCGGAATAGACTGCTTATGATAATTAGTAAAAAATCTAATATTTCAAGAGATTTTTTATCAAGATGTACTCTACAAGAAATATATTCTATGTGTTTAGGAGAGAAGATAGATATTAATTTTGAAAAAGTTGATGAAAAATATATCTTTGAAAGAAAAGAAACAGTAAGTATTGAAAATGGAGAATTCAGTTTTGATAAACACCAAGTTGGTTCTCAAAAATTAGTTCATGGCATTCCAGTTAGTAAAGGGAAAATTGTGGCCAAAACAATACACTATAATCCTAATTTAACTGTAGAAGAAGTAAAAAATAAAATCTTAGTTATTCAAGGGACAGATTTCAATGTTATGGATTTAATATTGAATTCAAAAGGGATTCTTGTTGAAGAAGGAGGAATACTTAGTCATGCTTCTATTGTTTCTAGAGAATATGGAAAACCTTGTGTTATAGGAATTCAAGATTTATTCAAAAAAATTCCAAATCATGTAGAGGTGTTGCTAGATGGTAACGAGGGGGAAATACATGTATTATAAAGATATTTCAAATAACAATATACAGGATAAAAATTTTGGAAATAAAGCAAATTTTTTATCTCAAATATATTCTATAGAAGATGTTAATGTATTGGATGGTATTTGCTTCTATTTTTGTACGGACGAAAATGTAAATGATGTATGTAAACACTTATTTAATCTAGTGCAAAGAAAGTTTCAAGGTGACGGGAGAGTTATCATTAGAAGTAGTTCTATTTATGAAGATTTATATGAAAAAAGTAATGCAGGTTTTTATAGTAGTAAAGTGACTTCTAAGAATTATATAGATTTTTTTGAAGCATTTTTAGATGTTGTAAAATCATTTAAAAATGAAAACGTAGTTAGTCTAGTCGTTCAGCCATTTCTGGAGAAGATGAGCAGTGGGGGTGTAGTCTTTTTAGAAGGTGAAAGTATTTTTGTTGAATTATCTAATACTTCAAGTAATGTTGTCAGTGGTGTTGTAGAAAAATTTTTAGTTTATAATAAAACAGATTCTCACCCAAAAGATATTATGATGAGTGAACTTTTAAAGCAAATTAGAGAGTTGAATATAAAATTTATGATTCCTTTGGATATTGAATGGGGAGCAGAAGGGAATGTTGTATATATTTTTCAGGTTCGTCCATTAACTAAAACAATAGGGGGAACGTATAATGAGTTTGTATAAGGAAGAATTTATTAATTATTTTAATAAGTTAGGGTATCAGCTATTAGCAGAAAAAAATTTAGCAGAATCCCAAGTTGGGAATGTTTTAGTGTCGGCTAGTATCATGGCTAATAAAGAACTTTTAGAGTCTAAAAGTGTAAAAAAAGTTTGTTATCAAAAAATATTTTCTTCAAATCGTTTGGATGATATTGGAAAATATCCATTAGCAACACCTTATGAGACAATGTTAAGCATTTTCAATAGTTGTGAAAACTCTGTAGAAGAGGCAATTAATTCAATTATTAATTTTTTAATTTCACACGTAAACATAAGAAAAGAGGATCTTTTCTTTTTGTGTCCAAACAATCAAAGAGTATCCGACTGCTTAGATGATTTAGATATAAATATTAATAATAGACTGTGTTGGAAAGAAGATATTCCATTAAGACTCGGAAAATCTGAAAGTGGTCAATATTTAAAGATTTTTATTCCTTATAATGGAGGAGTGATTCCGATAGCAACTTTGGGATTTTTACAAAATAATGATAGTGTTTTTGTTGATTCTGCTTTATTTTTAGAACGTTTATCGTTCGTGGGGAGTAGAAAAAAAGATTGGTTTAATGACATATATTATGATTTCATATATAAGTTAGTCTCAAAAGTGTTAAGAAACCAAGAATTAGAAACATGCAGACGAGTATGTATTTTATTAAAATCTGCAGTTATTTTATATGTTGATGGCATTCTGTTAACAAATTCTGGACAGGGATATATTACAAAAAAGATTATGAAGATGCTTGTTGAGGAAACTAGTCAACAGTTTAATGTATTAGAGATTGAGTCAATAGTAAAAGCTATTTTGGATTTTTTGAATGATATGACAGTTGTTAATAACGAAGTGACTATACTGGAAAATTTTATTAGAGATTACAAAACTCTGAGTGAAAATCATGATTTAATTATGAAGAATGTACAAAAATATTTAGATAGAAACGGAAATACAGACTTTAGATTATTACATGATAGATTTGGACTTTCTAAAATGCAAGCTAAATTATTAAATAGTAAGGGCGGACTTGAGATATTAAATATTCCAAAAATAGAAAATAAATTTTGGTTTAGAAATGAGTGTTATAAATTTTCAAATAACAATATTTCAAATGTTTTAGAATTTCTAAAAAATTCTGAACAAAAAAGGATTAGGTAATCATGAAAAAAAAGACAGTTTTAGTTGTTGGCGGAATGAAGATTTTACACAAAACGATTAAAGAAATGGGTTTTGATATAATTTTGCTGCAGGATAAAAATAAGTTAACTGTAAGTAGTGAACTTTATAATTTAATAATTGGTGTTGATTTTTCAATGACTGAGGAGATTTTAAAGACAGCAGTCTACATAAAAGAAATTTTTAATTATAGTTTTGTAGGAGCTTTTGGAGAATTACATCAGGAGATGGCCTCAATGATTGCTGATAAAACTAATATTAAGTTTATAAATTTACAATCTATAAAAAAAAGCAGAAATAAATATGAATTGAGAACTGCGTTAGAAGGGACTGTTTTAGGAAATGTACAATATGATTTAATTACAAGTAGAAATAAAAATGATATTCTACCCAAATATAATAAGTTTATTATCAAGCCGATAAATTCTTGGGGCAGTAGTGATATTTACAAAAATCCAAATAATTTTGATTTTTTGGATAAGGGTATTTGGATGATTGAAGAATTCATAGACGGAGAAGAGTTTAGTATTGAAACCTTAAGCCAACATGGACAACATCATATTATTTCTATTACCAAAAAAATTGTAAATAATGATTTTGTTGAGATTGGACATATGCCATTGTTTCAAGTGCCAAGTGAATTGAGATTAAAGATTACAAAAAGTGTTGAAGTTTTATTGGATCAAATCAAATTTACTGATGGTGTAACTCATACAGAATTAAAGATTGTAGATAATAACAAAATTAAAATCATAGAGACTCATACTAGAATGGGTGGTGATTATATTCCAGAAATGATTGAATACAGTACTGGATATGGATTTATAAAAAATGTAGTTAAAAGTACTTTCCGAATAAAAATTGATAATCCGAGACTCATCACAGTTCAGAAACATGTAGCAATTTGGTTTATCTGTATATCTAGGAAAGGTATATTAAAAGAATATTGTTTAAAAAATCTCGATAGCTCAGTGATTAAATCCGAAATTTTTTATAGTGTAGGGGATTATTTTGGAGGAACAAATTCCTCTTTTAATAGATTTGGATATGTTATTGCTGAAGGAAAGACTGCGGAAGAAGCCCTTGGAAATGCAAAGAGAAATGCAGAGTCTATATTGATAAGAATAGAGGAATAATGGATGAAAAAATATTTTTTAATTTTTGGTTTAATAGTAACTATCTTCTTGATTAGCTTTAATAAAATGACTGATAAGAAAACGATTACTTTAAATGTAGGCTATCAATCACCCACTGCAGCTACTTGGGGGGCTATTGTAATGAAAAATTCTGGAGAGCTAGAAAAGAGACTAAATGACTCATTTCCAGAGTATAATTTTAAAATAAATTGGATTGATTCCCAAACAGGTATGCCACTAATCAATGGATTAATTAGTGAAAAAATAGATTTTGCCTTCGTTGGGGATATGCCAGCTCTGTTATCAAAAAATTTTAAAAATAAAAACTTTTCTCCACAAATTATTGCTATAGATGGACGAGGCATTGGAGGACGAGGACAGGCAATTTTTAGTAATGGAGTGTCAAATAGTGCAACTACTGCCTATGGTTCTAGTGCAGAACGATTGTTAAACTACTATTTTTCAGGGGAGACTACTTACCAAGATCTTGCATCAGGATTACAGGCTTTTGATAATAAAAAGGTAGGAATCATTTCTGTTTGGGAACCCTATGTTTCTATCTTGGAGAATAAGGGTGCAAAGAAAGTTTATGATGGAACTAATACCAATATTGATTATTTAAGTGCTGTAGTAATAAATAGTGAGTCTCAGAATAATAAAAAGTTTAAAAAGAAATTTTTAAATATATTTATTGAAACGTTGTCGGAAACCCATGATTGGATTAGTCAAAATAGGCAGGAGGCCATTGATATATTATCTAAATATACTGGATTTGAGAAAGATATTGTTACCGAGACATTAAAGAATATAACATTTAATAGTAGTTATATTGGTAAAGGTGAACTGAAAACTTTCAAATCATCGTATGATTTTTTGAAAAAAAGAAATCTTATAGACTATGATTATGATAATGATTTTTTCTATGTTAAGAGTGAATAGGTATCTTAGTCATGAAAAAAATTAGTAAATTTATTGTTTTGTTCATTTTTTTGGAATTAGTATCTAAGTATGATTTAGACTTATTTTTAAAGTTTTCAAATATTCCTCGAATAACAGAATTGTTCACATACTTTATTATGAATCTAGATAAAGAACACCTGCTTAATATGTTATTGAATACTTTGGAGCGAGTGTTGATTGGTACAAGTGTTGGTGTAATACTAGCAGTAGTAGCTGCTATTAGTTCATACTTTTACCCCAAAATAATAGGAACAATCTTCCCGATAATCAATACTTTGAAACCTATTCCATTGATGGCATTTATACCAGTTATAAGTCTATTGGTTTACAAATCTGGAACTGTATTAATGATTGTTACTTGTCTTTCTTCATTTCTTCCGATTGTTTCAAATATGATTTTTAGAATAGATAATATACCGAAACGCTATGTATTTATTGTAAAAAATATTAGTGACTCTAAATTAGATCAAATAAAAATATTATTTTTGCCCTATTTAACTCCCTCAATTTTTACAGAGGGAGCAGTAGCCTTGAGTTCAGCATGGATGAGTGTAATTACGACAGAAAGTTTACTAGGTTTAGAGGGGATAGGATACTATATTTGGAATGCATTCTCAGTAGTAAATTATAAAGAAATGTTTATAGGAATAATATTTTTAATATTAGCAGGAGTAATCTCATTAAAAACCTACAAAATTTTATTTGAAAAGTATTTTAGAAAATATCTCTTTGAGGAATGGTACAAGTAATGAAGTTAATCAATGTTAAAAAGTCTTTTAATGAAAAAGTCTTGTTTAGTGATATTAATTTAGAAATCGGAAAGGGAGAGTCAATCTCCATTATGGGGCAATCAGGTGTTGGAAAAACAACTCTGTTAGACATTATTTGCGGTAATTTAACAGATTTTGAAGGTGAAGTAGTTAGAAGTGGAGAAAAGTACGTAAAGATGGATCAGCATCCAATATTATTTTCTTGGATGAATGTCAGGGAGCAACTAAAGTTACTTATTAGAGGTTCAGAAGATCAAGAAATTTATAAAAGACTCGTAAATGAATTCAAAATTTCAAAATTTTTAGAATTATATCCGTATGAGCTATCAGGAGGAATAAAGCAAAGAGTCAGTTTAGCTCAGGTTATATTAATGAAACCAGATATTCTTATATTAGATGAACCTTTTAATGGACTAGATGAAAAAACTAAAAAAGCTACAATTACAATGCTGAAGAGAACTCAAAAAATGGAAAATTTTAGTATTATTATGGTTACACATAATAGTGCTGAAAGCAAGGAACTGTGTGAAAAAGAGTATCAACTGTTTGGAACTCCTCCCACACTTATGAAGGTGAAATAAAACATGATTGTTATAGGCTATGAATATGCAGTAAACAAAATAGGAAAGAAAAAATTATATCAAAAAGAAAAATTAATTAATCTAGGAGGAGAATTATTTTTTTCAGAAAAAGAAGAGTATGGAATTCTAGATAAAACGAATCCTCACTCGATATATGACTTAATGTTATATGATTTTATGCCGAAATATAAATCTATGACATATAAAAGATTAAAATTTTTATTTTGTGAATCAATAAAACTATTTGGGATATTACAGGAACCCTGGATTCAAGAAAAATATAATTTAATCAGTGGGACAACACGTATTATATATAATTACTCCACAAATATAAGTGAAATGTCCACTATGTCTAAAGATAATTTTCATATACATATTAATACAATCTCTATTTTAGACTTTCGAACGAATGGACTAATTAAGAAGGAGTTTAGTATTGACAACTCTATTTTTGAAATGAGCGTTCTACTTTACAATGAATTAAAAAATGATAAAAATAATAATTCAGATATTTTGTCTATGAATATCGGAGAAAAGGAGACACCTTTGGGAGTAGTAATAGTAACAAAATACACTTTAAGGTATGTTGATATTTCTAAATTAACAAAACATTTATTAAAAATACATAAAATAGTCGGAAAATTTAGCAAGGAGTATGAAAAAAAAAATAAATTAAAATCAGAAGGAAGCAACTATTCTCTTACGATTTATTTTGATAATAAAGGTCAGTTATGTATTAATGTTGTATGTAAAAGGAATTCATTAAATGGCGGTGCAAGTGATACTTTTTTCATCGATAATGGAGAATTTCTATCAATAAAAAGGAACACTATTTATTTTGATGATAATTGTGTTAAGTCAAGAAGAGAATTTCAAGATGATATTGTTAATGAATACTTGAAAATAAAAGATTGATAATTTGGTGGAAAATAGGTAATAAATGGGGGAGCTAGCAATTACTTTACAGTAAATTTATTGCAGTGAAATTTTAAGATATTTGTCTTTCTAGGATAGTTTCCTGGTTATTCATCGATAATTTTAACAGAGTAGAGAGACACTCTTAAGCTATAATTTTAAGTACTGCTTTATTAAGAAGTTGGTTTAAATATGTAGAAAAGGAAGTTATTAAAAAAATGAAGTTAATACTCAACAGGTATACACCTAATACAATTCAGATACAAGATCTAGTTAAAAATATTCAACAGGGATATATATTAATACAGCCAAGTTCATTGAAAGATAAATTTGATGATTTATTAATTAAAAATAATTTTTATAAATGTGATATTTTATATATTGATGATTATGTCCTACCAGAAATAGTTAGAGTAGTAAGAAAACTTTCAAAGAAGTACAATATTGAGTCTATCACCACTCTCTGTGAAGAAGACATGACAGTAGCAGGTTTATTAAACGATTACTTTGTTTCTAGGAATTCAGTAAGCTCATCTAATATCTCTTTTAAAGATAAGTATGTAATGCGTAGCTACTTAATAGACATTGTAAAGCAGCCTTACTTTAGACTTATTACAGATATCGATGATATTAGAAAGTTTTTTGAAAAATCTACGGTAGATACAGCTATTGTAAAACCTAGAGATAGTGCTGGCGGTGCTGGAGTAAAAAAAATTAATAGATCGGAGGTTGTAGAAGAATACTTTGAAGAGAGGTGGCTAGAAAATTATATTATTGAAGAGCGTGTTTCAATGAGTAAAATGCTAACATGTGATGGCTATTCTATTGGAAGTAATATCAAGCGCATTTTTTTCCATGAATATGAAGAACTTGTACTTGATTCACTTATTGATGGTAAGCCTATTGTGGTACACACTCATTCAGCTTATTTCTCAAATATAAAATTTCTTAATATGGTAAAGGAAGAAGTAAAAAAAATATTAACTCATTTAACAGTTACTGATGAGTTGACACCATTCCATTTTGAATTTTTCTACGATATTAACTCAGAAAAAATCGTTTTTTGTGAAGTTGGAAAACGATTTGGAGGTGGTAAAATTCCTACTTTAATTCAAGAAAGTTTTAAAATAAATATATTAGAAGAGTATTGGCAACTACTGTTTTCAAGTGATTCAGATTTAATATCTTCTAACTTACTTTTACCTAGTAAAATTTCAACATATTATCAAGCACCTAGAAGGGATGGGGAGGTCAAGTGGGTACCAAACTTTGAAAATATTCCTTGGATTACACAGTTCCGCTGCTTTGTCTATAAGGATGAAATTACTAATGCCGCACAGTCTGTAGTAGAATCAACATTTTACTGCATTTTTATAAGTGAAACATTAGAAGAGTATTCTAAAAATATTCGATTTGTACAAGAAAAACAATCGAAAATGTATTTAGACAATATTATACAGCAGTAAAATAAAATACTGCTTTGAAAAACTATTCTATAATGAGCAATAATTTATTATGTATTGAGGAAAATGAAAAAAAGAAATATAATACTCATATTAAGCAGTAAATCTATATCTGAAATAGGTAATGTCCTATTTGATTTTGCTAACAATACTTTCCTTGCTGGGATTAATCCAACGACCTTTTCATTAGTTGCGGTATATCAATCTTCGGAAAGTGTGATAGGAATCTTATTCAATCTATTTGGTGGGGTTATTGCAGATACTTTCAGGCGAAAAAAAATTATTATTGGAACAAATATTTTATGTGGTGTCGCTTGTATAATTCTTTCATTTATTTTTAAAGAAAAATGGCTGACATATGCAGTTGTATTAGCGAATATTATCTTGGCATTTATGAGTGCTTTTTCTGGACCGTCCTATAAAGCATTTACAAAAGAAATTGTAAAAAAGGATAGTATATCACAACTTAATTCATTACTAGAGATAACAAGTACTATAATTAAAGTAACAATACCAATGGTAGCAATTTTATTATATAAGCTACTTGGGATACATGGTGTTTTACTATTGGATGGATTCTCATTTCTAATTGCTGCATCACTGATTTCCTTTATTGTACCCGTTAATGACGAAGTGGTCACAAAGGATAAAATGACAATAGGAGGAGTTTTAAATGACTTAAAAATAGGGTTTAAGTATATTTATAGCCATAAGACAATATTTATGATTATTATTCTCTCTGCTTTTGTTAATTTTTTTCTAGCAGCTTATAATTTATTGTTACCTTATAGTAATCAAATGTTTGGAGAAATTTCAGATGGGCTTTATGGTGTTTTTCTAACTGCGGAAGCAATTGGAGGATTTATTGGAGCGATATTAAGTGGTGTTATAAATAAAACCTTGTCAAGCAAACGTTTAATGATCTTCTTATCATGTTCAGGATTGATGTTAATGCTATCAACGCCACTCTATTTTTTGTTTAAAAACTTCATTATTCTAGCCTTTTCTCCGGCATTATTTAGTCTATTTCTTTCTATTTTTAATATTCAATTTTTCTCTATTGTTCAAAGAGAAGTAGATAATGAGTTTCTTGGCAGAGTATTTGGAATCATCTTTACGGTAGCTATTCTTTTTATGCCACTAGGTACTGTTTTTTTCTCAGTAGTTTTAAATCCTAACAATACTTTTAATCTTTTTATTATTGGTGTATCTATTACGATATTATCGCTAATATTCAGCACGCTATTGAAGAGGTATGATAGAAGTTGCTAGATGATAAAAATAGCTGATATAGAGAATTTAGAGCGCCTTTGGAATATATTTTTGGAATTTAATCAATCACAGTTGAATGTGAAAGGCAATCTTTTTTAGAAGAATACAATCAAGATATCATTATGCTATTACTTTAGTTCAGTTAAAATATTGAGAAGTATTACTTTTATTTAAAAAGCATCATAAAGGACTCCAATTAATTTTTAATGATTTTTCTAATCTAATTTTGTCGTTATTGACAAATAAAGTCTAGTTAATTGCTTTGAAATCCATGGATTGGTTTATATACATCTGTTAATGCAACGGATAATTTTATTGATAAGTAGGGAGTGGCTATTATTCAACTTTTAGGTTCTGAAAGTAAGAGATTCATATTAGAAATATCATGTTGACCATTTTTCAATTTGCTGGTTAGTAGTAATCTGGACATCATTAATCCCTTCCTTAACAAAATTATGTGACTTTTGTTACCGGATTACTGCTGATTTTTTAATAGCTTATAACATTTTTAGACGGTTAATAGATTTTGACCGTCTTTCTTAATATTGTCTTACCTATAATAGATGAGCTTATGAGAAGTGTTTAATAAAATAATTTTAGTTCAAAATGTCCAATTTGGACACTTTGAATGATTTCTTAGTTTTATATATTATACTTTTCTCAGGAGAAAGCTGTATGTACAGACGATTAAGGGATTTGAGGGAAGATCGTGATTTAATCCAAAAAGAATTAGCAAAATTACTTTCATTTACAACTTCAGCATATTCAAAGATAGAGCGCGGAGAACGAACTCTCACTGCAGAAGTCTTAATATATCTCTCAAATTTTTATAATGTAAGTACAGATTATTTATTGGGTATTACAGATTATTTTAATAAAATTCACATTAAATAAAATTGTCCATATTTCATATCTCGTGAAATTAAGAAGAATTTAATTAGAACATTGACAATTAAATAGTCCAAAATGGTACTTTCCTCATTTGTGGAGCAAATTTGAATGGCTCGCCATGATAAGAGCGATTTTAAAACCATCAATAAAATAGAGCGATACTTTATATGCCATGATACAAATGATAT
>ERZ773038.1413-NODE-1413-length-13626-cov-6.967946_pt1 | contig 13626 bp, 11 predicted proteins | sample MGYA00511665_ERZ773038 | MGnify/ENA primary metagenome ERZ773038 (study PRJEB29015, sample SAMEA2737966) | human oral metagenome | biome: human oral; feature: human-associated habitat; material: dental | place: China | collected 2028 ... | reverse complement strand
CTAAAACAATTGTAGGGATGCACACTTCTGCGCATCCCTACATTTATTATTAGCTTGGGCAATTGGTGCCAAGCGTTATTCCTTATTCAGGCGTTTACGTTCGTTATGGTCGAGCGTCATCTTACGAAGGCGCATGTTTTTGGGCGTAACCTCCACAAACTCGTCGCCTTTGATGTACTCCAATGCCTCTTCCAACGACATGATAACCTTGGGGATAACGCGTGCCTTGTCGTCGCTACCGCTGGCGCGCACGTTGGTGAGCTGCTTAGATTTGGTTACGTTGATAACCAAATCGTTGTCGTGAACATGCTCGCCCACAATCTGTCCGTAGTAAACTTCTTCTCCTGGGTCGATAAAAAACTTGCCGCGGTCTTGCAATTTGTCGATAGAGTAGGCGAAAGCGGTACCCGTTTCCATGGCAATCATCGAGCCGTTGGTGCGCCTTGTAATCTCACCCTTAAAGGGCTGATATTCTTTAAAGCGGTGAGCCATGATGGCTTCGCCCTGACTGGCGGTGAGAACGTTGGTGCGAAGGCCGATGATACCACGCGAAGGCACATCGAACTCGATGTTCACGCGTTCGCCTTGCGTTTCCATCGAAGTCATTTCGCCCTTTCTGCGTGTCACCATGTCAATCATTTTGCTGGCGAACTCTTCGGGAACGTTGATGGTTAGTTCTTCAATGGGTTCACAACGCTGGCCGTCTATCTCCTTATATATAACCTGTGGCTGACCCACTTGCAGCTCGTAGCCTTCGCGGCGCATGGTTTCGATGAGCACCGAGAGGTGAAGCACGCCGCGGCCGCTAACAATCCAGCGGTCGGTATAGTCTTCAAAGGGGCGTACGCGCAGGGCGAGGTTCTTCTCCAACTCCTTTTCTAGTCGGTCGTTGATGTGGCGCGAGGTAACAAACTTGCCTTCCTTGCCGAAGAAAGGGCTGTCGTTGATGGTGAAGAGCATGCTCATCGTGGGTTCGTCGATGGCGATTGGCGGCAGTGGTTCGGGCATTTCGAAGTCGCAGATGGTGTCGCCAATCTCGAATCTTTCGAGTCCGATAACGGCACAGATGTCTCCGCTGTCCACGTGGTCGGTCTTAACGTGTCCCATTCCCACGAAAGTGTGTAGCTCCTTGATGCGTGTGCGTTCCTTCTCGCCATTGCGGTGCACCACGGTAACGTTCATCCCATCGGTGAAAGTGCCGCGATGCACGCGCCCCACGGCAATACGGCCCGTGTAGCTGCTATAATCTAGCGAGGTGATGAGCATCTGCGGCGTACCCTCAATTTGTCTTGGGGCAGGTATTTTCTCAACAATCTCGTCGAGCAAATAGTCAATATTGTCGGTGGGCGTTTTCCAATCGGACGACATCCAGCCGTTTTTGGCCGAGCCATACACCACGGGGAAGTCTAGTTGGTCTTCGGTTGCGTTGAGCGAGAACATCAAGTCGAACACCATTTCGTACACCTCTTCGGGTCGGCAGTTGGGTTTGTCCACCTTGTTTACCACCACGATGGGTTTCAATCCCAGCTGTAAGGCCTTCTGCAACACGAAACGTGTCTGCGGCATAGGGCCTTCAAAGGCATCGACGAGCAGGATGCAGCCGTCGGCCATGTTGAGAACACGCTCCACTTCGCCACCGAAATCGGAGTGTCCCGGCGTGTCGATGATGTTTATTTTTACGTCTTTCCACGTAATCGATACGTTCTTCGACAGGATGGTTATGCCCCTTTCGCGTTCCAAATCGTTAGCATCCAGCACTTGTCCGCTGTTATCCTGCCCTTCGCGAAAGAGCTTTCCAGCAAGCATCATCTTGTCTACCAGCGTGGTTTTTCCATGGTCCACGTGGGCGATGATGGCTATATTTCTAATGTCTTGCATTGTCTTTACTTAATTGAAATCGACTGCAAAGTTACTGATAATTATTGGCAAATGCCCTTGCAGGTGCGTTAAATCTGCCGTTTTGGTACGATTAGACAATGAGAAAGATGCTTATGGCATTTGAATTTGATGAACAATGCACCTCATGTTTTAGTCGCCCTTCCTCCAATCTGCATGCACCTTTAATGCGTGTAGTAATTTCTTTTTTCTCTATTTTCAACCATTTTTCGCTTAAAAAGCATTACTTTTGCACCCGACTTACAAAGCGTGAGTTAAGGGGTGCCCGACATTTCGGGCTGAGATGAAACCCTCTGACCTGATCCAGACAATGCTGGCGTAGGAAAAAAAGAAGGATAAACACCCCTTTTGTGTGTCTTCATTCAAAAGGAAAAAATGAAAAAAACAATGACATTGCTTGCGGCACTTATTAGTGTTGCCACGGCTTATTCGGCCAATCCCAAACAAGAAACGCTTGATACGCTTCGCAGTTATCAGCTGCAAGACGTGCAAGTGGTGGCTACGCGCGCCACAAAGAAAACACCAATGGCCTTTACCAACATGTCGCAAGAACAGATTAAACGCCTTAACACGGGGCGCGACATCCCCTTCTTGCTCGCAACCATGCCCTCGGTTGTTACCACCAGCGATGCTGGCAATGGCATGGGATATACCGCGATGCGCATTCGCGGCACCGATGCCAGTCGTATTAACGTTACTACCAACGGCATCCCGATGAACGATGCCGAAAGCAGTCTGCTCTATTGGGTAAACATGGGCGACCTTGCATCGAGCCTTGGAAGTATTCAGGTGCAACGCGGTGTGGGCACTTCTACCAATGGCGCGGGCGCATTTGGCGCAACGGTGAACATGCAAACCGAGAACATCGGACTGCAACCCTGGGCCGCATTCGACCTTTCGGGTGGCTCTTACTACTCGCATAAGCAAACGGTACGTTTCAGTACAGGACTGATGGGCGGACATTGGGGCATCCAAGGCCGACTGTCTAATCTCGGTTCGAAGGGCTATGTAGACCGCGCATCGTCTAAACTAAACTCTTATTTCCTGCAAGCTGGCTATTTCGGTGAAACCACCGTGGTGAAATTCATCACCTTTAACGGAGTGCAACAGACTTATCACGCATGGGATTTTGCCTCGAAATACGACCAAGAGCAATACGGACGCACCTATAACCCAAGCGGAAAGATGGAGAAAGACGCCGCCATCGATGCGCAGGACTTCGAGACCGCGGCCCGGCTGCGTGACGACGTCACCCGCATCCAGGCGCAGCGTGCGGAGAAGGAGGAGGCCTGGAAACAGGGCGATTCCGATATCCCCGCCGTGGTGGGCGAAGAGGAGATCGCGGTTGTGCTGTCCAGCAGCACCGGTATCCCGGTGTTCAAGCTGACGGAGGAAGAGTCGGCGCGCTTGCTGCGCATGGAGCAGGAACTCGGGAAGCGCTACATCGGGCAGGAGGACGCCGTCAAGGCTCTCGCCCGCTCGATCCGTCGCACCCGTGCCGGCCTGAAGGACCCGAAACGACCCTCGGGCTCCTTCATCTTCGCCGGCCCCTCAGGTGTTGGGAAGACCGAGCTCACCAAGGCACTCACAGAGTTCTTGTTCGGCGACGAGGATGCGCTTATCACCCTCGACATGAGCGAATACTCCGAGAAGCACACCGCGTCCAGGATGTTCGGGTCCCCGCCCGGCTACGTCGGCTACGAGGAGGGCGGCCAGCTCACCGAGAAGGTACGTCGCAAGCCGTTCTCGGTGGTGCTGTTCGACGAAATCGAGAAGGCCCACCCCGACATCTTCAACTCGCTGCTGCAGATCCTCGATGAGGGTCGCCTCACGGACGCACAGGGCCGCGTGGTGGACTTCAAGAACACCGTCATCGTGATGACCACCAACCTCGGTTCCCGCGACATCAGCAAGGGAGTCAACCTCGGCTTCTCGCGGGCCGGGGATGAGGCCTCCAGCTACGAGAAGATGAAGGCGAAGGTCTCCGACGAGCTGAAGCAGCACTTCCGTCCCGAGTTCCTGAACCGCGTCGACGAGATCGTCGTGTTCCACCAGCTCACGCAGTCCGACATCGAACGGATCGTGGACCTGATGGTGGCACAGATCGAGTCCCGTCTGGCGGACCGGGACATGGGAATCGAGCTGACCCCAGCTGCAAAGACCCTCGTCGCCAAACGCGGTTTCGACCCGGTGCTCGGGGCCCGTCCCCTACGTCGCGCCCTGCAGCGCGACATCGAGGACGTGCTCGCCGAGAAGATTCTGTTCGGGGAGCTGGCCGCCGGGCAGATCGTCCAGGTGGACGTCGCCGAGGAGGGAGCGGAGCTGCCGTTCAAGTTCACGGGAATCTCCAAGACCCCGCCGGTTCTCCCCGCGGAGACCGGTCCCTCGAGTGAGTGACTGAGTGACACACGGGCCCCGACCACACGGTCGGGGCCCGTGTGTCGCGCCAGGCTGATGGAGCCGGTTGTGGTGAAACCACTCCGTCCCGAAGTCGGGTTGAGCAGGGTGGCGACAGGAGCGGCCCTATCCTGCGGGTGTCCGGCAGAATCTCTCAGACGGGGGTCTGGGGGCGAGCGTAGGCGGCCTCGGTGATGCGCAGCAGGGCGTCGCGGATCAGACGGGCCCGTGCCGCCCCGATCCCCTCGAGCTGCTGGAGTTCCGAGACGGAGACACTGAACAGCTCCTGCAGCGAGAAACGATCGATGAGCTTTGTCGTCATGCCCTCCGACAAGCGACCCACAGAGATCAGCAGACGCGCGCCACGGGTATGGATCGGGGTCTCCAGGTAGGGAGACTCGCCAAAGCCGATGCGCTCCGCGACCAGCTGGGAACTCAGCAGCTCGTCCGCGGAGAAGTTGTGCAGCAGTTCCAATGTGAACTGGGACGGGTCGGGGAGGTTGTGGGCGTAGTCGGTTCTCAACTGCTCGTCGAGACCGGTGAATTCGCCCACCAGTTCTGCGTGCTGCAGGGCGATGAGACGGCCCTCGACCCCGAGGGTGTCGATGTGGAACTGGGTCTCAGCGGACAGGCGCCTGGTCATCTCAAAACGCTGGGCGACGAGCACCAGGTCACGAATGGTGACCTGCTCACCGACCTCGAGAGCGTTGAACTGGTGGAGGACGTCACCCAAGCGGTCGACGAAACGGGCGAGGGTCGCCAAGGTCTGATTGGCGCGGCTGATCATCTGCCCGGAGGTCTCCACCACGTGCCGGTCTCCGTCCATGAACAGCGAGATCGTGGACATCGACGCCGACACCGTGACCACGGGAACCCCGGAGGCCTGCGCGGTGCGGTCAGCAGAACGGTGCCGGGTGCCGGTCTCGGCGGTCGGCAGATCGCCGGCAGGGACGAGGTGAACGCCCGCTGCGATGATGCGGGTGAGATCGTTGGACAAGACGATGGCTCCGTCGAGTTTCGCCAACTCCCGCAGGGCCTGGGGGGTGAACTCGACATTGAGCTGGAAACCACCGGTGGAAACCTGCTGCACCTTCGGGTTGTTCCCCAGCACGACCAGCGCGCCCGTGCGGCCATGCAGGATGCGGTCCAACCCGGCGCGCAACGGGGTGCCGGGCGCGAGGCGCCGCTGGTACTGGCGTAGCCGATCCCGCTTCATGTCCCTCCCGAACCGTCGATACCGGAGCAAGTGTACAAACCCCGCGAAACCCGCTCCTTCGCTGTCGTTCCCGGTCCGGTATGGTTGAACACATGGAAACCAACTCGCCGGATCGCGAGTCGGCGGCTCATCTCCTCGAGCTCGCCGACGAGGCCCGTGCGGCGACCGTACATGCCGCTGCCCTGCCGTGGTGGCCGTTCGCGCTGGAGGGTGCATGCGCCGGGGTCGTCTGTGGTGGAATCATCGTCAATGCCTGGGTGGTTGTCATCATCGGGATCGCGATGATGACAATCGTGGCCGTGCTGCTCCACCGATGGGGGACCTCGCGCGGTCAACATCTCGTATCACCGTGGATCCATGCCATCCCGCTCCCGCTGGCGGGACCTTTCCCCTTCCTGCTGCGTGCCCTGCTGGATGATGTATCGGTTGACTGGTTCTGGGTCGCGATCGGCTACGGCATGATCGCTTCTGTGGTGTATTTCGTCGCTCTTCTGCTCGACGAGCGTTGGCGCAACCGACGTCTCGCCGAGGGGCGGTTCGAGGAGTATGACATCTGGTGACCGGCTTCGACGAGACCATTCACTCCCCGAACCGGCTGCGGATCTGTGCGGCCCTCTCGGCGGCCCGGCAGGTGGAGTTCGCCACCTTGGAGCGGGGGCTCGGGGTGTCGAAATCGCTGCTGAGCAAACAGCTCAAGGTGCTGATCGACGCCGGTTACGTTGCGGTGGAACGCAAGCCCCAGCCCTTTGGTCGGCCTCGCACCTGGGTGGGGCTGACCTCCGCAGGTCGCAGGGCATACCGAAATCACGTCGCGGCCCTGCGAAAAATCATCGAGGAGAACTGACGTCAAAGCCGGCTGGGTCGGCCTGTGACCGCCAGCCAGCGGGTCGTGTCGACACCATGGCGACTGTGTCCGGGGTTTTGTAGCCGGGCCTGCTTTTCGGTCGCCAGATGGTTTCGACTCGACCATTCGCTTCGCCCATACGCTGACTCAAGCAGTGTCACGGGGCTTCGGATCAGGTTGTTTCGTCGGTGTGAGGGGGAGTGCTGGCGGGGCGGCGCAGGTCCAGGATGCCCAGAGCGTCGGCAAGGGTGTCCACCTCCACCACCTTCAAACCCGCCAGACGGGGCACCTTCACGGTGACGTCTCGCGACCCACGGGGTACCAGTGCCAGTTCGAAACCGAGCCGGGCGGCCTCCGCCAGGCGGCGTTCGGTGCCGGGGACGCGACGCAGGTCGCCAGCCAGACCCACTTCCCCGAGCGCTAGGAGACGTTGCGGGTGCTGCCGGTCCAACGCGGCGGAGGCCACCGCTACCGCCACTGCCAGGTCCACCGACGGATCCGTCACCTTGGCTCCGCCCACGGTAGAGGTGTAGACGTCCGACTGGCTGAGTGGCAACCGGGCCTTGCGTTCCAGCACGGCCAGGACCATGGCGATGCGGGATGAGTCGAGGCCGTGGGTGGCGCGTTTCGGGGAGTTCCCCGGGGTGGGGGCCACCAGCGCCTGCACCTCCGCTAGCAGCGGTCGGCGCCCCTGGAGGGTCACCGTCACACAGGTGCCCGGCACGGGGGTGGAGCGGACGGTGGTGAACAGGCCCGAGGGATCCGGCACCTCGACGATGCCGGTTTCGCTCATCTCGAAACACCCCACCTCGTCTGCGGGGCCGAACCGGTTCTTGGTGGCCCGCACCATGCGGAACCCTGAGTGGCGGTCTCCCTCGAAGCTGAGCACCACATCCACGAGATGTTCCATGGTGCGTGGCCCGGCGATGGAACCGTCCTTGGTGACATGGCCGACGATCAGTACAGCCATGTTGCGGTTCTTCGCCACCCGTGCCAAGGCGGCCGTCACCTCCCGCACCTGCGCGGGCCCACCCGGGGTGCCGTCAGCCCCGGTGGCGGAGATGGTTTGCACCGAGTCCACGATCAGCAGCGACGGCGAGACCTCTTCGACGTGCCCCAGCACGGTGGCGAGGTCGTTCTCGCTGGCCAGGAAGAGATCGTCGTGGACGGCCCCGGTGCGGGAGGCGCGCAGCTTCACCTGTGAGGCCGATTCCTCGCCGGAGATGTAGAGAGTGGTTTCCCCTGTGCCCGCCCATTTGGCGGCCACGTCGATCAGAAGGGTGGATTTACCCACCCCCGGTTCGCCCGCCAGCAGCACGACCGCACCCGGCACCAGGCCGTCGCCCAGCACGCGGTCTAGTTCCTCGATGCCGGTGCGTTTACGGCGGGCATCGTCGGTGGGGACCTGTGAGATGCGCTGCGCCGAGCGCGACGGGGCCGCCGCGGTGACCTTCGTCAACTTTGGGGTACCCCGCTCTGCGACGCTGCCCCACGCTTGGCACTCGCCGCAACGTCCCACCCAGCGGGCCGTGGTCCAGCCGCACTCTGAGCACTGGAAGGAGTCCTGTTTCGCCATGCCGGGGAGTCTACGGAGGGCCACCGACACAACCGGATCGGAGATTCCGGAGCAGCCGAGCCGTCCCGCGAGACCGAGGAAGTCGCTCACTGTCTCGCCGGTGCGACCGCTTCCGTGGATTGCTGCGGTGGTGCCGTCGATGCCGTCCCCCAGTTGCGGTCAGATGACCACGGTGCCCCTCAACGGTGATTCGAAGGTCACCTGGGTGATTCCCGGATGCCCGTTGGGGGCGATCAGATCCAGGTGAACCCCGTCGAGCGAGTCATTCACGGGGACCCCGAGCCACTCGGACAGACGGTCCGCGGAACCGGAGATTTGGATCTCGGTCAGGCGCAACGTGGAACCCAGCGCGGTCGGGCGCAATTGCGCATTCGAAATCCATTGCAGGAAGAACGGAAGCTGAGGATCGGCCATCAACCCCCTGATCCCGAGCTGGCGCCACTCGAGAATACGACCGTCAGGGAACTGGCGGGCGCCGAGCGCTGCGGCGCGTTCCAGGCGTTCCTCAAAGGGTGCGATGTCGTCAACACTCACGGCCCATCCCAGCCAGCCGCCGCCCATCTCGGAACGGGCCCGCACCGCCTGCCCAAACGGTGCCTTCTCGGCCGCGGGATGATCGAGGACCTCCACAACCTCCAGATAGCGGGAATTCGCGAGGGGAATGATGCAATTCCGGGTTCCGAACCGGGGATGGAAACCACCTTCTTTGAAATCAGCACCCAGCTGTTCGGCCAAGCATGCGACATCAGCTTTGATGCCCTGTGGTCCGCTGGCAAAGATGATGTGATCGATGCGCATGCTCTCATTCTGCCTTTTGCAATGTGGCATGTCCCAATCGGGCGGTGCAGGATGTTGTGACGGTCTCACGCCCCGACAGGAGTTCGAAGGACGTGACGTCACGGACGAAAGCGCGGGGGAGATGTCCGAGCTTTGTTCCGTGCGTACCGTGTGGTCGGTGGACGGCGCTAGGGTTGGGGCCGTGCCCGACCCATTGATATTGCTTTCAACCACATCGGTCTATCCCGATTCCACGTCCAGTGCTTTTGATTTTGCGGCTGAGGCGGGATTCGATGGGGTGGAGTTGATGGTCGGGGTGGACCAGATCAGTTTGGACATAGAGGCCATCGCGGAAATCAGTGATCGTTACAAGATGCCGGTAAGGTCCCTGCATGCGCCGACCCTATTGATCACTCAGCGGGCCTGGAGCAGCGATCCGTGGGAAAAGCTGAGGCGCTCCGCCGAGGCGGCCAAACGTATCGGCGCCGACATCGTCGTGGTGCATCCTCCTTTCCGTTGGCAGCGTGGCTACGGCGAGGGATTCGTTCAGGGCATCCGGGAGCTGAACCGCACCTCGGGAGTGACCTTTGCGGTGGAAAACATGTATCCGTGGCGCACCCCAGCAGGCTCGTTTACCGCTTATCTGCCCGACTGGGACCCGACGAACCTCGACTACGACCACCTCACCCTCGACCTCAGCCATGCTTCGACCGCTCAGTTGCGGTCCCTCGACCTGGTGGAGCAGTGGGGTGATCGGCTGGCCCATGTGCACCTGACCGACGGGAGGGGATCGTTCAAGGACGACCACCTGCTCCCCGGAGAGGGAGACCAGGAAGCCTGGGCGGTGGTGCGTGAGCTGGGGCGTCGTGGTTTCGAGGGGCATATCGTGCTGGAGGTCTCCACTCGGCGGGCCAGGACGGGAGGAGAACGGGCTGACATGCTGAGGTCGATGCTGGAAACCACCCGGGCGAACCTGAAGGCTGGGGTGGGGGAAGCGGCGAGGAGGGGCTGAGATGCGACGTTCGGGAGATTGGATCCGGTGGCTCGTCCTCGGATCATGGGTGGCGCGTCGCGCGGCCCGGGACCCTGGGGTCTGGGAATTGGCCAGCAATTATGTGGCGGGACGAGAGGTCCGCGATGCCGTGAAAGTCGGGTCGAAACTGTGCAGGCAGGGCCTGCGGCTGGGGTTTTCCTATTTGTCGGGCCATGACCCCGGGGAAGACACCCATGCGGTGATTGACGAGCTCCTGGAACAACTGCAGGGCATCTCGAGTGGCTCCGAGGTGGCGGTGAAACCCTCGGCCCTGGGGATGAAGAGATCACTCGTGCAGGCCAGGAAGGCCTTGGCGGAGCTGTGCGTGATGGCCGAGGGGCACGGCGCGCACGTGACATTGGAGATGCAGTGGCCCGCCGACTACGACGATGTGATGGATCTGTACCGGACGGTCCGTGAGAACCACCCGATGCTTGGTATCACCCTCCCCGCGAACCTCCTGCGGGTGGAGACGGAGTGCAGAAGGCTCGGGGCAGAGGGAGCCAGGGTGCGGTTGTGTGTCGGTTCCTACCCGGTGGGGCACGCGCTCGCTCACAGCACCGAGCAGGACAAGGCGCTGGCCTTGGTGCGTTGCCTGCGGATCCTCATGGAGTCCCGGGCCTATCCGATGCTCGCCACCCATGATCCACGCATCATCGAGTTGGCCCAGGAGCTGGCCAGACGCAACGGACGCGAACCCGGAAGCTTTGAGTACCAGATGTTCCATGGCGTGCGTCCCCTGGAACAACGGCGTCTCGCGGACCTCGGTTTGCGGTGCCGCACCTACATTCCATTCGGTCCCGGCTGGTACGGCTATCTCGCCACCCGCATGGCCGCCCGTCCGCGCATCCTGTTCAGCTACGCCCGCGCCCTTCTCGACAAACGCTGATCCCCGGCCAAGGGATACTGGTTCGGTGACCTCTTCCCCCGCCCCTCGAGACACGCCGGAATTCGAGGCGCCGTCACAGACATCGGCGTCATGCCGCAGCCCGGAGCCGCCAGCGCGTATAGGTTCTGGAAACGCTGGAGGTAGTGGCGGTGGCCAGCCCCGATTCTCCTGGCCGTTTTTCTTCTTTTCTTCGCGGCACTCGGGGTTGGGGCCGTCCTCGTCGGAATGGTGCTGGCGCTATCCCAACCGCCGGGAACGGGTGAGGAAGCTGGCAGCGGTTGCTCCGCCACCCCCGACGTCGTGACCCCCTCGACCGGCTCGACCCAGTGGCAGCAGGCGTGGAGCTTCGAGGCGGGTGAAGGAAAATGGGGAGGTGAACCGGACCGGATCAAGCCCAATCTCTGGGGCGCCTATGCACATGGTGACTGTTTGGTCGTGATCTCTGGGTGGAAGAAGGGAGTGAAGACGCACCTGACCGGCTACCGGATCGCCGAGGACGGGCCCCAGCGCCTCTGGTCCATATTCACAGCCCCGGCCCTATTGACAATCCGTGGTGGGGCGGGAAGCTGGTGCTGGGGAGTCAGCTCCTCGATCCCGCGACCGGCGCATTGGGCGACGGTCCTTGGGGTTCTTGGGTGTCTCCTCGTGTCCTCTCTGATGATTTCGCGCTGACCTGCACGAGGAGTTCGTTCACCCCACCGCGCTTCACCTGCTCGTACTGGGACTGGAATGGTGGCGCACCCGCACAACGCTGGACGCAGGAGTACGACGGTGAGCTCTCAGCGCCGATCTACCAGGGGCTTGCGGGAACCACGGACAAGGGAGCGGTGCTGGCGGAACGGAAAACCGATTTTGGCGCCACTGAAGTGCTGATCGTGGCCGTGTCCCTGGAGGATGGGTCGCTGTTGGCGGAATGGCCTGCGGTGGCATCCAACCAGAAGGGCCGGTACATCGAGGCGGCCGACGGGTGGATTCATGTCGCGCGGGAGGGCGCCGAGGCCTCCGCCGTTTCTCTGACCGGTGAACGGACCTCCTTCCCGCTGACCGGCTCCAACGCCGCGTTGTTGGTGGCTGAGACGGGAAAACCGACCATTGAGCAGTTCCGGGCGGCCTACGAGACCGGTGACGTCAGCTGGGCGCGGGTCGTGATCGACTGTCCGAGTACGCGACAGTGCTTTTTCAACGGCAATCCATCTCCGCTGGACTTCACGCACAGGGTGGGCGGGAATGTCTGGGATAAGGCGAGGCTCCAACATATGTGGTCGGTGAGTTCCGGTGGCCGGACTCTGTTCATGCGATTCGGTGGGTCAGGCATTTCGGGGACGGTGGACCTCGTCGATATTCCGAGCGGAAAGGAGATCCCGCTCATCAACTATGTGGGGGAGCGACGTCCTGTCACGCCGATCGTGCGAGAAGACCTCATCGTCGCCATCGGGGGCTCCTCGCTGGTGGGGTACCGGCCCTGATAGCGCGGTTCCGACCCATCCCGCCGGTCGCCGGATGACCCCGTGTTATTCGATCCGCTTCGTCGCCGCGACCCAGCCTGCCAGGTGCACCTTTAGACTGATCCGGTGATGAATCCGGGGCCGGATGTGCGGCGGCGGCTGTGCGTCGAGATGCTAGTGGTGCTGGGGATCTCGCTGGGGCAGTCGGCTGTCTACGCGCTGCTGTCGCTGATCAACAAGCTCACCCAGGAAGTGGCGCTCAACCGGCAGACCACCTCCATCAACACGTCGAAGACCCCGGATCGACCATGGCTGGACCTGGCCTACCAGGTGGCGAACCTGATGTTCCCGCTGGTGCCGGTGGCGCTGGTGCTGTACCTGTTGTGGGTGTACCAGCGACCCCACGGCGGCCCGCTGCGCTCCATGGGTTTCGACCTGCGGCGGCCCGGTTTCGACCTCGGCGTCGGATCGGCGGTGTTCGTCGGTATTGGGGTCGGTGGTCTGGTGCTGTACTACGCCTCCCGCGAGCTGGGATACAACACATCCGTCTCGCCGGCGAACCTGACAGCTGCCTGGTGGACCGTACCGATGCTGCTGCTGCTCGCCGTCAAGAACGCCGTCCTGGAAGAGGTGGTGATGGTGGGCTACCTGTTCACCCGCTGGCGCCAGACCGGGGGAGGGATCGTTGCGGTGCTCGTCGGCAGCGCCCTGATCCGTGGCGCGTACCACCTCTATCAGGGCTTCGGGGGGTTCGTCGGGAACGTCGTTATGGGTATTTTGTTCGGCTGGCTTTACCTCCGGACCAAGCGGGTGATGCCGCTGGTGGTGGTGCACTCCCTCCTCGACATCTTTGCTTTCGTCGGCTATGCCCTCCTCAAACCCCACATTCCCTGGCTGTGAGGGATCTATCCGACAGGGGTGCTCCGCGCGACCGGTACCGGTTGTTCTTCTAGGATTGGACCATGCGAGTTGGAGTTTTTGGAGCCACTGGTCAGGTCGGCGGCGTGATGCGCACACTGCTGGCGGAGCGGAACTATCCCGTCGACGAGATCCGCTACTTCGCCTCCGAGCGTTCCGCGGGCAAGACCCTGCCCTGGAGCGATCGCGAGGTCGTAGTGGAGGACATCGCCACAGCGGATTTCCGCGGCATCGACGTGGCCCTGTTCTCCGCCGGTGGTGGCACCTCGAAGCAGTGGGCCCCGGAGGTCGCCCGGGCCGGAGCCACCGTCATCGACAACTCCTCGGCCTGGCGCATGGATCCGCGTGTGCCGTTGATCGTCTCCCAGGTCAACCCGGAGGATGTCGACAAGGCGGAGCTGGGTATCATCGCCAACCCCAACTGCACCACCATGGCCGCCATGCCCGTGATGAAACCTCTCCACGACGCGGCTGGCCTCAAGGCCATGCAGATCACCACCTTCCAGGCCGTCTCGGGCTCCGGGATCTCGGGGGTGCGCTCCCTCGCGGCGCAGATCCGGCAGATCGACGACCCGAAGGCGCTGGCCCACGACGGCTCCGTCCTCGCGCCCTCCGATCTCGGCCCCTACGTCAAA
>ERZ773038.1411-NODE-1411-length-13628-cov-4.652030_pt1 | contig 13628 bp, 11 predicted proteins | sample MGYA00511665_ERZ773038 | MGnify/ENA primary metagenome ERZ773038 (study PRJEB29015, sample SAMEA2737966) | human oral metagenome | biome: human oral; feature: human-associated habitat; material: dental | place: China | collected 2028 ... | reverse complement strand
CCGACAGCCGCTTCTCGCAAACCCGCCGCCAGGCCGGCATTTCCGCCGACATGCACGACTTCGGCCGCACCGTGCTCGTGGCCCGTTTCTCACACACCACCTCCAACGAAAACACCGCCTACGAATGCTTCAGCTATGGCCGCACCATCGCCCTGCTGCCCTTGGAAGAACATCTGACCAACACAGTCATTACCGTCGATAGCGACAAGGCAGACACCATCAAAAAAATGTCTCCCGAAGAATTGGCTGCCAGCGTCAAAGAGCAGCTCAAAGGCCGTTTGGGCGATATGGAATTGGTCAGCACCATTCACAACTATCCCTTGGTCGGTATGATTGCCCAACGTTTCTATGGCAAACGCAGCGCCTTAATCGGCGACGCCGCCGTAGGCATGCACCCTGTTACCGCACACGGTTTCAACTTAGGTCTATCCAGCGCGGACCTCTTGGCAAAACTGGTTCTCGAAGCAGAACAACGCGGTCAAGACATAGGCGCCACCAGCCTACTGGAAAAATACAGCACCAAGCATATGCTCCATGCCCAGCCGATTTACCACGGCACCAATATGCTGCTCAAACTCTTTACCAATGAAACTGCGCCCGCCAAAATCCTGCGCGGCTTGGTATTGCGCGCCAGCAACAACTTCCCGCCGCTGAAAAAACTGATTACCAAACAACTCACCGGCTAATCCGTTTGAACACATCAAAAGGTCGTCTGAAACACTTTTCAGACGACCTTTTGACTATCCAATCAAATATAGTGGCTTAACTTTAAATTAGAACAAGGCGACGAAGCCGCAGACAGTACGGCAAAGCGAGGCAACGCCGTATTGCTTTAAAGTTAATCCACTATAACAAACTTCCCATGCCGTAAAACACACCCGTTCATACGCCTGAGTTCTGCTGTTTCAGACGACCTCCAAGATTGCTATGATATAGTGGCTTGACTTTAAACCGGTACGACATTGCCTCGCTTTATCCTGATTTAAAGTGAATCCACTATCCCACTCCCGTCATCCTTCCAAACGGAATCCCAAATGTCCGACAACCGCCTCGACACCGCCCGCCGCCATTCCCTGTTCCTCGCCCGCCAGCTCGACAACGGCAAACTCAAGCCCGAAATTTTCCTACCCATGTTGGACAAGGTTTTGACTGAAGCGGATTTCCAAGCCTTTGCCGACTGGGACAAAATCCGCGCGGAAGAAAACGAGGAAGAATTGGCGCGGCAGTTGCGCGAGTTGCGCCGTTATGTGGTGTCGCAGATTATCGTGCGCGATATAAACCGCATCAGCGATTTGAACGAAGTAACCCGCACGATTACGCTGTTTGCCGATTTTGCCGTCAATACCGCGCTGGATTTCGCCTACGCCTATTATCGGGACATGTACGGCACGCCGATCGGGCGTTATACCAAATCGCCGCAGCATTTGAGCGTGGTGGCGATGGGCAAGGCGGGCGGCTATGAGTTGAACGTGTCTTCCGACATCGATTTGATTTTCGTCTATCCCGAATCGGGCGACACCGACGGCAGGCGCGAACGGGGCAATCAGGAGTTTTTCACCAAAGTCGGACAAAAACTGATTGCGCTGCTGAACGACATCACCGCCGACGGGCAGGTGTTCCGCGTCGATATGCGGCTGCGGCCGGACGGCGATTCGGGCGCGCTGGTATTGAGCGAAACCGCGCTGGAGCAATACCTGATTACGCAGGGGCGCGAATGGGAGCGCTATGCGTGGTGCAAAGGCCGCGTGGTTACGCCGTATCCGAACGACATCAAAGCACTGGTGCGCCCCTTTGTGTTCCGCAAATATCTGGATTACAGCGCGTATGAAGCAATGCGGAACCTGCACCGCCAAATCCGCAGCGAAGTCAGCAAAAAAGGCATGGCGGACAACATCAAACTCGGCGCGGGCGGCATCCGCGAAGTCGAATTTATCGCCCAGATTTTCCAGATGATACGCGGCGGGCAAATGCGCGCGCTGCAACTGAAAGGCACGCAGGAAACGCTGAAGAAACTTGCCGAGCTGGGCATCATGCCGTCTGAAAACGTTGAAACCCTGCTTGCCGCCTACCGCTTCCTGCGCGACGTCGAACACCGCCTGCAATACTGGGACGACCAGCAAACCCAAACCCTGCCCTCCTCGCCCGAACAGCAGCAACTGCTCGCCGAAAGCATGGGTTTCGACAGCTACGCCGCCTTTTCAGACGACCTCAACGCCCACCGCGCCAAGGTCAATCAGTTGTTCAACGAAATTTTGAGCGAACCCGAAGAGCAAACGCAAGACAACAGCGAATGGCAATGGGCATGGCAGGACAAACCCGACGAAGAAGAGCGGCAAGGTCGTCTGAAAGAACACGGGTTCGATGCCGAAACCATCGCCGCAAGGCTCGACCAAATCCGGCACGGTCATAAATACCGCCACCTTTCCGCCCACGCCCAGCCGCGTTTTGACGCCATTGTGCCGCTGTTCGTACAGGCGGCGGCCGAGCAAAACAACCCGACCGATACGCTGATGCGGCTGTTTGACTTCCTCGAAAACATCAGCCGCCGATCCGCCTATCTCGCCTTCCTCAACGAACATCCGCAGACCTTGGCGCAGCTGGCGCAGATTATGAGCCAAAGCTCATGGGTGGCGGCGTATCTGAGCAAATACCCGATTCTGCTGGACGAACTCATCAGCGCGCAGCTTTTGGATACCGCGTTCGACTGGCAAGCCCTCGCCGCCGCCCTTTCAGACGACCTCAAAGCCTGCGGCGGCGACACCGAAGCGCAAATGGACACCCTGCGCCGCTTCCAGCACGCCCAAGTCTTCCGCCTCGCCGTCCAAGACCTCGCCGGACTGTGGACGGTAGAATCCCTCTCCGACCAACTCTCCGCCCTCGCCGACACCATCCTCGCCGCCGCCCTGCCGTGCGCGTGGGCGGACATGCCCAAAAAACACCGCGACACCCCGCAATTCGCCGTCGTCGGCTACGGCAAACTCGGCGGCAAAGAACTCGGCTACGCCTCCGACCTCGACCTCGTCTACCTCTACGACGATCCCCATCCCGACGCAGGCGACGTGTACAGCCGCCTCGCCCGCCGCCTGACCAACTGGCTTTCCGCCGCCACCGGCGCAGGCAGCCTCTACGAAACCGACCTGCGCCTGCGCCCCAACGGCGACGCCGGCTTCCTCGCCCACAGCATCGCCGCCTTCGAAAAATACCAGCGCGAAAACGCCTGGACGTGGGAACACCAGTCCCTCACCCGCGCCCGCTTCATCTGCGGCACACCCGAAATTCAGACGGCCTTCGACCGCATCCGCACCGAAATCCTCACCGCCGAGCGCGACCAAACCGCGTTGGCAGGCGAAATCATCGAAATGCGCGAAAAAATGTTCCCCACCCATCCGCCTGCCGACAGCAACGTCAAATACGCACGCGGCGGCGTGGTCGACGTCGAATTTATCGTCCAATACCTCATCCTTGCCCATGCCCGCCAATATCCGCAACTCCTCGACAACTACGGCAACATCGCCCTCTTGAACATCGCCGCCGACTGCGGCCTCATCGACAAAACCCTCGCCGAACAAAGCCGCACCGCCTACCGCTTCTACCGCCAGCAGCAGCACAACACCAAACTGCGCGACGCGGAAAAAACCGAAGTAACCGACGAATTGCTGGCACATTACGGCAATGTCAGGAAATTGTGGCGGGAAGTGTTTGGGGAAGAAGCGAAGCTCGGATAAAGCGGATGTTACGAAGGGGATTAAGTCACTAGTTGCATAGCGTAGGTTCTACTACCTACAAATCACCGCAAACCCGTAGCGTGGGCTTTGCCCACGAACCAAACCCAAAATTTCAGACGACCTCTTTTACCCGCTATTTTTGTGAGCAAAGCCCACGCCACCATCTACGCTATCAAGACAAAAGGTCGTCTGAAAATGCTTTTCAGACGACCTTTCTCATATCACATTAAACAACTCAATCCTTCACTTTAAAATGTAACCAGGCAACCCGCCCCTGTTCCAAATATTTGATTGTTTCACCAATATTCTTGACCGGAGGCGGATGGTCGCCGACAACAATGACTTCTACACCCTTCATCTCCGGGCGTTTGACCAATTCTGCCAAGCCGTCGAAAAATTGAGTATGCAAACTGAAATTACGGCATAAATCCGTATCGGTAGGCAGGCCATATTGATCACACTGCAAACGATGGTCAAACAAATCCGATTCAGGATAATCCGCATGGCTGGTCAGCGTCATCCAATAGAATAACCCTTTGTTATATTTCCCAAAGAATGATGAAACCTCATCAAACAACACGCTGTCGCATACCCCGCCAAATGCCGAGCAAGTTTTTTTACCGATCATATTCTCGGCTGTTTTTACTTCCTCAAAGCCCGCTTTCGGGTACCAACTGAAGCGGTCATAAAGCGCGCTGCTCGCCCCATGCAGGGCAAAGGTTCGATAGCCTTCTTTCTTCAGAAGATTGGGCAGGCATTGGGCAAACTTCTCATCCGGAGCGCGGCGCAACCCAAAACCATGTACCCTGCTGTAAGAACAAAGCTCCCGCATCTCACCCTCCACAGTCGCTCCGATAAAATTAAAACTGCCGCCTTCCCAAACTGAAAAACGATCTTTTTGCTCCGACAACTTAGCAAGTACCGCATCCTGCAAAGCCTGCTTGTCGGGCTATCCCCAAGATTCTGCAACTATCATGAGAATCTTGTCCGATTGGGGCTTCAGCAAATGCGATGCCGCCCTTTGCTGATTCTTCAGAGGCATAAATACAGGACTCTGAAACCCCTGCTTGATAAAGTCGGCATTCTGACTGCTCGAATAAAGCAGATACTGACTTTTCGCATAATAAAAATTATTTGCCCCGAAAAGATTAAACTGCGCCGAACGCTCGTAATACTGCAAATGCCCGGTAAAATAAGCCGCAATCAAAAGCGGGACAACCAATACCGAAACATGGAAAAAATCGGTTTTATCGGCCGTTTTGGACAATATCAAAGGCATCAGCAAAAGATACAGCAGCAAACTGCCCGTCAATACCTGATAAAGCAAAGGCGCCTTCATAATAAAGGGCGCAAGGTATATAGCCCCCAGCAAATCCATAAACGGGAACTGCTGCATCACCAGCATCAACACATCAAACAGCAACGCAGCCCAAAAAAGCAGTACCCCCACCCATTTGGCGGGTTTCCACACGAGCGCAAACAAAACCGCCGCTGCAATATAATCCAAATTGATAATCGGACGCGCCGTTCCTGTAAGTCCTGCCAAAATCCAAAAAAGCAGATTCGGCAATACAACGAGCAATAGCGCATAAGCAAAATACTTCAGCCTTAGAGACGGCAATCTAATTTACTTCAATAAGAGAGAAGAAGGCTCCATCAGCAAACCCCTAGAAAAATCAATAATAATGAAAAAACAAGGCAAACACCATGCCAAACAAAAAAATAGGAAACAAAAGACACCCTCAACCATGCAAAAGGTCGTCTGAAAACAATTTCAGACGACCTTTTGGCAGATTAGTTTTCAAACACCACATTGCGGATATTCAAATTTTGTTGGGCAGCATCCGCGTACCTTAACTGTAGCGTGGGCTTTGCCCACGAATCATGCCGAAAATTTCAGACAACCTTTTCACCGATATCATTCGTGGGCAAAGCCCACGCTACCCGCTTTGTTGCCAAAGACGCACCCATGCGACGAAGCACCTGGTAGGTGCAGCCACACACGCTGTTGGTGGAAATTCGGGCCGCAGCTCAATCTACGGCGTTTTTTGTTTTTTGGCACCTTTACAGGAGACAGGGAGGAAATATTCGTCCATGGTTCCGCTGCAAGACCATACGGTATTGCCTCTAGGATTAGTTCCCGTCCCCGATACGGCGAAACTGGGAATCAGGTAAATTTCAGTATTCTTGATCGGCACTGCTGCCTCCTTGCCTATTGCAGCAACAATAGTCCCATCATCTTCTATCCGGACAACTTTGACATAACTTCCGGCATTGTCTTTTTGCGAAACGGTTACCTTAATCGGCAGACTTCCCTTATCGGCAAAAGCTTCTTCCACTTCCGCCTTCATACTGGCGGCAAGCATAATCCCCTCGCTGACTTGCGCGCGCGCTACATAATTCTGATACGCGGGAAGTGCCATAATTCCGAGAATCCCGATAATCCCTATAACAATCATTAATTCCAGCAATGTAAAGCCGTATGGCTTTGTATATTTCTGATGACTCTTTTTCATATCGTGATTCAAATGGCTGTTGTAAAAATTACTTAGTAATAAAGCGGAAGGAAAACCCTTCCGCTTTATCAGCTTGCGTCTCTTATACTAAAAAATTAACGGCAAGAAGAAGGCAGGAATTTTTCTGGAACGGCATTGGACGTACCTTTAACACATTTCCAAGTGAATGAACCTGCTGAAGCCGCTGCACCATTCTTATTTTCAGGCTGAAGAGTTACTGTTTTATTTTTAATGTCATTATTGACATTCTTAGCATTCATTGTTGCGGTAATCACACCGTTTGCACCAACTTCAACCTTAGCGACATATTTACCTTTAATATCTGCAGCAGCCGCAATACCCGCTTCAGTATTGTTTTTAGGCCACGCACCTTTATCTGCGTAATATTCGACGATTGCAGATTTTTGACCTTCCATCAGGGTAATTGCTTCAGAAACTTGCGCACGACCGGTGTAGTCTTGGTAAGCAGGCAGGGCGATAACTGCCAGAATACCGATAATTGCGATTACGATCATCAATTCGATCAGGGTGAAACCTTTTTGGATTGCTTTCATTTAATAAACTCCAGTTAAAAAAGTGTTGTGAATAAAAAAATGTTTGTTGTTAAAAAATCCGTAATGTGTTTGGCTCTGCTTGTTTATGAGTAAAACCATCAAGTAGAAGGAATATACAGCTTCCCGGTTCGGGCTTTGTTGCTTCGTTTCCCTTGCCGGACGTAATGTATCAAGCAGGGGGTGTGCCAAGTCTGGATTTTTTTGGATTTTTTGTGAAAATATTTTGTAATTTTATGTTTTTAATAGGTTTAAATTTGTTTTGAAGGATTTTTCGGGTAGATTTGGGCTTTTTTATGACGTAGGATTGTTTTTGCAATATGACGTGTTTTGTCATTTTTTGATTTTTTTGGGGGAAGTGAAGAAGACGTTTTGTGTCACGTGCCGTGTTTCGTCACTTTTGAAAGCCGTTTTTAATAATATTTGAATATTTAGACAAACGGTATTATTTTTTAGACAAACGGTATTTTTGAAATTTAGGTGTTTTCAATATATTGATTTTTCGAATATTTTTAATATGATATTTTGATATTTGGTATTTATTTGAGATAAACGGTAATTCTAAATAGGAATTTATGGAAATTAATTTAATTTTGAATGGTTGTTTTCAGCGCCAGAAGCCTCTTCTAAAAAGGGGTTAACCGATAGGGATACCCGTCCTGTCTTTGTTCGATTTTGCACATTATTTTTGGCAGATTCTACCAGTATTGAAATAATCACCGTGGTGATGTTTGGCATTTATTTGAATCTATATAGATGATGGAAACGGCAAAAGGTCGTCTGAAATCTCGAATTGAGGTTTTCAGACGACCTTTTGAGTTTGTTTTATCGGTGAAGCTTAGAAACCGGATTGCTAAGGCTGGCTTGAGTTTTGACCATCAAGCCAGCGGGGCGAGCAGTTTGTCGAAGGCTTCTTCAAACTGTTTCAAACCGTCTTCCTGCAAGCGGTTGGCGAGGGTTTCTACGTCTATGCCGAGTGCGGCGGTTTCGGCAAGCTGCGCTTGTGCTTCTTCTACGCCTTCGGTCAGCGTGGATTTGGCTGTACCGTGGTCGATGAAGGCTTTGAGGGTGGCGTCAGGGACGGTGTTGACGGTGTGTGCGCCGATCAGGCTGTCAACGTAGAGCGTGTCGGGATAGGCGGGATTTTTGACGCCTGTGGATGCCCACAAAAGCTGCACGCGGTTTGCGCCTTTGGCTTCCAGCGCGGCAAATTCGGGGCTGCCGAAGTATTGCGCCCAGTCTTGGTAGGCGGCTTTGGCAAGGGCGATGGCGATTTTGCCTTTGAGGTGGTCGGGCAGCGTGGCGTCCAGCGCGCCGTCCACGCGGGAGATGAAGAAGCTGGCAACGGCTTGGATATGGGCAACGCTTTGCCCGGCTGCCAAGCGTTTGGCGATGCCGCGCGCGTAGGCTGCGTAGGCTTTGAGGGTTTGGGCGCGTGAGAACAGCAGGGTCAGGTTCACGCTGATGCCGTCGGCGATGAGGATTTCGAGTGCTTCGATGCCTGCGTCGGTGGCGGGGACTTTAATCATGGCGTTTTTACGCGCGATGGCGGCATGGAGGCGGCGGGCTTCTTCTACCGTGCCTTGTGCGTCTTTGGCAAGCTCGGGGGAAACTTCGAGGCTGACGAAACCGGTTTTGCCGCCGGTGGATTCGTGTTCGGCAAGGCAAACGTCGCAGGCTACCTGTACGTCGGCAATCGCCATGGTTTCGTAGCGTTGTTTGGGGCTGAGGTCTTGTTGTTTGAGGGCAGCGACTTCATCGGCGTAAAGCGCGTCGCCGGCGAAGGCTTTTTGGAAGATGGCGGGATTGGAAGTGACGCCGCACACGCCTTGTTTCAGCATTTGCGCCAATTCGCCGCTTTGTACGAGCGAGCGGGAAAGGTTGTCCAGCCAGATTTGTTGTCCTAATGCTTTAACGTCCGATAAAATAGTCATCTCTGATTCCTTTAAATATAGGTTATTTGCGAAGCAGGCGGTAATGCTACCCCTATTCGGAAAATTTGGATAGTTTATTAGGGCATTTAATGATGTCCAAAACGATATAAAACGAACACAAAAAGGCATGAAATTATGGCAGGAAACGGTCAATATCTCGATTGGGCGCGCGAAGTGTTGCACACCGAAGCGGAAGGCTTGCGTGAAATTGCGGCAGAATTAGACGAAAACTTCGTCCTTGCGGCAGACGCGCTGCTGCACTGCACAGGCAGGGTCGTCATCACAGGCATGGGCAAGTCGGGACATATCGGGCGCAAAATAGCGGCGACCATGGCTTCAACCGGCACACCCGCGTTTTTCGTCCATCCTGCGGAAGCGGCGCACGGCGACTTGGGCATGATTGTGGACAACGACGTCGTCGTCGCAATTTCCAATTCCGGCGAAAGCGACGAAATCGCCGCCATCATCCCTGCGCTCAAACGCAAAAACATTACCCTCATCTGCATTACCGCCCGCCCCGATTCGACCATGGCGAGCCATGCCGACATCCACATCACAGCGTCAGTTTCCAAAGAAGCCTGCCCGCTGGGACTTGCCCCGACAACCAGCACCACCGCCGTCATGGCTTTGGGCGATGCGTTGGCAGTCGTCCTGCTGCGCGCACGCGCGTTCACACCTGACGACTTCGCCTTGAGCCACCCCGCCGGCAGCCTCGGCAAACGCCTGCTTCTACGCGTTGCGGACATTATGCACAAAGACGACGCGCTGCCCGCCGTCCGACTCGGTACGCCATTAAAAGAAGCCATCGTCAGCATGAGCGAAAAAGGCTTGGGCATGCTGGCGGTAACGGACAACGAAAGTCGTCTGAAAGGCGTGTTCACCGACGGCGATTTGCGCCGCCTGTTCCAACAGCGTGACCGTTTTGACGGGCTGACCGTCGATGAAATCATGCACCCCTCCCCCAAAACCATCCCCGCCGAACGCCTTGCCACCGAAGCCCTGAAAGTCATGCAGGCAAACCATGTGAACGGGCTTTTGGTAACCGACGCCGACGGCGTGCTGACCGGCGCGCTGAATATGCACGATTTACTGATGGCGCGGATTGTGTAAAGGCGGGCTAACCGTTTTCAGACGACCTTTATGTTAGAATAGGTCGTCTGAAACCTAGCAATCCGCAAGGAAACACTATGCAAACCTTAGACCCCGAGCTGCAACAGCACGCGGCGCATATCAAGCTGCTGATATTGGATGTGGACGGCGTTTTGACCGACGGCCGCATCTTCATCCGCGACGACGGCGAAGAAATCAAATCGTTCCACACCCTGGACGGACACGGCTTGAAGATGCTTCAGGCAAGCGGCGTGCAGACTGCGGTTATCACAGGTCGGGACGCGCCCTCCGTCGGCATCCGCGTCAAACAGTTGGGCATAAATTACTACTTCAAAGGCATTTCGGACAAACGCGCCGCCTATGAAGAATTGCGCGCGAAAGCGGGCGTAGAAGAAGGCGAGTGCGCCTTTGTCGGCGACGACGTGGTCGATTTGCCGGTGATGGTGCGCTGCGGATTGCCGGTTGCCGTCCCCGACGCGCATTGGTTTGCGCTGCAACACGCCGCCTATATTACGAAACATGCGGGCGGCGCGGGCGCGGTGCGCGAAGTGTGCGACCTGATTATGCGCGCGAAAGGTACGCTGGGCGCGGCTTTGAACGAGTACATCAAATGAAAGTAAGATGGCGGTACGGAATCGCATTCCCTTTGGTGCTGGCGGTCGCGCTCGGCGGATTGTCGGCATGGCTGGGGCGCATCAGCGAAATCGACATTGAAGAAGTCAAACTCAACCCCAACCAGCCGCAATATACGATGGACGGCATAGACGGGCGGCGGTTTGACGAACAAGGTCGTCTGAAAGAGCATCTGAGCGCAAGAGGAGCGAAACAATTTCCCGAAAGCAACGACGTCCATTTCGAGCTGCCGCACCTCGTCTTCTTCCAAGAAGGCAGCCGGCTTTACGACGTCGGCAGCGACGAAGCCGTATACAACACCCAAACCAAACAACTCCTGTTCAAACACAACGTCGTCCTGACCAAAGCCGCCGATGCCAAGCGGCAGGCAGGCGTCGTCAAAACCGATCTTCTGCACGTCGATACCGAATCGCAATACGCCCAAACCGACACGCCCGTTACCTTCCAATACGGCGAATCGAGCGGCAACGCCGAAGGTCTGACGTATGACCACAAAAAAGGTTTGTTGAACTTCCCATCCAGAGTGAAAGCCACGATTTATGATACAAAAAATATGTAAGGCATGTGTTTTAACCGCATTTTTCGCCACCGCCCCCGCCTACGCCCTGCAAAGCGACAGCAAGCAGCCGATACAGATTGAAGCCGACCAAGGCTCGCTTGACCAAAACAACCAAAGCACCACCTTCACCGGCAACGTCATCATCAAACAAGGCACGCTCAACATCCGCGCCGGCAGCGTCAACGTCTCCCGCAACGACAAAGGCGAACAATTTATGAAAGCCAGCGGCTCGCCCGTCCGCTTCAGCCAGACGCTCGACGACAACAAAGGCACGGTTAACGGACAAGCCAACAACGTAACCTACTCCTCCGCCATCAACCTCGTTACCCTGACCGGTAACGCCAAAGTCCAACGCGGCGGCGATGTAGCCGAAGGCGCAGTCATCACCTACAACACCAAAACCGAAGTCTATACCATCAACGGCAGCTCCAAATCAGGTGCCAAATCCGCCGCCAAATCCGGCAGGGTCAGCGTCGTCATCCAGCCGTCCAGCACCCAAAAAACCAAATAACCAATATCTGACAACACAAAAGGTCGTCTGAAAACCAACGCAGCAAAAACCCCAAACAACATTTTCAGACGACCTCCGAACCAAGAGTCATTTATGAGCGAAAACACCAGCCGCCTCGTCGTTCAAAACCTGCAAAAAAGTTTCAAAAAACGCCAAGTCGTCAAAAGCTTCTCCCTCGAAATCGAAAGCGGCGAAGTCATCGGCCTGCTCGGCCCCAACGGTGCGGGCAAAACCACCAGCTTCTACATGATTGTCGGACTCATCGCCGCCGATGCAGGCAGCGTTACCCTCGACGGACAAGAACTGCGCCACCTGCCCATACACGAACGCGCCCGCCTCGGCGTCGGCTACCTGCCCCAAGAAGCCTCGATTTTCCGCAAAATGACCGTCGAACAAAACATCCGCGCCATTTTAGAAATCAGCACCAAAGACAAAAGCCGCATCGACGGCGAAGTCGAAAAACTGCTTGCCGACCTCAACATCGGCCACCTGCGCCACAACCCCGCCCCCTCCCTGTCCGGCGGCGAACGCCGACGCGTCGAAATCGCCCGCGTACTCGCCATGCAGCCGCGCTTCATCCTCTTGGACGAACCCTTCGCCGGCGTCGACCCGATTGCCGTCATCGACATCCAGAAAATCATCGAGTTCCTCAAATCGCGCGGCATCGGCGTGCTGATTACCGACCACAACGTGCGCGAAACCCTCAGCATCTGCGACAGGGCTTACATCATCAGCGACGGCGCGGTCCTTGCCGCAGGCAAACCCGACGAGCTGGTCAACAACGAACAAGTCCGCTCCGTTTACTTGGGCGAAAATTTCAAATATTGAACGGACAGGGCCGCCCGAAACAACGATTAACAAAGGGATACGGCATTTTCAGACGGCCTGCCGCAAATATTTGACCCAAAGCTCTAAAAGTTTTAACCTAGACACATCCGGTTCCGACTGCCGGATTAAAGGGAAGCAGCCGCATCAGAACAATACGGGCTGCCGCTAAACAGACAATAACAAAACGTACTTACAACATGATCCAAAACTTCAGCCTGAAACTCAAACAAACCCAGCAGCTCAACCAGCGCCTGCAACAGTCTTTGCGCATACTGCAAATGTCCGGCCTGGAAATCGAGCGCGAAGTGGAAGACTGGCTTCAGGACAATCCCCTGCTCGAACGCCACGAAACCGAAGAATTCACCGACGCGGATTTCAACAGCAAAATTTCGGCCGCCCTGCCGCGCAGCGGCCAGATAGGCGGTGACGATGCGGAAGACGCGTGGCTCAATATCGCCGCCGAAGAAGATTTCAACACCTACCTGCACAAACAAGTCTGCGAGCATCCGCTCTCCGAAAAAGAAGCGGCGCACGTCCATATCCTCATCGACTTTCTCGACGAACAAGGTTACTTCACCGACAGCCTCGAAGACGTCATCGACAACACTCCGCTGGACTGGATGCTTGACGAAGACGACCTGCAAAACGCCCTCGACCTGCTGCAAACCTTCGACCCGCCCGGCGTTGCCGCCGCCAACCTGACCGAATCGCTGATGCTCCAGCTCATGCGCCTGCCCCCCTCGCCCGCGCGCCAACTCGCCGCCCACCTGATTCAAGACTCCCTCCACGAATTAGGCAAAAACCGCCAACAAAACATCGCCCGTTTCCGCAAATCATTTCCCGAAGCCTCGGTCGAAACCATTCAGACGGCCTTGGACATCATCGCCGCACTCAACCCCTATCCCGCCTACGGTTTCGCCTCCGCCGAACCGACAGCCTATGTCCAACCCGACGTATGGGTCAAAGAAACCGCATCCGGCTGGAAAGTCATCGGCAACGATGCCGCATGGCCGAAAATCCGCCTCAACAAAGAATACTGCGACCTGCTTCAGGAAGCCGGCAGCGGCGACGCGGCGTGGAAAGACAAACTCAACGAGGCCAGGCAGAAAATCGACATTCTGGAGCTGCGCAAAAACACCGTTATCCGTCTGGCGGAGTATATCGTCGCCAAACAGGAAGACTTCTTCACTTTCGGAGAAATCGGCCTCACCCCCATGCTGCTGAAAGACGCCGCCGCCGAACTGGATGTGGCCGAAAGCAC
>ERZ773038.1407-NODE-1407-length-13643-cov-6.519650_pt1 | contig 13643 bp, 9 predicted proteins | sample MGYA00511665_ERZ773038 | MGnify/ENA primary metagenome ERZ773038 (study PRJEB29015, sample SAMEA2737966) | human oral metagenome | biome: human oral; feature: human-associated habitat; material: dental | place: China | collected 2028 ... | reverse complement strand
CTTCTGCTTGCCCGTGTAGAACGGGTGGCACGCCGAGCAGACGTCGACGCGGATCTCACCGGAGGTGACAGTGGACCGGGTCTCGAAGGTGTTGCCGCAGGTGCACGTGATCCGTGTGGGCACGTAGTCGGGGTGGATCCCCTGCTTCATGGTGTCTCCTTAGCATCAGAGAGCCCCGGGTCCCACGCAAGTGCCGCGCAGGTGAACCGGAAGCCGAAGGGTGATTATGCCGTCCACCCCGCCGACGCACAACATGCGGAGCCACCTCTGATTCGAGAGATGGGTGACATTCTCCGTTGAGGGCAGGATATCCCAGTCCCGTCATCTCCCCGAAAGCTCCGGAAGACCTGCGCGATCCCTGAATCATTAGCGGCGGCGCCGCAACCTGACGAGAGTGCTGCGGCGCCGCTGCGCGTCAGTCCCGGCTGGTGAGAGGAGTCGGGTCAAACCCGCCGGCGAGCGAGACGCAGGGAGACGCCCGAACCGACCAGCACTATGGCGGCGAAGGCCGTGATACCGGCAGCTGAACCGGTCCTGGCGAGCTCCCGGGTCGGTCCCGAAGGCGCCGTGGCGGGTGCCCCGCCGCCGCTGGCGTCACCGCCGGCGGAGTCAACGGCGCACTGGGTCATCACCCTGTCAGACCCCTCGAAGTCCCAGGTGATGACCTGGACGGTCGACTCATCGGCGGTCTCCAGGACGAAGTCGTAGCCCCAGGCGCGAGTGCCGATGTCCGCGCCCATCGTGTATGTGGTCGTGACCGTCGAATCGGCCTCTCCGGACACCGTCGGGGAGCCGATCTGCTCGCCGTCGTCCCACACGCCGATCGTGTACGTGCCGGCGGTGCTGATCTGGACCTCGAAGGTGATGATGCAGCCGGTGCGGTGGATGGAGACGATCGAGGCCTCGTCGCTGTACTGGACATTGCTCATGGTCATCCCCTCGTCACCGGTGACGGTCGAGGAGATGACGCCGGAGGACCGGGTGGGCGCGGATCCGGGATCCTGCGCGACGTCAGCGTTGGCGGAGGAGTCCCCGGGCGTCGTCGTCGAAGACGAGACAGTCGGATCCGCCTCGGGCGCCACCGGGCCATCCGCGACGGACGCCCCACCAGCCGCATCCGACGGCACAGCGGCGGACCCCTCGGCCGCATCCGGATCCTGCGACAACCGCTCAGAACCCTGCGGAACCCGAGCACTCGAAGCGCTCGAAACAGCCTCACCAGCCGCATCCGACCGAGCACCCGACGACGCCTCACCGGATACCGCCGCATCGGCCTGCGCCGGATGCCCGTCAGAAGTCCGCGAAGCATGATCAGCGCCGGAGACCGAAGGATCCGCACCGGGCGGGGCTCCTTCGGAGGCACTCGCCGGGGCGGTGAGAAGACCGGCGACCAGCACAGCACCGAGCAGAGCGGACGTGAGGTGGGAGCGCTTCATCAGATGTCCTTAAGCACAACGGGGGGAGGATCAAGCCCGCCGCCTTCAGCCCGACTCCGCGCAAGCGACGACCCGGAGTCATGGTAGCACCGAATCGTTACCCCTTCGTCGCCTCCTCGCTGGGCGACCGACCGCAGTATGCAGCACGCGCCCGGCCGCCGCCGGGGCGCGTACGGGACGCAGACCGCTCGATTCCGACGCGTGCAGCGCCTATTCGTCGTCCGTGTCGGCCAGCGACGTGCCGGCCGGCGTCGTCTTGGAGATGACCATGAGGAACTCGGCGTTGGAACTGGTGTCTTTGAGCTTGCCGATGACCAGCTCGAGCGCCTGCTGCTGCTCGAGCCCGGTGAATAGACGGCGCAGCCGCCACATGATCTTGAGTTGGGCGGGATCGATGAGCAGTTCCTCACGGCGGGTGGAGGAGGCGGCCACGTCCACGGCCGGGAAGATGCGCTTCTCGGCGAGCTGACGCGACAGACGCAGCTCCATATTGCCGGTGCCCTTGAACTCCTCGAAAATGACCTCGTCCATCTTCGAGCCCGTTTCCACCAGAGCCGTGGCGAGAATCGTGAGCGATCCGCCATTCTCAATGTTGCGAGCGGCGCCGAAGAAGCGCTTGGGGGGGTACAACGCGCTGGCATCCACACCGCCGGACAGGATGCGGCCGCTGGCCGGGGCGGCCAGGTTGTAAGCGCGGCCCAGGCGAGTGATGGAATCCAACAGCACCACGACATCCTGACCCAGCTCGACCAGCCGCTTGGCGCGCTCGATGGCGAGCTCGGCCACAGTCGTGTGATCCGAGGCGGGACGGTCGAAGGTCGAGGCGATGACCTCGCCTTTGACCGTGCGCTGCATGTCGGTGACCTCCTCGGGCCGCTCGTCGACGAGCACGACCATGAGATGGGCCTCGGGGTTGTTGACAGCGATCGCGTTGGCGATCTGCTGCAGAATAATGGTCTTACCCGCTTTGGGCGGAGAGACGATGAGGCCTCGCTGCCCCTTGCCAATGGGAGCGACCAGATCGATGACGCGCGGGGTGAGGGCCTTAGGCGTGGTCTCCAGGCGCAGCTGCTCCTGCGGGTAGAGTGGAGTGAGTTTGGTGAACTCCGGGCGGCGCCTGGCGCGCTCGGGCTCCATTCCGTTGACGGCCTCGACGCTCACCAGGGGGTTGTACTTCTGACGGTTCGCCCGATTCTGGCGGCGGTTCCCGCGCCCCTGATGACCCCCGCCGGGGTGAGAGGTCTCGCCGCCCTCACGGACCCATCCGGTGATGGCGTCGCCGGGACGCAAGCCGTTGTCCTTGATCTGCTGGTTCGAGACGTAGACGTCCTTGGGCCCCTGAAGGTAGCCGGAAGTGCGCAGGTAGGCGTGCTGACGGTCGGAGACATCGAGAATGCCCGCCACCGGTAGGAGGACCTCATCCTCGCGCGACTGCTGGTTACGGCCCTGGCCATTATCGCCCTGAGAGCCGTCGCGGTCACGGCGCTTGCGACCGCGACGACGGCGCCCACCGCCGCCGCTGCGCCCCTCCTCCTCCCAACTGTTCTCGTTGCCCTGACCGCCATCGCGACGCTTGCGTCCGTTGGGCTCGATGGCGGCGGTGCCGGTGGCATCGGCGAGATCGCGCATGAGTGCGGCCTTCGCATCGAGGTGGTCTTCGGGCGAGGAGTCGGGCTGATCATGCACAGCCCGCTCGGGCGAACCGGCAGCGGCCTGGATTCGCCGGCGTCCGCGACGGGATGAATCCGCAGAACCCTGCTCCTCGCTGCGCTGAGCATCCCGCCCGCGCGCCTGCCTGCGGGAACGACCCTCACCGGAAGCGCCATGATCGGCCTGGTCGGTGCGCTCCCCCGAGCGAGTCGACGGATCGAGGACGGGGGTCTCGGCGCGCGGCGCGCCGCCCGCTGCAGCCGCACGACGGCGTCGCGGGTGGGTCTGCGCCTCGATCGGCTGGCTGTCATCCTGCGCGTCGGCTCGCTCAACCGCGAGCGACGGCGACGAGGGAGTCTCGACGACCTCAGACTTATCCGCCTTCTCGACGGCCTTCGTCCGATCCGTCCCCGCCTCGGTCTCGTCCGCCTCCACGGCGGGCTTCTCGCCGGTCGACTCGGCCGCGGCCGGAGGCGTCGTCGGCCCGGTGTCGCCGGCAAGCGGGGTGGCGGGCGCAGAGGCCCCGCCGCTGCGGATAGCAGCGACGAGCTCACTCTTGCGCATGCGCGAAGTGCCCTTGAGGCCCATCGAGGACGCGAGCTGCTGAAGCTCTGCAAGACGCATGGTGGACAGCGAGGGCTGGGCGCTGGAGGTCTCTGTCACGAGTGTCCTTACGGTGTGGTAATGCGCTTACCCGATCGGGTGGAGTGCATCAGGTGGGGACTGCCCCGGAATCATCACGGGGAAAGAGTCGCGCACCGGGCGGCGCCGGGGGCTGACCACGGGCCGAGAGCCGGTGCGTAACGACGGCGCGGTGCGATCCGCGATGTCGTCACCGGATACAGTAGCAGCATTCAGCACGACGTTGTCCACAACGCCCATCGCGTCCACCATGGGCGGAATGCAATCGGCGCGACAGATCGGGCCCGTCCCGCCCTCTGCGGCCGGATGCGCCACCGAGCCCTCAGCGCGTCACCCGATGGCCCGAACCGACTGAGCGCCGTTGAGATCAATACCCGGACGCAGGACTGTCCAACCGTGGCGCTCGAGCGTGAAACGGGTCTGCTGGGCGACATCCGCCAGGACGAACACGGTGGGGCCGGCCCCGGAGATGACCGCCGGATAGCCCTGAGCGCGCAGGGAATCCATGACCGCCATCGATGCGGGCAGGACATTGCGCCGGTAATCCTGGTGCAGCCGGTCCTCGGTGCCGACCATGAGCAGATCGGGGCGTCCGGTCAGCGCCAGCATGAGGATAGCGGCGCGCGAGGTGTTGAACAGGGCATCGGCTCGCGGAACCGACTCGGGCAGAACCCTGCGCGCCTGCGCGGTGCTCAATCGCGTCACGGGCGGCGGAATCAGGAGGCTCACCGGCAGCGAGCCGTCCACCGGAATGGGCGCGGCCCGAGGCTCACCGTCGGCCTCCGTCCAGGCGACGGTCGCCCCTCCGAAGACGGCGGGAGCGACATTGTCGGGATGACCCTCGAAGTCGGTGGCGAGGCGGAAGACCTCGCCGTCGTCCAGGGCCTGCGGCTCGGAGAGCAGACCACGGGCGAGTATGAGGCCCGCCACAACGGCCGACGCCGATGAGCCCATGCCCCCGCCGTGCGGAATGCGATTGAGACAACGCATCTCGAAGCCGGCCTGAGGTGCGCCGACGGACTCGAGCCCGGCGCGCAGCGCCCGTACGACGAGGTTGGAATCGTCGGTGGCCACGGCCCCCTCCCCGACGCCCTCGACGCGCACGTGCGTGGCGCCGACGGTCGCACGGGCCTCGACCTCGTCGTAATAGCGGAAGGCCATGCCGAAGGAGTCGAAGCCGGGCCCCATATTGGCCGTGGTCGCCGGTACTCGCACGGCGGCCCGCTCATTGCCCAGGCGCACGGTCACTGCCCTTCGACGCGCCGGACGGAGACGACCTCCAGCACGCGGGCCTCGTCGCGCAACGCGCCGACGGCCGCATCCAGGTGGAAGACGCTGGCCGGGTGGGTGACGATGGTGACGATCGCCTGCTGCCCTCCGACATAGGAACTCTGACGCACCGAGTCGATGGACACGCCGTTATCGGCGAAGACGCCGGCCACGATGGCCAGGGAGCCGGGCTGATCGTCCACGCGCAACTGAACCTGATACCGGGTGACGGCGGACTCCGGGCCGAGGATCGGCAGGCGGGCGTAGTTGGACTCCCGGGGGGCCTGACCGCCGTTGACCCGATGGGACGCCGCGGCCACGACGTCGGAGAGCACCGCGGAGGCGGTCGGGGCGCCGCCCGCGCCCTGCCCGTAGAACATGAGACGCCCGGCGGACTCGGCCTCGACGAGGACGGCGTTGAAGGCTCCGTGAACGGAGGCCAGCGGATGCTCGGTCGGCACGAGTGCGGGGTGCACCCGCACCGAGATGCCGCGGGCGTGATCGTCGTCGCGGCGCTGGGCGATGGCCAGAAGCTTGATCTCGCAGCCTGAGGCGCGGGCCTCGCGGATGTCGTCGGCGGTGACCGTCCGGATGCCCTCGACCTGCACGTCATCCAGACCCACACGGGTGTGGAAGGCGAGAGAGGCGATGATGGCCGCCTTGGCGGCGGCGTCGAGGCCATCAACATCGGCAGTCGGATCAGCCTCCGCGTAGCCGAGCGTCTGAGCGGTGGCCAGGGCGGCCTCGAAGGTCAGGCCCTTGACGCTCATCTCGTCCAGGATGTAGTTGGTGGTGCCGTTGACGATCCCGAGCACGGAGACGACCCGGTCCCCGGCCATGGACTCCCGCAAGGCGTAGACGACGGGGATGGCACCGGCGACAGCGGCCTCGTAGTAGAAGTCGACGCCGGCCGCGGCTGCCGCGGCATAGAGCTCGGGGCCGTGGGCGGCGATGAGAGCCTTGTTACCGGTGATGACGCTGGCGCCGGCGGTGAAGGCCGCCAGAATGAGGGTGCGGGCGGGTTCGATCCCACCGATGAGCTCGATGACGAGGTCGTTTCCCGTGGCCACCGCGGTGGCGTCGATCGTGAGCAGCTCACGGGGGACGACCGCGTCGCGGGGCGCGTCGAGGTCGCGCACGGCGATGCCGGTGATCTCCAGGCGTGCGCCGGAGCGCGCGGCGAAGTCATCGGCCTGCTCCAGAAGGAGACGCACGACCTGGGTGCCGACGGTGCCGGAACCGAGGACGCCGACCGTGAGGGCGCGGGAGGAGGCGGGCTGCTGGGGGCGGGCGGGCACGTGGAACCACCTTGGGATGTTGTCGGCGGTGAGGGCGTCCGACGGGACGCACGGGAACTGTCCGACACAGCATAGGCGCCGGCGCCGCAACGGCACATGTCCGCCGTGCGGGTGGAGGGCGGCGTCGGCCTCAGCGCTCGCGAGCGCCGCGGGCGGCGCCGCCCCTCCCCATCATGCGCACCCGTCTGGGACCGAATCATCCCCGTCCGCCGGCCGGCGCTGCGAAGGCGCGATCACCGCCCCCTCCGCCTGACCAGACGCACCGTCAACGTCGTCCAGCCCGCGAGTCCGAGCAGGACGATCAGCAGCCCGGCCGCCCCCCGGAGCGGAGGATGAACGCCGATCACGAGCACCGCGCCGATCAGAACGCAGGTCGCCAGCGCCCAGGCGGCCGCCGTATTGCTCTCCAGCAGGGGGTGACGCACCTGCGAAGGAGCGGCCCGACGACCCCGGGACGGGGGCGGGACCTCCAGGGATGAGCGCGCGATATCCATGACCCGACTGTAAGAAGAGTCTCATCCGAGGAGTAGTGCCGCCGGACGGATTCTCCTCCCCATCGACTCCTCCTGGAGGAGTAGGGGAGGTTCCGGATCCGGATCGCACGAATGAATCCTTCGGGCCGGATCGTCAGACCGCGCTGAGCGGGTCGGGCCGCTCGGCCGCCTCAGTCCATCGCCCAGACGCGAACGTAGTCCACGTCCATGCTGGCCTGCTCGAAGACCGACGGGTCGGGTGCGTCGTCCCAGGACATGCAACCGACCCGGGTGCTCAGGCAGACGTGGTAGGGAGAGTCGGGACCGAAGCACGAGTCGAACAGCTCCTCGCCGTCCTCGCGCAGCACCTCGTGGAAGCGGGCGTCGTCGACGTAGAACGTGATTCGTGAGGGGGTCTTCTCCACCGCATAGGTGTGGAACTCGGTCAGGTCGGGGCGGGGGAGGATGTCCTGCGGCTTCCTCGTGGAGGGGTCGTCGGTCTGCGAGAAGTGGACCGTCGCCCCGACGATGCCGGTGGCGTCCCCGCCGCCATAGGCCTCGGCGACGTCGATCTCCCCGCCGTTGGACCGGTCGTCCGGCTGCAGCCGGAGCCCGCCCCACAGGCCCTCGATCTCCTGAGAGAATCTGATCCGGCTCTCCAAACGGCCGTAAACAAAGTTCTGAAGTGAGCCCTCGCCGTCGGTGTCCTCGGTGGTGACGTAGGCCTCGTCGTAGTAGCGCAGGGTCGTCTCCCCGTTCGCTGTGTCGATCGTGTTCTGCCAGCCGGTCTCGGGGTTGAGCGAGCCGTCCTCATTCCTGCGCAGGCGCCACCACAGACGGCCGCAGCCGTCGGCCACGTCATGAGCCTCGACGTCGACGACGCCCCAGTCGTGATCGAGGCAGCAGGTCGCATCCAGGTGGTGGTACGGCGAGATCCCGTCGACGTACTCCGCCCACTTGCCCTCAGCGAAGTCGGAGCCGGCGTCGAACGTGTCCTCGAAGACCAGGGTGGAGAAGGTCTCGTCGCGCACGACATCGGTCCGTTCGCTGCTGGAGGCCTGATCGAGGCAGGCGCGCTTGACGGTCGCCGTGCTCCCCGTCCGGGACAGGTAGAAGTTCTGAACGATGTACGCGCCGTCGTTGATGGCGCTGTCGTCGGCCGAAGCGGTCAGGCTGGTGGAACCCGACTCGGCGCTCGCTGTGAGTCTGTTCCCCTCGACGCCCAGGACCACGGTCCACTCCTCCTCGGAATCGGGCAAGTCGGCCAGCGGAATCGACGCGACTTCCCCGAGGGCGGTCGTCTGATTGTCGACCAGCTTGTGCAGGCGGAGCCTGAGCCGGTCCTCCCTGTTGACCAAAGACGCCGAGTACCGATCCGTCCCGGTGCACCGCACATAGGTGTTGGCGTACAGGGGGGCGTCGAGTGAGCGGAAATTGACCGTGAACTTGGAGGTCGCGGTCTGGTTGGGGCCCAGGGTGGGTGCCTGGTGATGGTCGACGGACTGACCTGCGGTCAGCCCCGCATCGGTGTAGTAGGACTCCTCGTCGGCGACCGCCGCGCCGGTGGAGGCCATCATCGCGACGCCGGACGCGCCCACGGCTAGGAGAAGGGATCTGCGAGAAAAACAGGACATTCAGGGCTCCTTGGCTGGCTACTGGATCTGCTGACGCTTGACGGGCGGGCGATGCACACGGGCATGACCGCCGAGGGGCTCCCGGCAGAACGCCGTAGCCCAGATCCTGCCTCAACGTCCCTCGCGCGGGCCAACTCACCGGCGCGGCGGCTCCGCCCCACCGGTCCGGGTTGGCCTACTCCCCCTCCAGGCGGAACAGGTCCTCAGTGGTCTCGGGGCGCAGCACCCAGCCCTGCTCGCCGTCGGCCACCCAGGCCACGCCGGGCCGGGTGAACAGGTTGTAACTCGATGCCATGGACCGTCCGTAGGCGCCGGTCGCCGGAACGGCCAGCACATCGCCCACCGCGAGATCGCCGGGCAGGTCGACGTCGCGCACGACGACATCGCCGCTCTCGCAGTGCTTGCCGACCACGCGGGCGCGCACCAGCCCCGCGGCGGGATCAGAACGGCGACCCGCGATCAGCGCCGTATAGGCGGCGCCGTACAGGGCGGGGCGGATATTGTCGCTCATACCGCCGTCGACGCTGACGTACAGGCGGCCGGCGCCGTCGCCCAGCTCGACGCGCTTGAGGCCGGTGACCGTGTACAGGGTGACGGTGGTGGGACCGACGACGCTGCGACCCGGCTCGACCGATACGCGCGGTACAGCATCGCCCAAGTCGGCGCAGATGCCGCGCACAGCCTCGGCCAGGGCGCGCGCCACCTGTGCGGCGCTCGGCGCTACGGGATCGGCTCCAGTGTAGGCAATGCCGTAGCCGCCGCCGAGGTCGACCTCCTCGCACAGTGCCCCGGCGGCGTCGGGGTGGGCGTGGCGCATCCGCAGGACGATGCCGACCGCCTCCCGGAAGCCGGCCAGATCGAAGATCTGAGAGCCGATGTGGGAGTGAAGGCCGGCGAGCCGCAACTCGGGAGCGGCGTGGACGGCCTCAATGGCGCGAGCGGCTTGGCCGGAGACGACCGAGACGCCGAACTTCTGGTCCTCATGACCGGTGGAGATGAACTCGTGCCCGCCGGCATGGACGCCGGTGGTCAGGCGCAGCATGACGACGCCGGTCTCACCGTGGGCGTAAACACCGGCCTCGCGCAACTGGCGCACGGCCCGGGTCGCGAGCGCGACCTCATCGAGTGAGTCCAGGACGAGGTGGCCGACCCGGTGGCTCAGGGCCGTACGAATCTCGTCGAGAGTCTTGCCGTTGCCGTGCAGGCCGAGGCGGGCGGCGCGCGATGTGGCCCGCTCGCCGTCGACGGCGACCAGCCCGGCCAAGCCGACGGCGAGTTCGATTCGGCTGGCGGTATCGATGCCCATGCCCTGCTCCAGGACGGTGCGGGCCACCCGCGTGGAGAGGAAGGCCTTGCCGGCGTAGAAGGCCTCGCCGCCGTTCATGCCGTAGTCGGGCCAGAACTCCTCGGCCATGGCGGCACTCCAGGTGGCGGCGCGACCGCGCAGGTCCGCCTCGTCCAGGACGAAGACGGGGGTGGGGGCCTCGGCCAGGATCTCAGTCAAGCAGCGCCCGCCGATACGCAAAGAGCCGTCGTCGCCGCGGCGGGCGGTCGAGGGCCACAGGTCGGGGCGCTCATCGGGCTCGGGGGCGATAAGGGAGCCGAGCGGGGCCTCCCCCGCCGGCACGGACACGGCGGTCATAACTCCTCCTCCAGACGTCGGCACTACCGGTGCGGGTGCGCCTACCGGTCACATGCGCTCGGGCGCGCTGACGCCCAGCAGGGACAAGCCGTTGGCGATGACCTGGGACACGGCGTCATTGAGCCACAGGCGGGCGACATGGCCGGGCGCGACCGGATCGTTCCCGCGGGGGGTGACGCGGGTGGCGGCGTACCACGTGTGATAAGCGGCCGCGAGCTCCTCGAGATAGCGAGCCACACGGTGCTGCTCGCGCAGGCTCGCGGCCTGGGCGACGACCGCCGGGAACCGGGCGAGGGCGCCCAGCAGAGCCGAGTCCGCCGGGTCGTCCAGCGCCGCCGGGGAGAAACCGGATCGGCGGGTCACGCCGTGCTCGGCGGCGTTGCGGGCCACGTTGCGGGTTCGCGCGTGGGCGTACTGAACGTAGTAGACGGGGTTCTCGTTGGACGTGGAGGCCAGCAGATCCAGGTCGATGTCGATGGCGGAGTCCATGGATGAGCGGGCCAGGGCGTAGCGGGCAGCGTCCACTCCCACGGCGGAGACCAGGTCGTCCAGGGTGACGATGGTGCCGGCGCGCTTGGACATGCGCACGGGCGCCCCGTCCTTGATCAGGTTGACGAGCTGGCCGATGAGGATCTGCATGTTGACGCCCGGCTCGTCGCCGAAGGCCGCGCACATCGCCATCATGCGGCCGATGTAGCCGTGGTGGTCGGCGCCCAGCAGGTAGATGGCGCAGTCGGCGCCGCGCGAGCGCTTGTCCAGGTAGTAGGCCACGTCCGCGGCGAAGTAGGCGGCCTCGCCGTCGGACTTGATGAGGACCCGATCCTTGTCATCGCCGAAGACGGTGGTGCGCAGCCAGGTGGCGCCGTCTCGCTCGACGATCATGCCCCGCCCCCGCAGGCGGTCGATGGCGGCGAGCACGGCACCAGACGAGTGCAGGGAGTCCTCATGGAAGAAGACGTCGAAGTCCGAGCGGAAGGCGTGCAGTTCAGCCTTGACGGCGGCGAACATGAGGTCGACGCCGCGAGCGCGGAAGACCTCCGTCGCCTCCGCGTCGGGCAGGCCGGCGGGGTCGGGGCGGCCGGCGGCGACCTCGTCGGCGGCGACCTGACGCGCGATCTCGACGATGTAGGCGCCACCGTAGCCGTCCTCGGGGGTGTCCCGGCCGCGGGCCGAGGCGAGTAGCGAGCGGGCGAAGCGGTCGATCTGGGTGCCGTGATCGTTGAAGTAGTATTCGCGGGTCACGGCGGCCCCGCAGGCGGAGAGCACGCGAGCCAGGGAGTCGCCGACGGCGGCCCACCGGGCGCCGCCCAGGTGAACGGGGCCCGTGGGGTTGGCGGAGACGTATTCGAGGTTGATGCTCTGACCCGCGAGGGTCTGGTTGCACCCGTACGCTTCGCCCGCCTCCACGATGGTGCGGGCGAGTTCGCCGGCGGCCCCGGCGTCCAGGCGGACGTTGAGGAAACCGGGTCCGGCCACCTGCACGGAGGCGATACCGTCGACCTCGGCCAGGCGGGGGGCGAGCAGGTCGGCCAGTGCCCGCGGCTCGGTGCCGGCCTTCCTGGCCAGCTGCATGGCGACGTTGGTGGACCAGTCACCGTGGTCGCGGCTGCGGGGCCGCTCGACTCGAGGAAGCGGCACCTCCTGGGGGCTCAGGGCGAGAGAGCCGTCGGCGACGGCGCTGGTCAGGATGGTGCGGATCGCTTCAGCGAGCTCTTCGGGAGTCACGGGGCATAGGTTAGCGGAGCGGCACAAGGGCGTATTCCGAGAGCGAGCCGCGGAAGTCGCGCGGCGAGAGGCTCTCAGGAGACATTGCTCCGTCCTCGGACCCCGCTGTTGGCGAACCGGTCCCAGACCGCGGCGCATCGGCATCTCGCGCTCCAATCGTCGTAGCCGCCGCGGGGGCGAGTCGACGGATCGATGAGAGGACGCTGGAGCGCCGGACGCGCTAGAATTTTCGGAGAACCTAAAACTCGCGGCCGGCTTCCGCCCCGCGTGCTCCGACAAGGCCATGCCATCATGCTCGACGACTCCCACGCCCCCTCCGCCGGCCTCCCCGGGCCCGATCCATCATCCGGGCCCGCACCCGTGGCGGACGGACCCGACGCCGTCGCACGCATCGCACGTGCCCACGCACCCGCACTGCGGCCCGCACCCGCGCGCCACCGCCTGCTCGCACTTCTCGGCCCGGCCTTCGTCGCCGCCGTCGCCTACGTCGACCCCGGCAACGTCGCCGCGAACATCACGGCCGGCGCCCGCTACGGTTACGCCCTCGTATGGGTTCTCGTGCTGGCCAACGTCATGGCGGTCCTCATCCAGTACCAGAGCGCCAAGCTCGGCATCGTCACCGGCCGCTCGCTGCCGCAGCTGCTGCGGAGTCGGCTCGGGCACCGCAGCCGGCTGGCCTTCTTCGCCCAGGCCGAACTAGTGGCCGTGGCCACGGACCTGGCGGAAGTGATCGGCGGTGCCATCGCCCTCAACCTCCTGGTCGGCACGCCGCTGCTGGTGGGAGGCTGCATCATCGGCGCGATCTCACTGCTCCTCCTGGCCGTCCAGCAGCGCCGCAGCCAGCGGACCTTCGAAGGACTGATCATCGGTCTGCTCGTCATCGTCACGATCGGCTTCGTCGGCGGTCTCCTCGCCGCTCCGCCCGACTGGGGTCACGTGGCGCACGGTCTCGTTCCTCGCCTGGAAGGCACCGACTCTCTGCTCGTGGCCGCCTCCATGCTCGGCGCCACCGTCATGCCGCACGCCATCTACCTTCACTCCTCCCTCGTGCGCGACCATCACGGCGGGACGGGCGAGCAGGCAGAGCCACAGAGCCGAGACCCGGCCGCCGGAGCCGCACAGGCGGGGTCGCGGGACGGAGTCGGAAAACGGCGAGCCAGGATCGCGCGCCTCGTGCGGGCCACACGCGTCGACGTCGTATGGGCGCTCGGACTGGCCGGAATGGTCAACATCGCACTGCTGCTCCTGGCCGCCTCCGCCCTGTCGGGGGCCGAGGGCACCGACACGATCGAAGGGGCCCATGCGGCGATCACCGCCTCGCTGGGCGCGGGGGTGGGAGTCGTCTTCGCCGTCGGACTCCTGGCCTCGGGACTCGCCTCAACGTCGGTGGGCGCCTACGCCGGAGCCGAGATCATGGACGGTCTGCTGCACGTGCGCATTCCAATTCTCCTGCAGCGGCTGCTCACCCTCATTCCGGCGCTGCTCATCCTGGCGGCGGGCACCGAACCCACCTGGGCCCTCGTCGTCAGCCAGGTCGTGCTGTCCTTCGGCATCCCCTTCGCACTCGTGCCGCTGGTGGGACTGACCGGGTCGCGCCCGGTCATGGGCCGGTGGCGCGACGGCGCCGCACTGCGCTGGACCAGCCGCGGCTGCGCCGCACTCATCATCGCGCTCAATCTGGCCCTCATCTGGCTGACGCTGACGGGACGAGGCTGAAGGCGGCGCAGCAGCAGCGGGGGCTGCCCGTTCTCGGGCCAGGTCTCGCACCGGGGCCGCTCAGGATTCGGTCCGCAGACCGAGCGATGGTACAGTTCCGCCTCGGGCCCCGGTAGCTCAGTGGATAGAGCGTCTGCCTCCGGAGCAGAAGGCCGCAG
>ERZ773038.1406-NODE-1406-length-13645-cov-95.036203_pt1 | contig 13645 bp, 8 predicted proteins | sample MGYA00511665_ERZ773038 | MGnify/ENA primary metagenome ERZ773038 (study PRJEB29015, sample SAMEA2737966) | human oral metagenome | biome: human oral; feature: human-associated habitat; material: dental | place: China | collected 2028 ... | reverse complement strand
ACACGGTCAAGGGCGGCGACTACCGCGCCCGCGAGGACAACGTCTACCGCCTGGCCGAGGTGAGCGCCAACATCATCGACCAGTGCGTCGCCCAGGGCGTCCCCTTCGCCCGCGAGTACGGCGGCCTGCTCGACAACCGCTCCTTCGGAGGCGTCCAGGTCTCCCGCACCTTCTACGCCCGCGGTCAGACCGGTCAGCAGCTCCTCATCGGCGCCTACCAGGCCCTGGAGCGCCAGGTCCACGCCGGCACGGTCAAGGAGTACCGCCGCCACGAGATGGTCGAGCTGATCATCGTGGACGGCCGCGCTCGCGGCATCGTCACGCGCGACATGGCCACCGGCGAGATTGAGACCTTCACCGCCGACGCCGTCGTGCTCGCCACCGGCGGCTACGGCAACGTGTTCTTCCTGTCGACCAACGCCATGGGCTGCAACGCCACGGCCATCTGGCGCGCGCACCGCAAGGGCGCCTACTTCGCCAACCCCTGCTACACGCAGATCCACCCCACCTGCATCCCGCAGTCCGGGGACTTCCAGTCCAAGCTCACCCTCATGAGCGAGTCCCTGCGCAACGACGGGCGCATCTGGGTGCCCAAGCGGGCGGAGGACTGCGACAAGGACCCGCGCGACATCCCCGAGGAGGACCGCGACTACTACCTCGAGCGCATCTACCCGGCCTTCGGCAACCTGGTGCCGCGCGACATCGCCTCGCGTCAGGCCAAGAACATGTGCGACGAGGGCCGCGGCGTCGGCCCGGCCATCAAGGAGCGCGACGCATCCGGCAATGAGCGCATGATGCGCCGCGGCGTCTACCTCGACTTCTCCGAGGCCATCGGGCGTCTGGGCAAGGACGCCGTCTCCGCCCGGTACGGCAACCTGTTCGAGATGTACCAGCGCATCACCGGCGACGACCCCTACGAGGTGCCGATGCGCATCTACCCGGCGGTCCACTACACGATGGGCGGCCTGTGGGTCGATTACGACCTGGAGTCCAACGTCCCCGGCCTGTACGTGGGCGGCGAGGCCAACTTCTCCGACCACGGCGCGAACCGCCTGGGGGCCTCCGCCCTCATGCAGGGCCTGGCGGACGGCTACTTCGTCCTGCCGGACACCATGAACGACTACCTGGCCGACATGCTCCGCCTGGGCAAGGTTGATCCGAACGCCCCCGAGATCGCCGAGGCCAAGCGCAGTGTCGAGGAGCGCATCGCGCGCCTCATGGCGCTGCGCGGCACCCGCAGCGTGGATGACTTCCACATGGCGCTCGGGCGCATCATGTGGGAGTACTGCGGCATGGAGCGCCGGGACGCCGGTCTGCGCGAGGCCATCAAGCAGATCCGAGCCCTGAAGGAGGAGTTCTGGCGCGACGCCCGCATCACGGGCAAGGCCGACGAGCTCAACCAGGCCCTGGAGAAGGCGGGCCGCCTGCTCGACTTCTTCGAGCTCGCCGAGCTCATGTGCATCGACGCCCTGCATCGTCGCGAGTCCTGCGGTGGTCACTTCCGCGGGGAGTCCCAGACTCCCGAGGGCGAGGCGCTGCGCCACGACGACGAGTTCCTCTACGTCGGCGCCTGGGAGTGGGGCGGTGAGGGGCAGCCCCCGATCCTCCACAGGGAGGACCTCATCTACAAGGACATCGAGCTCAAGCAGCGGAGTTACAAGTGAACATCAAGCTCAAGATCTGGCGGCAGCAGAACCAGAACTCCGAGGGGTACTTCGAGGAGTACCCGATGTCCGGCATCGAGGAGCACATGAGCTTCCTCGAGGTCCTGGACCTGCTCAACGAGCGGCTCTTCGCCGAGGGCAAGGAGCCGGTCGCCTTCGACTCGGACTGTCGCGAGGGCATTTGCGGCCAGTGCGGCGTGGTCATCAACGGTCAGGCCCACGGCCCGATCCGCTCGACGACGTGCCAGCTGCACATGCGCCACCTGGCCGAGGACCCCTCCTTCAAGGACGGCGACACCATCACCATCGAGCCCTGGCGCTCGGCGGGCTTCCCGATCCTCAAGGACCTCATCGTCGATCGCTCCGCCCTGGACCGCGTCGTCCAGGCCGGGGGGTACATCTCGGTCAACACCGGGGCCGCTCCCGAGGCCCACTCGGTGCCCGTGCAGAAGGAGAAGGCCGACGCCGCCTTCGAGGCCGCGGCCTGCATCGGCTGCGGCGCATGCGTGGCGGCCTGCCCGAACGCCTCGGCCATGCTGTTCACCGGTGCGAAGATCTCGCATCTGGGTCTGCTCCCGCAGGGCCAGCCCGAGCGCCTCGCCCGGGTGGTCAACATGCTCAACCAGCACGACGCCGAGGGCTTCGGGGGCTGCACGAACATCGGCGAGTGCGCCGCGGTGTGCCCCAAGTCGGTGCCGCTGGAGGTCATCACGCGTTTGAACCGCGACCTGGGCCACGCCCTGTGGAAGGGGCAGAAGGCGCACGCCTGAGTTCGCCCGGCCCCAAGCCCTCGGCTGCCTCGACTGGTTCGGCGGCCTCGGGCGGCTAGCCCGAGGCTTCACCTCACCTCGAGGCTTCAACGCCGCGGATGATGATCTCGATCTTCCGATCCAGTCCGCCCCGCTGGATCCAGCTCTCATCGGGGGTCAGGACCGCGGGCATGGGGCGGGTGCGAGTGGAGGCGAAACGACTCGCCTCCTCCAGCCCCGTCGGGCGGTTTGCCCGATTCGCCTGGCCCTGGTGGCCGTCCCGCCCCCTCTCGCCCGCTGCTGCGGGTGATGGTGCGGCCTGGTCGACGGGGGAGCGCATGACCTCGATCTGCGCGTGCATGGTGATGACGGTGTCGCCCACGAAGTCGAGGACGACGCCGGCGTCCTCGGGGTCCAGGCCGCGGTCGACCAGGCTCTGGTGCGCTTGGGCGAAAGGGCCGGCGAAGAGTTGGTGAGCCCAGGGCACACTCACGACCACTCCGGCCAGTCCCGGGTACTGCTCGAGCAGATTCCACATGCTCTCGGCGTGAGCGCGTATCGCGTCCTGCCAGGAGGTGCCCGGGTGGGTGAGGTCCATCTGAGTCGCCACTCGTTCGAGGCAGGCGGCCAGGAGGTCCTCGCGCGAGGAGATCGTGCGGTACAGCCCGGAGACGGCAACCCCGAGGCGTCCGGCCACCGCGGTCAGGGTGAAGTCGGCTATTCCGAGGGCCAGGGCGGCCTCGACGACGTCCGCGCGTGAGAATCGCGGCTTCGGCCCGGTGGGATTGCCCAGTCGTGTCATGGGTCCACCGTAATGCGCGGGGACGGTGGTTGCCCTCTGTACAGCACTAAGAGTAAGGTCGCCCTTCATCAGATCTGAAAGTCATTCAGTATTGGATTCGGCATTGGATTGAGGCGCTCGATGAGCAGGCGAACCAGGCGAACCAGGCGAACAGAGTCAGCGGAATCATCAGCATCAGTGGAATCTCGCACCGCATCCGACGGCGGCCCAGCCAGCCCAACCAGCCCAGCCAGCTCAGGCGGCTCGAACGGCTCGGAAATCTCGGACAGCAAGGCCTCCAGGCAGAAGCGCTCCCGTGAGGGGCAGGCGGCCATCAAGCGACTCGGCGCGCCCGTGCGCACCCGGTTGCGGATAGGGCAGGTCCTGGTCCTGCTCTCGGGCATCCTCGCCGTCGCGCCCTACCTCGCCCTGGTCCGGCTCGGAGACATCCTCCTGGACGCCTACAACGCCGGCGCCGCCCCCGACCCGCAGCGCGTGCGCACCGTCGTCATGATGCTCATCAGCGCCTACTCCACGCGCCTGCTCCTGTACATGGTGGCCCTGATCATCACCCATATGGCCGACCTCTCCCTGCGGGACCAGATGCGCCGCGACATCGTCCAGCGCATCTCCCGCGCCCCGCTGGCCTGGTTCACCGCGTCCACCTCCGGGCGGATCCGCAAGGCCGTCCAGGACGACACCACCATTGTTCACACCGTCATCGCCCACGGCCCCGTCGAGCAGCTCAATGCCATCGTCACCCCGCTGGCGCTTGTCGCCTGCGCCTTCTGGATCGACTGGCGCCTGGCCCTGCTGGCGCTGTCAACCCTCCTGCTGTACGTACTGACCTACTCCTTCTCCATGCGCGGCATGAATGAGAAGACCGTCGAGATGGACCGCAAGCTGGCCGCCGTCTCCTCCACCATGGTCGAGTTCGTCTCCGGCATCGGCGTGGTCAAGGCGTTCGGGCGCGTCGGGCGCGCCCATGCCGCCTACCTCAACGCGGCCGACGACTTCTCCGCTTTCTACCGGGCCTGGGCGATGCCGTTGGTGACCATGACCTGCCTGTCCTTCACGTGGGTCTCGGTCCCCGTTCTGCTCCTGGTCAACCTGGGCGGTGGGGCGCTGCTCATCAGTGCCGGGCTCGTCACCCTGCCCGAGGTCCTGGCCACCACCCTCATCGCCCTGGTGCTGCCCGGCGCCCTCCTGACCGTCGCGTCGATCTCCTGGTCCTACCAGATGGCCGGCGCCGCCGCTCTGCGACTGTGCGAGGTCATCGACACCCCCGTCCTGCCCACTGCCGAGGAGTCCCGGCGGCCCGAGCGGGCGCGCGTCGAGATCGACCGCGTCTCCTTCTCCTACGGGGACACCCTCGCCGTTGACGAGGCCTCACTCACCCTGGAGCCCGGCACTGTCACCGCTCTGCTCGGCCCCTCGGGCTCGGGCAAGTCGACGCTGGCCACCCTCATCGCCCGCTTCGCCGACCCCGACTCCGGCGCCGTGCGCGTCGGCGGGGTGGATCTGCGCGACATGGATGAGGAGACGCTCTACTCCACGGTCTCCTTCGTCCTCCAGGACGCCCAGCTGCTGGGCGCGACGGTGCGCGAGAACATCGCGCTGGGACGTCCCGACGCCGACCTGGAGCAGGTGCGCGATGCCGCCCGGGTCGCCCATGTCGATGAGGAGATCATGGCCCTTCCCGATGGTTACGACACCGTCCTGGGAAGGGACACGGCCCTGTCCGGCGGCCAGGAGCAGCGCATCGCCATCGCCAGGGCCGTGCTGCTGGACACCCCCGTTCTGCTGCTCGACGAGGCCACCGCCATGGCCGATCCCGAGTCCGAGGCCGAGATCCAGGAGGCGCTGAGCGCCCTCGTCGCGGGGCGCACGGTTCTGGTCATCGCCCATCGCCCGGCCGCCGTGCGCGGCGCCCACCGCATCGCCGTCATGGAGCGCGGGCGCGTGGTCGCCGCGGGCAGTCACGAGGAGCTGCTGGACGAGCCCCACTACCGCGCCCTGCTGCGTCAGTCCGGTGCACTGGACGACGACGCCCCCGGAGGTGGGGCGGAAACCGCTCGCGAAGCCGACGTGTTGAGATCCTCGGCGCCGCGCCCGGTCGGTGCCGATGCCTCCGAGGGCGCCAGGCCCCGGGCCTCCCGTCCGGCCTCCGCGTCCACGGGCCCCGGCGGGGCCTCGAGCTCCCTGCTGTCCCGATTCCGCCGGCTCATGGCCGAGGCCTCGTGGCAGCAGACGCGGGCCGGCCTCATCCTGGGCGGAATCAATGGCGTCGTGTCGGGCCTCGCGCTCCTGGCGCTGCTGCCCGCCTCGGTCGCCCTGGCCACCGGCGAGCCCCATTGGGGACTGTCCTTCGGCGGCTGGCTGGCGGTTCTGGTCGTCTGCGCCGTTGGCGCTGCCGTCACCGAGTTCCAGGGCCAGCGCAAAAGCATGTCCGGAGCACTCGGTTTCATGCACGACGTTCATTATGCGGTCGGCGACCAGATAGCGCGGCTGCCCCTGCGCTGGTTCACGGCCGAGACCGCCGGCACCATGTCGAGGGCCGTCAGCCAGGAGATGGTGTCTCTGGGGGAGTCCGCCGCCCACTTCATGTACAAGCTCACCTCCACGATCGCCGGCTGCGTCGTCGTCGGTATCGGATCGTGGGCCTGGGACTGGCGCCTGGGTCTGCTGCTCACGCTCGCCGCTCCGCTGTTCGCCGGGCTCATCCGCGGCGCGCGCCGTCTGCTGGACCACGGCAAGTCGATCTCCGAGCTCGCCGAGCGCGAGCTCGCCATCCGCGTGGTTGAGATCGCCCGCTGCCAGGGCGCTCTGCGCTCGTGCCGGGCCACCACGCGCTACGGCCGTCTCAAGGCCGCCTTCGACAATGGGGCTCGAGCCTCCAGGCGCAGCCTGTGGTGGGAGACCGCGGGCAATGTCGTCAACGGTGCACTGGCGCAGATCATCATCATCGCCATGATCGTCCTGACGGCGATGCTCGCCGTGGGCGGCTCCATGGCGCCGCTCGCCGCGGTGGCCACCATCGGCATGTGCCTGCGCTTCACCACCATGCTCGACGACATCGGCGCCTCGGTGATGGCCATGGAGGAGCGCCGCCAGATGATGAACCATCTCGATGCGGTCATGGACGCCGAGCTCATGGCCGAGCCCGAGACGCCCGCCGCACTGCCCGCTCCCGGTGCCGTCCAGTTCGACGACGTCGCCTTCGGCTATCGGGCCGGTGAGCCCGTGCTGAACGGGGTCTCGCTGAGCGTGCCCGCCCACGGCATGTGCGCGATCGTGGGTCCCTCCGGCAGTGGCAAGACGACGATCGCCAGGCTCATCGCCCGCTTCTGGGACGCCGACTCCGGGACTGTGCGCGTGGGCGGCACCGATGTGCGCGATATGCCGACGGCGCAGCTCATGGAGCAGCTGTCCATGGTCTTCCAGGACGTCTATCTCTTCGACGACACCCTGGCCGCCAATGTCCGCGTCGGCGATCCGAGCGCCACTGAGGAGCAGGTGCGCCGGGCGGCCGATCTGGCCGGTGTCACCGAGGTCGTCGATCGGCTGCCGCACGGCTGGGATACCCGGGTGGGGGAGGGCGGTCGGGCTCTGTCCGGCGGGGAGCGCCAGCGCGTCTCCATCGCCCGGGCGCTGCTCAAGCGCGCGCCGATCGTGCTGCTCGACGAGGCCACCAGCGCATTGGATGCGGAGAATGAGGCCAATATCGTCGCCGCCATGGAGGAGCTGCGGCGCACCTCGACGCTCATCGTCATCGCCCACAAGCTCGAGACGATCGCCGCGGCGGATCAGGTGGTCGTTCTCGGCGACGACGGACGGGTGGCCCAGCGCGGTCGGCACGAGGAGCTCGTCAATGTGCCCGGCCCCTACCGGGAGTTCTGGGAGCAGCGCTCTCGGGCCCATGGTTGGGCGCTTGTGTAAGACGGCCGCGCCCCTTTCGTCGAGATCGGTTCGGTTCCGCGTCGAGATCGGTCGAAACTCGCGTTGAGATCGGTCCGGTTCCGCGTCGAGATCGGTCGAAACTCGCGTCGAGATCGGTCCGGAGCGGCAGCCGAGTGCCTGCCGGGCGCCGCTGTCATGAGAGAAGGCGGCGCTCCTGCGCGGCTCCTGCGCGCTTTGGTGCTGGGCCCGCTTCGCCTGCGCTGAGGAACCTCGAGATCACGCGATCCGCGTCAGGTGCGACCATGATGATCACGTCAGAAGTGCGTGGGAACCAACTCTTCTCGACCGAGGACGGGATGTGGCGACGGCCTTTCGAGGCCTCAGCAAGCTCCATGGGTCCGGTGCCGGTTGGCGTCCCGGGCCGTGTCTTGGTCGTCGGCCAAGGCCGACGGCAGCTGGTGACGTGAACGTGCTTTTCCAACACGGACGTACCTTTCTCCCACTCTTCTGAAGGTAAAGCTCAGAGAAATGGGAGAAAGGTACGTCCGTATGACAAAGGTACGTTGATGTTCCGTCTCGCCTGGGAGCCGTGGGCCCGGGCGGGTGTCCCCGAACAAGTCTCGGTACGGAGGCCGGCCGATCTCGGTGGAACGTGGAAGGGAACTGGCGGAGACGGTCGGATGCCGGGCGACCGGGCGCCCGTCCGGGGCTCCTGCGTTGTCTCGATCCTTCCCTGCGGTAGGCGCGCTAGGCTGGACGCTCGTGAGCGACCCCTTGATTCTCGGCATCGAGTCCACCTGCGATGAGACCGGCGTGGCGCTCGTGCGCGGCCGCGAGCTCCTGGCAGACGTCACCGCCACCTCCATGGACGAGTACGCCCGCTTCGGCGGCATCATCCCCGAGATCGCCTCGCGCGCCCACCTGGAGTCCTTCATACCCACCCTCGACGCCGCCCTGGAGGCCGCGGGTGCGGACCTGGGCGAGGTCGACGCCGTCGCCGTATGCGCCGGACCCGGCCTCATCGGCTCCCTGACTGTCGGCATCTCAGCGGCCAAGGCGCTGGCCGCCTCGCTGGGCAGGCCCGTCTACGGCGTCAACCACGTCATCGGGCACCTGGCGGTCGATGAGTTGGTGGACGGCCCCCTGCCCGAGCGCTTCATCGGGCTCATCGTCTCCGGCGGCCACTCCAATCTTCTGCGCATCGGGGACATCGCCACCGACGTCGTCGAGCTGGGCGGCACCCTCGACGACGCCGCGGGCGAGGCCTTCGACAAGGTCGGCCGTCTGCTCGGTCTGCCCTACCCCGGCGGGCCGCACGTGGACCGGCTCTCCCAGCAGGGGGACCGCAAGGCGATCCGCTTCCCCCGCGGACTGGCGGCCGCCAAGGACAGGGAGCGCCACCGCTACGACTTCTCCTTCTCCGGGCTCAAGACCGCGGTCGCCCGTTACGTGGAGTCCCTGGAGGACGCCGGCCAGGAGGTGCCCGGCGCGGACGTGTGCGCCGCCTTCTCCGAGGCCGTCAACGACTCCCTGACCGCCAAGGCCGTTCAGGCCTGCCTGGATACGGGCTGCGACACCCTTGTGGTGGGCGGCGGCTACTCGGCCAACTCCCGTCTGCGCGAGTTGGCCGCTGAGCGCTGCGAGGCCGCGGGCATCACCCTGCGCCTGCCGCCTCTGCGCTTCTGCACCGACAACGGCGCCCAGATCGCCGCCCTGGGCTCAGCCGCCGTTCGGGCGGGCGTGGAGCCCAGCCCCATGGGCTTCGCCCCCGACTCGGGCATGCCCCTGGACATCGCCGTCGCCTCCTGACGCCTTCCGCCCCTTCGCCGAGATCGGTCGTACTCCGCGTCGAAATCGGTCCGCTTCCGCGTCGAGATCGGTTGATGCGGTTGCTGTCGACCGGTGCGCGTGGCTCTCTGTCTGCCGGTCAGGCGAGTGCGCGCTCAAGTACCTCCCGTATGAGCTGGCTTCGCGTCCTGCCGCGAGCCCTCGCCTCGCTCCGCCGCTTCTCCGAGGCGCTCGATATCCTCATCTGTGAGGCGTGCACCGTTCTTTGTCCTATAGACGCTCATCTGTTCTCCTTCCAGATGCAGAGTTCGTCGGCCATCTTTGCTGTCAGTCGCATCGCGTGGAAGATCAGGAGGCGGTTGTCCTCGAGCTCCACGCCCACCATCTCGATCATCCGTCCGCGCGAGTCCGCACCCGCGGCTGCGTAGTAGTCGGGGGGATTGCATGCAGGGGTGTGACTCGTAGTGAGTAGAGCCCTGGAATTCTGAAGAAATGAGGAAATACCGTTGAGCGGTAGAAGATTCGCTCCTCTCATGTGAGCTGACCCCCATTGGTGCGTATGGGAGTTGATGAGCCATTTGCGACGAATATTGAGGAAATTCAGGAACATGACTAGAAAAGGCTTTCCGTCAATGAGGGAGCCTTACTCCCAGGCGCAATCTTCGCGTGTAGCCGTCCTGATCGGAAGAGCGGGCGAGGCCAACGGGCATGGAAGTAAACGGGCATGGAAGTAGCGGAATCGGCGGGACTGGCGGAACCGTTCTTGAGAGGCATCGCGTGCAGTTGCCCGATTGATGTGATGTTCCGATTTCCGGCCGGGTGGGGTCAGAGACGGCGTACCCCAGCCAGGACCGATCTCGGTGCGGAAGTGAACCGATTTCGAGGCGGAGTTCGACCGATCTCGGTGCGGAACTGGACCGATTTCGGTGCGGAAGTGAACCGATCTCGGCGAATCGGGCCGGCCTGACGCTTTGTTCGCGCGCTCGACGACGCCGGGCCCTCGCATGAACCGCACGGCCCGCATGAACCGCACGGCCCGCATGAGCAGGGCGTCAGCCCGAGGCCACCAGCGACGCCACCTCATCGGGCCGCAGCGGGCGCCCGGCCCGCAGCTCGGCCAGCAGGAGCCGCACCGCCGCCTCGTTGCCGCCCCCGGCGCGCGCCGCCGCCAGCTGGCGCTGATAGGAGGCTCCCGCCTCCAGGGTGGCCCGCACTCCCTCCAGCTCGGCCTCGCATCCCAGGTCCGCCGCCACGGGCGCCAGCTCGGTCACCATCCGCTCCACCGTGTCGGTCACCAGCTCCTCGTTGCCGAGGGAGTCGGTGATGAGGATGGCGTCCATGCCGTAGCGGGCCGAGCGCCATTTGTTCTCATCGACGTACCACGCCGGCATGGCGTCCAGTTCCTCGCCGCGATCCAGGGCCCGCGAGAAGCTCTCCACCAGGCACTGGGTCAGCGCCGCGATGCCCGCCAGTTCGGTGAGATTGGTGGCGGCGTCGCAGGCCCGTACCTCGATCGTGCCCAGGCGCGGCGAGGGCCGCACGTCCCAGCGGACCTCGGTGAAGTCCTCGATGACCCCGGTGTGGATCATGTCCCCGGCGTAGGCCTCGAGTTCGTCCCAGGTCTCCAACTGGTGCGGCGCTCCCGCCGTGGGCAGCTGCTGGAACATCATCGCCCGGTTGTCGGCATAACCGGTGTCCAGGCCCGCCCAGAACGGCGAGGACGCGCTCAGGCACTGCAGGTGGGCCGTGCGGGTCAGCAGCGCCCGCAGGATCGGCAGCGCCTTGGCCCGGTCCTCCAGGCCGACGTGCACGTGGGTGCCGAAGATGAGCATCTGATGCCCCCACAGGCGCGTGCGGTCCACCAGCCGCGCATAGCGCTCGGTGTCCGTCACCTTCTGCACCAGAGGGTCGGCGAAGGGGTGGGTGCCGGCGCTGGACAGATCCACGCGCAGAGGCTCGGTCACCGGCAGGAGCCGGTCGAAGGCCAGCGCTATGTCCTCCAGGCATTCAGCCACGGTGCGCCGCGCTCCCGATACCAGCTCGACGGTGTTGAGCATCATCTCGCCGTGGATGTGCGGGTCGGGCTGCACCGCTCGGAGGATCTCGGCCGCGCACTGGCGCAGGTCGAGGCTGTCGCGGTCGATCAGCTGGAGCTCCCACTCCACTCCGAGTGTGGAGCGCTCGGAATGGGCGAAGGGCAGGGGCTGACGATGGACGAGGCGTGCAGACGGGCTCACGGCGGCTCCTCAATGGTTCAGGGGTGGCCGGGACTGTGATCGGACGCTTGACGCGACGGGCGGGCCTTAGGATACGGGGACGTCGGGCTCGGTGCTCAGGGGGGCCGTCTGACAGGGCTCTGCGACGACGACCACGCCGCGCGCGCGCTCCCCGTGCTCCCCGGGAGAACCGATCCGGGTCATGATCCAGGTCTCGTGGGCCTCGCCGCTCGGGCGGACGGCCGAGCGCACGATCTCGGGCGCAACCGGTACGCCGCGCTTGTGGATATCCAGACGGCCGATGTCGCGTTCACGGACACGAGCCTTGAGAGACTTCAGGCTCAGCGGCAGTACCTCGCTCACCCGCCACGAGCGCACGAACGGGGCCAGGTCGGAGTCGGGGAGCTGATCGCCGCTGAGGTAGGCGATGCGCTCGCCCACCGGTGTCGCCTCGAGCCGCTCGGCGAGGTGCGCCACGAGTCCCGCGCGGATCACCGCGCCGTCCGGCTCGTGGATGTAGACGCCCAGGTCTTCGACGCCGGTCAGCGGCGCGAGTTGGACGGGCGGTATCGAGGGGTCGTGGCAGTCCGGGTCGCGCAGCGTGCGCGCGATCGGGTGGGCTCCGGGGACGTGCGGGCCGTCCCCGGTCGGCAGGATGAGAGCCGAGCGCCCGGGGCCCTCGACGGCGAGCGGACCGCACCAGATGCCGGCTTCGACGACGTCGCCGCCCACGCTGACCCACTGCACGTGGGCGTCGGCGGGGAGCGCCGCGTGGTCGATGCCCGGCGCGACCTTGATGCCGAGCGCCTCCACGTCGTCGCGCAATGCCAGGATCCGGCCGAGCGCCGGCGACCACTGCTCGGGATCGGCGATACGACGGCCGTCGGCTCGGCGCGCCGGGTCGGCGAAGACGGCGTCGATGCCGCGGGCCGCCAGGTCGAGCTCAAGCGCATCGGCGCACAGCACCTCGACATCGGGGAAGGCCATGAAATTGACTGTCGCCAGTGCCGCCGTCGCCTCGTTGCGCTCGACGGCGAGCACGGGGAGGCCGAGCCCCGCCAGGGCCAGTGCGTCCCCGCCGATGCCGCAGCCCAGGTCGGCCACGCGCCGGGCGCCGGCGCGGGCGTAGCGGGCGGCGTGGTGGGCCGATACGGTCAGGCGCGTGGCCTGCTCCAGCCCGTCGGGCGTGAAGAGCATCTGGGAGGCGAATGGTCCGAACTTGGCCTCGGCCCGGGATCGCAGTCGCTGCTGGGTCAGAGCGGCCGACACGAGCTCGGGCGCATGCCCCTGGTCGCGCAGGGACTGGCTCACCGACAGCGCCGCGGATTCGTCGTAGGGCGGAAGCTCTGCGAGCAGGGCCCAGCCCTCGGGCGTGAGCAGGGGGGCGAGGTGCGAGGCGTCCATCGGGCGATCATGGCACGCATCGGGGCGATGCGGAGCGACGAATCGCCTGGGAGCGGCTACGGTTGTGATGCGCCCGACCGTCGAGACCGGGGCGGCGGAAAGGAAAGGGGCTCCTCATGGGCACGGGTAGTCGAAGCACGCGTCGGATCTGGCTGACCCGAGTGACTTGGGGCATCGCGGTTCTGGCCGCCGTCGTCCTCGTCCTGCCCAATGCGTGGATCCTGGTGGCGAGCGCCGGTCGGGTGAGCGACTACGGTGAGAGCGGGGACACGGCGAAGGCGCCCGTGGCCATCGTCCTGGGCGCGTCGGTATGGGCGCCGGGAGAGCCCTCGCCGTGGTTGAAGTACCGCCTTGAGACCGCCGCCGGTCTGTACCAGTCGGGGCGCGTGGACGCCATCCTGGTCTCGGGGGACAACAGCCGTATCGACTACGACGAGCCCACCGCCATGCGCGACTACCTGGTGGGTCTGGGGATTCCCTCCGAGGCGATCGCACTGGACTACGCCGGGTTCGACACCTATGACACCTGTGTGCGCGCCCACAAGATCTTCGGAGTCGATGAGGCGCTCCTGGTCTCCCAGGACTTCCATGTGAGCCGGGCGGTGGCGGTCTGCCGCGCGGCAGGAGTGGATGCTCGCGGCGTGGGCGACACTCGGGCCAGCCAAGACCGCAGCACTTGGGCGGCCAGTTGGCTGCGCGAGCGCCCGGCCGCCGCCAAGGCGGCCTGGGACGTGGCCACGAGGCGCGAGCCCACGCTGGGGAACAGGGAGACCACCGTGGATGACGCCCTGGCGTGGACGCGGGCGAACCGCGGGAAGTGAGGCAGTGAGAGCGAGTCTGATCTCGCGTCGCGGGCGTTTGTTGGCTGCGCTGCACGCCCAGGGCGAACCCGGGTCGCTTTCTTGGCACTCGCGTTGACTGAGTGCTAATCGCCCGCGTACATTCCTCGTCAGGCGCGGGGCCCGTGCGGTCCCGCGGCACGCGCCCTCGGCGCTGACGGACCGACCCCCGCGACGGCGGACCGGCACCGTCAGGACGCGGACCCAGACACTATCCGCATACGAAAGAAGCGAGAAGGGGAGGACGACATGTCGATCTCCATCAAGCCGCTCGAGGACCGGATCGTCGTGCAGACGGTCGAGG
>ERZ773038.1400-NODE-1400-length-13675-cov-7.938987_pt1 | contig 13675 bp, 8 predicted proteins | sample MGYA00511665_ERZ773038 | MGnify/ENA primary metagenome ERZ773038 (study PRJEB29015, sample SAMEA2737966) | human oral metagenome | biome: human oral; feature: human-associated habitat; material: dental | place: China | collected 2028 ... | reverse complement strand
CGGCAATCGGCCCGATCATCGCCGGGTCGCCCGCGAGGAAGGCCGCCCGGTAACCTGCCATATTCGACTGCTTGGACAGCGAGTACAGGCACAGGAGGCCCGCGACGTCGCCGTCGCACACCCGCTCGTCCAGGATCGACGGCGCCTCGGGAACGTCCCACGCGAGCTCGGCGTAGCACTCGTCGCTGGCGACCACGACGCCGCGCTCCCGCGCCCACGCGAGAATCGCCCGCAGGCGCTCCACGCCGAGCACGTGCCCGTCGGGGTTCCCCGGCGAGTTGAGCCAGAGCATGCTCATCGCGGGCCACGTCGAAGGGTCGGCGTCAGTGTCCACGGGCACGGGCTTGGCGCCCGCAAGGCGCGCGCCAACGTCGTACGTCGGATAGGAGGCGCGGGGAAAGCCGACGGCGTCCGCGGATCCCAAGCCGAGGAGCGAGGGCAGCAAGGCCACCATTTCTTTCGAGCCGATCGTGGGAAGCACGCCTGTCTCGGCGCGTACGCCGCGTCGGCGCTCCAACCACCCGCGAATAGCTGCACGCAGCTCGGCCGTTCCCACCGTCAGCGGATAGCCGTGGGCGTCGGATGCGGCGTCCAAGGCCGCCCGCGCGCCGGAGGGGACCGAGTCCACCGGCGTGCCGATCGTCAGGTCCACGACGCCGTCCGGATGCGCGGCGGCGCGCTCTCGCACCGGCACGAGCGAGTCCCAAGGGAAGTCAGGAAGCTGAGCGCCGAGGAGTCCCATCACTCCCCCTGCGGAGGAAGTCCGGCGACGTAAGGATGGTCGCTGCCCGTGGGCCCCAGGCGCTGGGCGCCGCCAGGCGAGCCGATGTCGTCGAAGAACTCGGCGTTGACCGACTCGAACACCGACCATTCCTCGGGAAGGTCGTCCTCATAGTAGATCGCTTCGACGGGGCAGACGGGCTCGCACGCGCCGCAGTCGACGCACTCGTCAGGGTGGATGTAGAGCGTCCGTTCGCCCTCGTAGATGCAGTCGACCGGGCATTCGTCGACGCATGCGCGATCCATGACGTCGACGCACGGAAGCGCGATGATGTACGCCATTTCCTTCCTTCTTTCGTAGTGACTACAAGCCTAATCCTTGTGGGACCTTAGGGCTATAGCGTCACTTGCACACCACTCGATTGGTCGGCGAATAGGTCCACTTGTAGCTCGAATTTTCGTGGACCTTTCCGTCTCGCGAGACTTTCCGCGAAACGGTCACCGTGAAGCCCGGCCCCCCGGCCCCGGAGGGTTCGCAGTCGCGGGCCGGGTTGACCTTCGTCGTCGGCGCGACCTGGGCGTAAGGCTTCGACGTCGACGTCTCGACGTCCCAGTACTTTGTCGACCAGAGCTTCGAATACACCTTTCCGTCGGCGACCCAGGTGTCGATGACCGCGCCGTACGGGGTGTTGTTCTTGAACCTCATGTCGTACTTGCCCTCCCACAGGGTCGATTCCATTCCCATGGGGTAGCGCGAGAAGTACTTCGAGTGAGGTTTGTGCTCCACATCGACGAACCCCGCCCGATACCCCAGGTTGAAGGTGTTTGTGGACAGCTGGGAAAGGCCTCCGCCCAAGGCGGTCGAGTTGAAGCCGTTCGCGACCACGCCCGAAGAGACAAAGCCGTGCGCGGCGTCGATGGGCCCGAGCGCCTTGAGCAGCGAAAACTCCTCGTCGGGTTTGACCAGGGTGTTCGCCACCTTTTGCGTGCCGACCTTGAGGTTCGTGGTGCGAACCGCATCATTGGTCAAGGGGGTCTCAATCGAGGAGACGACCTCCTTGACGCCCATCTTCTCCGCATCCTCCGTGGTGAACTTCGCGGGGACGGACTTCGTGGCGATCTCGACCTTCCGGTCTCCCGTCGTCGCGGCCTCCGCAGCGGATTCCGCGAGTTTGCCCTCGTCAAAGCCCACGCCGTCTTCGGACGGAACGACCTTCGGTGTCGTGTGGTCGACTATCTCGATTTTGGCGTCCTTGCCCTCCTTCAGGAGGGTGGGTGCGCCCTTGCGGACGACGTCGCTCAGCTTCTCCGGATCCAGCTTGAGTTTGAGCTCGCCGTCGGAGGCCACGAACTTCGTGACCGAGACCAGCTGCTTCGGGGTCAGCGTCACCGTGGCCGATCCGACTTTCACCGTGAGATTGCCGGAAACAAGGGGCTTGGCAAGGTCTTTCAGCGCCCTTTGCGCCTCGGAGTCCTTGATGTCCGGCTCCTTTTCATTGACGGGCAAAGGGATCGTCTTGCCTTCGAGCATCTTTTCGGCGATCTTCTTGGACGCCTCCTCGCGATCGAGGTCGACCCCCTTCTTCGCTTTCGTCGTCTTCGGGGTCACCCCGTCGAACTCTATCGATGCGTTGGTCGGCGTGTTCACCGAGGCGTCCACAAGGGAATCGACTGTCTTTCGCAGTTTGGCCTGGTCGACGTCGACGGTCGGAGAGACCTCGGAGCCTCCCGTCATGCTGTCCCACAGGCGCAAGGGGTTGAGAGAGAACCCCGCGAGGGAATCGACCGTGGACTTCGCGTCGAATTTGGCACCGATCGAAGAGGGGTCGATAGTTTGCTCCTTGCCCCCGATCGAGACTTTCACGGGCTGAGACAGCCGGCCCGAAAGCTCGGATTCGAGCTTCGCCTGGGCGGCTTCGCGGGACATTCCGCCGACCTTCACGCCGGCGACGGTCGTGCTGCCGGGGATTTTGTTCGAAAAGTAGAACGCGGCCCCCAGGTAGACGACGCCGAAGACAAGGGCAGCCACGGCGACCCAAAGCCACGCGCGACGCCTCTTGGCGGGCTCGCCGTCGGACGCCTCGCCTTTCCGAAGCTTTTCAGCGGTCCTTTCAGCCGACGCTTCGAGGGAAGACAGACCGCCGTCGACGCTCGACGGCGAAGCTTCCGGCTCGGAGCCTCGAATGGGCGCCGCGCCGCCGGACACGGTCGGTCTGCTCGTAGAAGTCTCGGCTGGCGCTGAAGCGTCGGCTGGCGCAGAAACATCCACCGACGCGGAAGTCTCCTGAGCCGGGGGTTGGGCCTGCGCCGAAGGCTCGGCGAGGTCGCGCCAGTTCTCAGGCAACGAGATGCCTGCGGCGGGTGCAGATTCGGCGACGGCAGGCTCGGAACCGGCGACGCCGGACTCGAGGTCGGCGGCCTCAGGCTCCACAGCGCCCTGCGCGGGCTTCGCCAACGCAGGATCAGGCTCCGCAGCGCCCTGCGCGGGCTTCGCCAACGCAGGATCAGGCTCCGCAGCGCTCCGTGCAGGTTCGGCGGCGGCCTCAGGCTCGGCAACGCCCCGCCCAGGCTCTGCGACGGCGGCTTCCGAATCGGCAAGGCCGTGCCCAGATTCCGCAAGGCCAGACCGAGACTCCGCGACGCTGTCGGCAGGTTCCACAACGCCGACGCCAGACGCCGAGTCCCGCGCCGTTTCCTTTCCGGCGGCGGTTTCGGCTGCGCTCGCTCCGGATTCGAACTCACTCGCAGGGGGCTCGGATTCGGCGGCTCCGGCAAACGGCGGCAAAGCGGCCGATGAGGCCGATTGAACGGCGGGGGGCGCAGTCGTCGCAGCTGCGTCGTCGGTTGCGTCCCAATAGGATCCGGGAGCCCCCGCCGTCGGGGAACCGGCCTTCTGAATCCGGGAGCGTTCAATCTCGGCAGCCTGAGAATCGCCGCGCGCGGGGGCACTCGGGGCCGGCTCCGGCGTCCTATCGTCTATTTCCCCTGCGGGCGGCTGCCGATGCTGCTGCCATGCCTCGGCGCCAGGCCCGTAAACAACGGGCTGCGCGGCGATCGAACGCTTGACGGCGGGAATCGTGGCGGTGTCGTCGTCCGAGAGATCGGAGACGGAAGGCGTTTCGCCGCCCTCTGCCGCGGCAACCGCGCCGGCACTGATTTCCCTGCCGGCGTCAACCCCGGCGCCAATGTCGGATTCCTTGCCGGTGTGGGGCTCCTCGCCGGCCTTTGGCTCCTTGTCGATGTTGGATTCAAGGCGGTGGGGCGCTTCGGGCTTGGGAGCTTCCGCAGCGGGCCGTGATTCGCCGGCCGCCTCCTGCCGGACGCCTTCTTTTCCGACTCGCGCGGCCAATCCGTCGGCCAGAGACGCGTTCGCCGACTGACCGGGAACGCCGCCCGCAGCGGGCGCCGCGGAGGAACCAGCCGCGTTAACAGGGCCCTGGGCACGGTTCTGCTCGGCTGCGGACGAAGCCGACTTTGCCTCCTCAGGCCAACCCGCGGAAGGAGAGGGCGGTTGGGCGGAAGGAGCAGTTCGCCGCGCCGAAGCCGCGCCACCGGTCTCGGGTGCCGAAGCCGCCGACGTGGCAGAGTCAGCCGACGCGCGATCGGAAACCGCGCCTCGGGTCGAACGGAGGCCCTCTGGCCTCGCCCTGTCCTCGGCCCGTGGAGCGGCGTAGTCTTTCGTCGCTGCGGCATCGTCCTTGCCCGTCGCGGCAACGTCCTCGCTGGCCGCAGCAACGTCCTTAGCAGCCTTTGAAGCATCGTCCGCGGCCTTCGGAGCACTGCCGACTTTCGCGGCATTCCCGGCCTTCAGGGCATTCCCGGCCTTCAGGGCACTGTCGGCTTTCAAGGAGTCCCCGGCCTTCGCAGCTGAAACGTGCGATTCACCAGCCTTCGCCGGAGTCGAAGCCGTCTCCGAAGCGACGTCCGCCGCGCCTGCGACCCTCGCGAACGCGGAATCAGCCTTCTCAGCTTTCTCGGCCTTAGGCGCGGGAGCGCTTGCCTGAACAGACGTTGCCGCGGGATCGGCTGCGGCAACATCCGCGGCGTCGACCGCCTTCTGAGCGGGTTTCTGAGCGGGCGAGACCGGTTCCTCACGTCCGGCGGCGCGATCTGCCTTCGAGGCGACGTCGTTTGCGGCCGCCGCAGCGGCAGGAGTCGCGGAAGCCGACAGCCCCGGCGCAACCGGCCGTTTGCCGCCGGAATCAGGTTGGGCGGCAGCCTCCGCCTTGGCCGCAAGCGGGGATTTGGCGGCAGCTGCAGGCTCGGAATCAGCTGCAGATTTGGAAACAGCTGCAGGCTTGGAAGCAGCCTCCGGTTCGCCGGCCACAGTCGGCTTAGTCTCAACCTCAGCTTTGGCTGTCGGTTTAGTCTCAGCCTCGGCCTTGGCGGCGGAGACAGCTCTGGCGGCGGAGACAGCCTTGGCAGCAGACGTGGCCTTCGCCACAGCCTCGAATTTGGCCCCAGCCTCGGCTTGGGCGGCATCGCCCCCGCTCGGCTTCTTGGCCGCCTCGCGCGACGCGGCGTCGGCCTTTGCACCGTCTTTGCCGGACGTCGTCGACGCCGAAAGGGCCGCTCCCCGGGCTTTCGAGGATCCTCTTGCGCCCGCGGCCTTCGAGCCCTTGCCTCCCTTGGACGCCTTCTTCTTCGACCCTTTGGCCCCCTTCGGCCTCACCACAGGGATTGTGGCGGTTATATCGGGATCGTACGCGGAATCGGCGGCCTCGCCCGAAGCGCCTTGCGAATCGGCGATTCGCTCGACGTCCTTCCTCTGCTCTCCGTCCGAGTTCCCGCCGCCAGGCGCAGCGGACCTATCGGTGGCATCAATGTTCTCATTCTCTTGAGTCACGATGGATCCTTTCCTTTGTCGCCGCGGCGGGCAAGGGCCCAACCTGCGGGAACGATTGCAGAGACAGGGGCGAGAAAGAGCCAGAGCTGGGACACCCACTGGTCTGCGGAAACGAACGAGTCATTGCTCGGCGGATACATGAGTAGCCATACGGCTGCGCCGGCCACGCCGACGGACGCCGCAAACCACGCCGTGACCCACCCGCATTCGACCATGAACCACGCTCCGGCGGCAACCATTCCCGACGCCAGGGCCAATCCTGCGATCGGCATGTCCACGGGCCCCGCATGGACGATGGTGGCCAAGATCCCCACCAGCACTCCGGCAAGCAAACCGAGCGCGATCTGCACTGCTTTACGCATACTCACTTGCCTCTTTTCGCTCGCGCCGCCGCCCTGTAACGCTCCTGCGAGCCGAGAATCACCTTCCGGATGCGCACCGCCTCCGGCGTGACCTCGATGCATTCGTCGTCTGCGGCGAACTCGATGGACTCTTCCAAGGTCAGCTTGCGCGGAGCCTGAAGCGTCTCAAACACCTCCGCGGTGGCCGATCGCATATTCGTCATTTCCTTCGCCCGCACCACGTTGACGTCCATATCCTCGTCACGCGGGTTCTCCCCCACAACCTGGCCTTCGTAAACCTCCTGGCCCGGTTCGACGAAGAACGTTCCGCGGTCCTCCAGCTTTTGGAGGGCGTACGCCGTCACCTGGCCCTGACGGTCAGAAACGAGGGAGCCGGTGGCGCGAGACTCTATCGCCCCGGCCCAGGGCGCGTACCCGTCGCCGATCGAGGAGGCGATTCCGGTGCCCCTCGTCTGCGTGAGGAACTGCGAGCGGAAGCCGATCATGCCGCGGGCCGGCACGACGAACTCCATCCGCACCCAGCCGGAGCCGTGGTTCGACATCGTCTCCATCCGTCCTTTGCGCGCCGCCATGATCTGCGTGACCGTGCCGAGATACTCTTCGGGAACGTCAATCGTCGTCCGCTCCATGGGCTCGTGGACCTTGCCGTCGACCGTCTTCGTGACGACCTGAGGCTTGCCCACAGTCAGCTCGAACCCTTCGCGCCGCATCTGCTCGACGAGGATCGCCAACGCGAGCTCTCCGCGGTCCTGGACCTCCCACTGGTCGGGGCGGTCGGTGGGCAGCACCCTGATCGAGACGTTTCCGACGAGCTCCGCCTCGAGCCGGTCTTTGACCTGGCGGGCGGTGAGTTTGTGCCCTTTCACCTTGCCCGCCAAAGGCGAGGTGTTGATGCCCACCGTCATGGAGATCGCCGGATCGTCGACGTGTATAGGCGGCAGCGGGCGGGGGTCGTCCAAGTCCACCAAGCAGTCGCCGATCGTGATGTCCTCGACTCCCGCAATCGCCACGATGTCGCCGGCTCGGGCGCTCTGCGCCGGTTCGCGGTTCAGCCCCTTGGTTGCAAGCAGCTCCGATATGTGCACCCGCGAAAGCCCGCCGTCCTTTCCTGAAAGGCCGACCCATGCGCCCTTCGCCAGCTCTCCCGAATAGATCCGGGTCAGCGCGAGGCGCCCGAGGAACGGCGAGGCGTCGAGGTTCGTCACCTGGGCGACGAGCCCGGCGTCGGCGTCGTACTCGGGGGCGGGTATGTAGTGGAGCATCGCTTCGAAAAGCGGCTCCAGATCGCGGTTGGAGGGCAGCTCGCCGTCTTCGGGGCGGAGCGTGTCGGCGTACCCCGCCTTCGCGGCGCAAAAGATCACGGGGATCTCCAAGAGCCGGTCGAGAATCGCGTCGTCGGGATCCTCGAGGTCCGAGTAGAGGGAGAACAGCAGGTCCTGGGTCTCGTTGACCACCTCGTCGATCCTGGCGTCCGGGCGGTCTACCTTGTTGACCACGGTGATGACCGGGAGCTTCGCCTCGAGGGCTTTGCGCAAGACGAAACGGGTTTGGGGCAGCGGGCCCTCGGAGGCGTCGACGAGCAGGACGACGCCGTCGACCATCGACAGCCCTCGCTCGACCTCCCCGCCGAAGTCGGCGTGGCCGGGAGTGTCGATGACGTTGATCGTCACGCCTTCGGGCGCGTTGAACTTGGCCGCGGAGGGGCCGGTGTAGCGTATCGCCGTGTTCTTCGCGAGGATCGTGATGCCCTTTTCACGCTCCAGATCCCCCGAATCCATGACCCGCTCCCCCGTTTTCTCAACGGTGGCGCGCTCGCCGAAAGCCCCCGACTGCCACAGCATGGCGTCGACGAGCGTTGTCTTGCCGTGGTCGACGTGCGCCACGATGGCGACGTTCCGCAGGTCATAACGCTTGCTCAATGATTCCTTGTCCTCGCTTGACGCGCACACGCCGGATGTCTGCTCCGACGCGTTCAGTTGCGCGGGCGCACGGTGCGCCATCGAATATCCTACGCGCGCAGGTTGGAAATAGCCCGGTGCGCAAGAATGTGTGATAGACCAAGCGCGCGGGTGTGAGAGAATCTGCCCATGCCCACGATCCGCTTCCGTCTGCGCAATCCCCGGCAGGCCGTCAAAGGCGGCCTGTTCGCCGCCTTCGCCGCCTTCATCGAAGCGGCCAGCGTGATGGATTCGGCCCGGGCCTCGCTCGTCCCGCCGACTCTCATCGCCGCCGGCATCCTCGCCCTGGCTTACGTCTTCTATCTGCGACCTTACGTGACGCTCGACGACGCCGGCATCGCCTTGGGGAACTGGATCCGAACCGTGCGCATCCCCTGGCGGGAGTACAAGGGCCTCTCGTCGAAGCTGGGCTTGAAGATCCTCAGCGAGAAGGGCGACGACGCCGTCGCCTCCTATCCGAGGTCGGACAGGCGAAGCGATCGCTTTGCCCGGCGCTCGGGAGAGGCCTATCGCCGCCCCGAGCCGGCCCTCAGGCCGAAGGCCGATCTGCAATGGGCGACTCCCCTGCAGGCGAGGCTGGCCATCGACTCCGCCTGCCGGGAAGCGGCGAAGGGCGAGGGCGAAGCCTTCGCAAAGGGAAAAGGCGAGCGGTACTCGCGCCGCTTCTGCCCGGCACCGTGCTTCGCCTTGGCGGCGGGCCTGCTGGCGATCGCCGAAGGCGTGAGGCAGGCCGTCTCCGGCTAGCCTCACGCCTGGGATCCTCAGAGTTTGAGCTCCGCGACCTCGTCGCCGATCGAGCGAAGAAGCTCGTGTCGCTCCTCGCGCCGTCGGCGCTGCTCTCCGGGCTCCGGGACCGGCGCCGCAGCCAGCAGCCTCTTCGTGTACTCCTCGCGCGGATTGTGCAGCACGGACGTGCGCAGCCCCTGCTCGACGATCTTTCCGTCTTGGAGCACCACCACTCGGTGGGCGAGCATGTCCACCACGGCAAGGTCGTGCGAGACGAACAGGCAGGCGAAGCCGAAGTCCCGCTGAAGGTCCGAAAGCATCGTCAGCACCTGCGCCTGCACGGAGACGTCGAGGGCCGACGTCGGCTCGTCCGCGATGAGAAGGCTGGGCCGAAGCGCCAGAGCCCGCGCGATGCACACGCGCTGGCGCTGGCCGCCGGAAAGCTCGTGCGGGAAGCGGTTGTAGGTCGAGCGCGGAAGGCTGACGGCATCGAGCAGCTCGTACACCCTTTGCTGCTGGAACTTCTGGTTTCCCTCCCGGTGAACCACCAGGGGCTCGGCGATGCAGTCGCCGATCGGAAATCGCGGGTCGAGGGAGGCGGCGGGATCCTGGAAGACCACGCCCATCATCTTCCTGCTGCGCCTGGCCTCGTCCTTGGACATTGCCAGAAGGTCCTTGCCGAAAACCTCGACGCTTCCGGAGGCCGCCGGAACGAGGCCGAGCACGCACTTGCCGATCGTCGATTTGCCCGAGCCCGACTCCCCGACGAGCCCGACGATCTCCCCGCGCGCGACGTCGAAGGTCACGCCGTCGACCGCGCGGAAAGGCTCCTTGCCATGCCGCTCGTACTCGATGACCAGGTTGTTCGCGCTGAGAACCGTGTCGCCCAGGTCGATGGACTCGTCGCGGGACTCGTCGAATCCGAACTGGGCCCGGCCGCGCCCCAAGTGGGGAACGGCGCGCAGAAGCCTTTGCGTGTACGGATGTTCGGGGTGGTTGAGCACGGCGTCGACGGTTCCCGACTCGACGATGTTTCCCTTGAACATCACATGGACGGTGTCGGCCATGTCGGCGACGACGCCCATCGAGTGCGTGATGAGCAGGATGCCGGTGTTGAGCTTGTCCTTGAGCGAGCGCAGCAGGTCGAGGATGTCGGCCTGGACGGTGACGTCGAGGGCCGTGGTCGGCTCGTCGGCGATGATGGCCTTGGGGTTGCACGAGATCGCCATGGCGATGCACACGCGCTGGCGCTGGCCGCCGGACAGCTCGTGCGGATACTGCTTGACCCGAGCCTCGGCGTCGTTCAGGCCGACCATCTTGAGCAGCTCGACGGCTCGCGCGGTGGCCGCCGTCCCGTAGGCGACGCCGTGTTGCTCGAGCGCCTCGGTTATCTGCCGTCCGATCGTCAGGACGGGGTTGAGCGCCGTCATGGGCTCTTGGAAGACCATGGCGACGTCCTTGCCTCGCAGGTTGCGCAGGCCGCGCGAGCCCATTCCTCGAACGCTCTTGCCCGCCACGGTGACTTCGCCGTCGATGGACGCGTTCCCGGGCAGGAGGCCGAGCGCTGTCGTCGACGTGACGGATTTGCCGGACCCCGATTCGCCCACAAGGGCCACGACCTGTCCGGGGACGACGTCGATGCTCACGCCGCGCACCGCGTGGACTCGCCCGAACTCCGTCTTGAACTGGACGTCGAGGTCCTGGAAGGCCAAAACGGGCTCCGAGGAGATCTTCTGGACCTCGATCACCTTGCCCTTGCCGAGGCCTTCGCCGAGGTTGGGGCCGGCCCCTTTGCGGGGCTTGCGGCCGGGGCGTTCTTTCTTGTCCGACATCAGGATGCCTTTCCTCTCTGGCGGGGATCGAACGCGTCCCGCAAGCCGTCGCCGATGAAGTTGACGCTCAGTGCGAAGATGAGGATCGCCGCCGCGGGAGCGAAGAAGAGCCAGGGACGCGTGGCGAACGAGCTCTGGTACTGGCTGATGAGCAGGCCGAGCGAGGTGTCAGGCGACTTCACCCCGTATCCGAGGAAGGAAAGCGAGGTCTCCAGGAGCACCGCGGAGGCGATGAGCAGGGTGGCCGAGACGATGATCGTGCCCAGGCAGTTGGGGAGGATGTGACGGATGATGATCCTCCGGTTGGAAGCGCCGAGCGCGCGCGCAGCCGAGATGAACTCGCGCTCCCTGAGGGAGAGGACCTCGCCTCTGACCAGGCGCGCCAACCCGGTCCAATACAGAATGCCCAACATGAAGGCGAGGAAGACGATTCCGAACTCCCCCGTCATCCGGCCGACGACGGCGGCCAGCACAAGAAGCGGGATGACGATGAAAAGATCCGTCATCCTCATGAGGGCGGCCTCGACCCAGCCGCGGTAGTAGCCCGCGATCGCGCCGACCACTGTGCCGATGAAGGTTCCGACCAGCCCGACGACGAAGGCGATGATGATCGAGTTCTGGGTTCCCCTCATGGTCAGGGCGAAGTAGTCTTTGCCGACGGAATCCTGACCGAAGGGGTGCTCGCCGAGATGCAGGAAACCGAGGGTGGGGCGCCCGCCGTTGATCGTCGGGTAGGTGTCCGTGTAGTTGTACTTCCACCACCCCGGAAGAGGTCCGTAGCCGATCGACGTGAAGGCGAGAAGGGCGATGAAGACGAAGACGATGAGGGAAACCATCGCCGCCCTGTGGTGAAAGAAGCGACGGCGGACGAGCTGACCCTGCGAATAGGACTTGTCGGTCGTCTGGTCGAGGACCTCGTCCTCCACCTCCACGGCTGCGAAGTCGGCGTCTTCGTCAATGTGCACAACTGAGTGCTTGCTGTCTGTCATGTTTCCCTCCGAAGGGGCGTCACTGGATGTCATCGCAGCCTCACCGCCTGATTCTCGGGTCGATGTACGCGTAAAGGATGTCGGCGACCATGTTCATGACGATGGCGGCCGTGCCCGTCACCGCAAAGAAGGCCATAACCGGCATGGGGTCCACGGCATCAAGCCCCGAGCGGAACAGCTGGCCCATCCCTTCCCAGCTGAAGATCGATTCCGTGATGACCGCGCCGCCTATGAGATTGGCGAAATCGGAAGCGACGATCGTGGTGATGGGAATCATCGCATTGCGGAAAGCGTGGCGGGTGATGACCGTGCGCTCCGGCAGCCCTTTGGCTCTGGCGGTGCGGATGTAATCCTGGCCCAGCACTTCGAGCATCGATGAACGCGTGTACCTCGTGTAGCTGGCGAAGGAGATGAGAGTCAGAGAGATGGTGGGAAGGAGGAGGTGCGTGATGGTGTCGAGGACATTGAGCCAGAACAGCTCGGATCCCTGGAAATTCGGTGTTTCCGCAAGAACGGTGGAGACAGGCCGGCCGTTGACCAACCTGAGGTAATCGGACCAGTACTCCGCCATGTAATTGGCAAAAACGGCCAAGAAGGTGGCAACGGCGACCCAGACATTGGCCCATACCACGGAACGTTTGGCGTATCCGCCAAAGAAGACTCCGATGAGCACCCCCGCGATTATGGCCAACGCAAGAAGGAAGAACAGCAGGCCCCATGTGGGCTCCCAGAGCGCGCGGCTCGCGAGGACGAAAATCGCGATGCTCGCCAGGGAGGAACCGAGCGTGCACCCCAAGGCCCGCCTATTCGACAATCCGCAAAAGACGGAAACGAAGAGCACGGCCGAAGCGATCGAGACCACCGCCACGAATCCCCAGCCCAATTGTGCCTTGAGGAACCATTGAGTGTTCGAGATAAAGAGGAGCACCCCGACGGCGAAGGCAAAGGATCCCAAACCGGCATACAGCCTGCGGCGGAGCCCGCCGCCGACCAACGACTGCACGAAGACGGCGAATATCGCCGCGAAGATGATCGTCGTGAGGAAGGATATTGTCGGTCGGGCTAGCCAGTTGTTGAACTTGATCGCGCCGTACTGTTTGAGGAGAACGGCGAAAACGAAGGACGGCAGAGAGAAGAATGCGAAGGAAATAAGGGTGACGACGTAATCGAAGCCCGAATACTGCCGTATGGCCGTCATAACACCGAAGAAGATTCCGAGGACGATGGCGAAGATCGTCGAAAGGAATACGAGCCGGAGGCTTGCGCCCATGGCATTGACGAGAAGCTCGTTGACGGGCTGCCCCTTCGAGTTGGTTCCGAAGTCGCACGCGCCGACGAAGCACTTACTCGCTCCTTGGAGCCACGAGAAGTAGCGCACATACCACGGGTCGTTCAGGTGCATGGCTGCCGTGCGTTGATTGATGAGATTCTGGCGGTTGGAGCTCGCATTCTCTCTGAGATCTGCGAGAGGATCGCCCGAATTGATCGTCAGGACGAATAGGATGACCGAAGCCACCAACATGATGAGCGCTGATATGCCCAAGCGCTTGGCGATGAATTTGAACACTAGGCGTATCTTCTTTCCAACAGTTCGCGAACGTCGCCTGGCCGGCTGACGCACTCGAAGCGATATTTGCGGAAGGTGTGGCGGTTCCTCTTACGCCCGGCAGCTTTACATGCGGGCAAGGCCGCCCACGCGGACGTGAAGATGTGTCGGTTCGCCGTCACTTGATCAACCTCCTCGTCCATTTCTCGGCGTTCCACACAACTCCCTTCTGCGTGATGTTCCGCTCAACGTTCCCCACCCCGTCCATGTAGCCGGTAACGCCAGGGTGCATGTATAGCGGAATGCTGAACAGGTCGTCCCACAAGATCTTCTCGATCTTCTCCTTGGACTTGAGCCACGTTTCCTTCTCGAAGGTGGTGACGACCTTCTCCCACTCGGCGTCGACTTTCTTATTGGAGTATTTGCCCGTGTTCTGCGGCGCGCCGGTCTGGTACATGGTCTGGCCCGAGGCAACCTGCTTGGAACCCGCCCAGGCGAAGAGGGCCATATCCCACTGACCGCTGTAATACTTGCCGCCGTCATCCATAAAATTGGCCCCGGAGATATCCTTGACCTCAATGCCAGCCTTCTTGCATGAAGCCGTGATGAGGGAGACCGTGTCCGCACGTCGGGGGTTGCCCGAACGGTAACCTATCTGAACTACGGGATTAGAAATCTTGGACTCGGCCACAAGCT
>ERZ773038.1392-NODE-1392-length-13731-cov-86.764990_pt1 | contig 13731 bp, 12 predicted proteins | sample MGYA00511665_ERZ773038 | MGnify/ENA primary metagenome ERZ773038 (study PRJEB29015, sample SAMEA2737966) | human oral metagenome | biome: human oral; feature: human-associated habitat; material: dental | place: China | collected 2028 ... | reverse complement strand
CCGCATGCACACCATCAAAGCCGTCATGGTCGCCACCCTCGCCACCCCCACCACCAACGAAACCAAGGAGACGAACCAGCCATGAGAATCGTTGCCGCCCTGGGCGGTAACGCCCTCCTCGAACGCACCCAAACCCCCGACGCCTACCCACACAACACCCAACCACCACCCGAGGGGGCCGGCCATGTCTAGTCTTGGCGCAGGCATCGGCCGGGCGCCATCAAGGAGGAGATAGCGCCGACTCTCCTGGGTTCTCCGGGGAATCGGGGGTGGTCCCCCTCGGCCCCGCTTCGCAGGCTTCGACCATGGAGGTCCCGTGAAAACCACGTCACCGCAGGCGGCCGTCGACATCGCGGCCCGCACCCGTGCTGCGCGACGCCGTTTGATCGAACGGTTCATCAGCACGACTCGCATCCACTCGCAGCGCGAGCTGCAGCAGATGCTCACGACCCATGGTTTCAGCGTCACTCAGGCGACGCTGTCACGAGACCTCAAGGCGATGCGGGCCTCCAAGGCCCGCACCGCCAGCGGGAAGCAGGTCTACGTTCTGCCCGAGGCGGGCGCCCCCGGGCAGAAGCGCCTCCCCGACGACGTCGAGGGGCGGGTCGACCAGCATCTGGCGCACATGGTCGAGGAGCTGCTGGTCTCGGTGGCCTGCGCCCACGGGGACGTCGTTCTCCAGACGCCCCCGGGGGCGGCGCAGCTGATGGCCGCCGCCGTGGACGACGCGATGCTCCCGGGCGTTCTCGGAACGATCGCGGGCGATGACACGATTCTTATCGCCACCACCGGGGACGCCGCGGGTCTCGCGGTCGCCCGGCACATCGCCTCGCTGTCGAACTCCGCCCAGGAGGGGCCCGACGGCGACCCCGACCGCTAAGGATGCCGGGGCTGATAGGGAGGCTGAAGCAGCTAAGGCTGCTGGGGCGACTGGGGCTGAGATGGGGAGGCTGGGGCTGCTAGAGCTGCTGGGGCCGCAGGGCCGACCACCCCGACCGCCCGACCGCCCTGCCACCGCACGCCGAGATCGGTCCAGTTCCGCGCCGAGATCGGTCGTACTCCGCCGCGAAATCGGTCCGGTTCCGCGCCGAGATCGCTGATAGCCCAGCAGCGATCCTCCGCATCCGACGCACATGGCGGCAACCACGATATCTTGAGCAACTGCGGGTAACCGGGTAACCCGGGTAACAAGGCCCCGCTATCGCCGCTGCGCTGAGTTCTCGCTTCGGCGGTAGCGCTGGGATTTCTATCAGGGAAGCTGGTGAGCCAGGCGCCGACAGGGACGAGCGTCACCGGCAAAACGGCCCTTAATAAGCTCCGGCGACCCGGTCGGGCCTCATGATGCCGTCCTCAACGAGCTCGAGCGCCTTCCGGGAACGGTGTGGGGACGGTTGCACATGGGACAGAGGCGGGCTGGTCAGAAGGGTGCCGGCTTTCGTTGGAATTCTGGGGTTGCGATCAGGACGTCAAGGACGGTTGACGCGCTCCCATGTGCGCCTAGGGGGCTCTGTGCACATGGGAATGCAGCGACTCGCCTTAATGGAAGTATGAGATCCTTGGAATTACGCGGAGAAATGGCATTCGTCCCAACAGGCCGCTTTTCTCCCATGTGCGTACCTTCTCGGGTACACGGTATCCGACCGGCCGCGGGACCGGTCTTGGCGCCGAGGGAGGCGCACCCTCTCATGTGCGCAGCGTCCGAGAGTGTCAGAGGCATTGAAGACGCGCAGCACGATCACTTTCAGCCAGCCGATCACGAAGCCGGCCTCACAGAGACGATTGAGACCGCGCCACGACGGCGGCCCAGCCAAGCCCGAAGGCACATGAAAGCAGCAGCCCGCTACGAGATCCGATCGCTCTGGAGCATGAACGAAGCCCCGCAATATCAACGGCAGCCCCCACCGGAAGCCCATCCAGCGTGTCACCGCTGCACACGCACTGCACACGAAGTTCCCCGGCACCCAACTTCTCGTTGAGTACCGGGGACCCTGATGGCGGTAGCGCTGGGATTCGAACCCAGGGTGGCTATGAACCACACAGACTTTCGAGATCTGCACCTTCGGCCGCTCGGACACGCTACCTCAGGGCTCGAGGCTACACGGCGGACAGCAGACGGCCCAATCCGCAGCGGATGCGAGGTCGCTCACGCTCCGGACCAACCTCCTCAACTACCGCAGCCTCAGGTCCGACGACGGCACCCCCTCTCGTAAGACAGCGGGGCGGGCTGGCGTACGGGCAACCTGCAACGACATGGCGAGGGACCCCCAACAGGTCCCCCCTATGTCTCGATCTCGGCGGTGGTTGTGATCATGGCGCTCACCGGAGTGTAGATATCAACATCGTTTTCAGGTGTCTCAATACTAACAATAAGCGAGTAATGCACGCCCTCATCACTCTGATCCAAAGACGGACGAGTTTTCCACCATCCACGGACAGGATGAACCGCAATCACGCCTTTTCAGCGAGGGCCGCCGCCGTCCCACGCCAGATATCCGTATGCAAAGAGCCCGGCTTAGTCTGAGAATTTGCCCCGAAGAACCAGCCTTCTTCAGTTTCTAGATCAACACTATGATAACTTTCGTTTCTCAAGGCAACATCGATCCGACGGGCGAAAGAAGCACTCGTCTCTTCTGGACGTTTCATGGAGAAGCGCAGGCCATGGGACTGGTAGGCGTAACGGTTATTCCAACCTCGTCGAGACGGATTGGGCTCGATGAAGTAAGAGAGAGTGACGCATAGCTCAGCCTGCGCCTCACCCAGACTCTCTAGAACATCGCGCGGCCATGGAAGATCGTGGAGCGCCATCTCACGATAGACGTGATCGACATTCACCTGCCTTCCAGGCTTGAATGGATGCAGTTTCCCTTCGCATACGAGTGTCAGAGCATCTGAAGCACTGCGAAGGGCACGGGCGAGATCCGGAACGCCCATGCCGTAACGGCGCCGCATTTTCTGAAGCTCTCCCTTCTGCGGCTTCTTCCTCGAAGACTGGCGAGCGCTCATGGCATCGGTCCACCGAGCAGAGTGGACGACCAACCCGCGCACCGTCTCCGGACGAAGCGCCGGATACTCAGCCTGGACCGATGCGGCAATCGCTGCGACTTGCGCGGAGGCAGCCGAGGTATCGGAGCTGGTTGTCAAGAAGCTACCGGTACCAGAGGGCTGGAATCGGGTCGTGAGAACGGACAGGTGGTCGGATCGGTCCACGTTCCCGCCGTCCGGAGACCGGAGCAGATTCCCGCCGTCGGCGACCACGTCGGGCTTGAAAGGCCAGTCAGCATGAGCGAAAGAGACCGAGGTGCGACTGGTGGGAGCGAGGTCTCCTGCCGGCGCAATTGGCTCATATCCCGTAAAATCCTCAGGCGCGGATCTCATGTCATCGTTGGCGGAGTAAGCGCCGACTGTCAGCGCATTCCACGCCTGAGCAGGGTCTTCAATCGGCTCCACATCACAGCGAGCGAGGTAGTCGTCCTCAGCGCGAGGATCACGAATGTTCCCGGCCGAGATGACGAAGAGCCTGGGTCGAGGAGGCTTCTCCCGGTCTAGAAGAAGCCCATGACGCCCCTGGTCGACGGGAAGCACTGAGCGCCCATAGGACAACGCATCGATCGCGGCAGCCCACGACGTGGGCATGCCCGCAGCAGTCGCCTCATCGTCGCGACTCGGCGCGGTCACCGCCATGAGGAAGATGCGGGAGCGCTCCGGCGTCTGCAACTCCGGCATAACAACAGCGGTGGACGTAACCGCTGCATAGAGCCTGGGTTCATTCTCTCCTTGGTCGGGCAGAATCTTCACCGACTCCAGGCAGTGATCCAGACGCACACTGCCAGCCGCACTCAGCGCCTCCTCCACGTCGCCGTACAGCGCTAGTCCGGCCATTTCCGTACCGTGAGGATAAACCGGATCAGGTCGCCATTGCGCATCAACACAATGACAGTCGGCGTCATCGAGACCATCGGCGAGTAAGCGATGCTCATGCTGAACTCCGGTATCCAGGACGCAGACGGCGGGAGCATCACCGGAGATCGAGCCGGCATGAGACAGCAGGTCTTCAATCCACTTGACCTGCTCGGGTCGGTCCATATTGGTGAAGAACTCAGGCTGATGCGACCGCCTCAACTCTGCAATACCGTCGACACGCTCGACGACTTGCACGATATCCTTAACTGTGCCTTGCAGCAGACAAACGGTTCGATCGCCGAACTTCAGAGACTGCTCCGGCGGACAGGAAAGGCCCTGCAGCCTCACCACCCGCAGAAGATGCTCCAATTCTATGTCTTCTATGTCCGAGTTTTTCCGCAGCCAGACCTCCCACCAAACCGGAGCTCCGTCGTCGGGAAAGCATTCTGGAGGATCAGTCCAGAGCAACCGCGCCGTGGCCTTGCGAATCTGCTCGATCGACTCGATGAGATTGCGATGACGCGGACGTTCATCCTTGACTGTGTCGACATAGTCATCAAGCTTCCTCAAGAACCACGATTCCTGCGATTCGGGAATATATACCGACGCCGTGAGAACAGCATCGTCCTTGTCGCCCGTCGCTGTCGCCGACAATAGCTCAATGTGAGGACCTCGCGTCTTCCGCGAATCCAGCTGCGCGAGGATGTCAAGCGCTCCCGGAAAGGTCGTAAAAGTAATGGTGCGGGAATTACGGTCGTCCCACTGCTCGGCGGCAATCGCATCCTCGTACTGCCTCCGCAAGGATGCCGCATGAGGCCGGCGAGAGCCGTCAAAAACCCTACGCTCTCGATTATCTCTATTCTGTCCCGGGGACTTGTAATCCACATTCTCCTCGGGCGGCGGAACGACGAGGTGCTGACGCGAACGTGGATGCCGAGACACGGCTCAGCCTTCCGGCACCGAGCGCTGGCGTTCATTCAAAGCCACGACCAAGTCCTCCGTGAGTACCTTCGACTTCCCGGAGAGAAGGGCCTGTTTGGCGGCATTCTGAGCGGCGATGACGATCTCCGCATGGCTGAGCCCCTGCGCCGCCGCTACGATGCGCGACCACCCCAGGTTGCTGGTGCGCATAAGGGCCAGCCGATCGACAATGAGCTCGCGAACCCCCGCATCGTCCGGAAGATCGAAATCGAGAGTGACATCGAAGCGCCGGAAGAAAGCTCGATCAAGCAGACCGGAGTGATTACTGGCGGCCAGGACGATACTGTCGGAGAGATCCTCCTCCAGGAATTGAAGGAAGGAGTTGATCACCCTGCGGATCTCACCGACGTCGTTCCCCAGAGAGCGCTCCGCAGCCAGCGCATCGACCTCATCGAAGAGGTAGACGCCGCGCACATCGGAGAGCTGGTCGAAAACGAGCCTGAGTTTCGCAGCCGTCTCCCCCATGTACTTCGTCATGAGAGCATCGAGACGCACTGTGAACAGCGGCAGCCCAAGCTCGCCTGCGACGACTCGGGCGGTCGAAGTCTTCCCCGTCCCGGGCGGACCGGTGATGAGCACGCGCCGTGCGGGGACCAGCCCATACTCCCCCAGGAGCGAGCGTTGACGCTGCTCGGCGAGAATCCGCTCAAGCGCACTACGAAGAGGCGGGGCCAGCGTGAGATCGACAAGACGGTCATCCGGATAAGCCACCGACAGCAGGCCCGCCAACTCTCCGCGCGGCTGAGCCACAGGAACGATGGCGGCCACCCGCTGCTGGGCAGCCGTGGAAGCCCGAAGATCACCAACCAGGTCACGCAGCTCCTGAGCGAATCGCGACTGCCCGGCACGCGCTGCCTTCGCGGCCACCTGGATGGCGACGGCGTAGAACTGCGCATCGTCACCATCCCCATGGCTGCGCACGAGCGCACGCACCTGGTCGTTGGTCGCCATACGCCTTCTCCCGACGCCGATCAGAACTACCCCTAATGGTAAGCCCTACATCACCGCCGCTCGGCGAAGAACCTCCGCAGCAGCGCCTCGGACTCTCTCTCGCGCACCCCGGCCACGACCTCGACGCGATGATTGGCACGCGGGTCGCGCAGCACATCGCGCACGCTCCCGCACGCCCCCGTCTTCGGCTCCCAGACGGCGAATACCACCCGCACCAGACGCGCCAACTGGATGGCGCCGGCGCACATGGTGCAGGGCTCGAGAGTCACCACCAGCTCGCAGCCGTCCATATGCGAATCGCCCAGCGCCGCCCCCGCCGCTCGCAGGGCCAGCACCTCAGCGTGGGCCGTGGGATCGCATGCGGCCTGGCGGGCATTGGCCGCCTCCGCCAGGGCCTCGCCGTCGGGCCCGAGGACGACGGCGCCCACCGGCACCTCGCCGGCCCGACCGGCACCTGCGGCCAGGGTGAGCGCACGATCCATCGCGGCGCCGTAGCGCGCCTCGATCAGACCGCCTCTCACGCCCTCAGCTCGACGCACGATGAGACCTCATCAAAAATATGATCTACTTCACATTGAGCGGCCGGAACCGTACATTCCATGCAGCCTCCAACCCTCTTCTTCCGGCGAGAATCCGCCACTCCCAGTTGATCTTTGCATCAGCTCCTGCAAGGCTCTATGGCTGACATCACCACGGTGAATGGAGTCAAGTCAATATGGAACCACCAGCGAACGGCAAACCCGAGTCCGCCAACGAACCTACCAAACCCACTGAATCCGCCGAACCCACCGAGTCGACCGGCACAGGCGCCGACTCCTCGGTCATCGAATCAGCCATCGAAGCCCCCGCTCCCCCTTCCCCCGACCCCGTCCCTGCGGCCCCTGAGACCAACCGCGCCGCCGAACCCGATGCGTCCGGCGAGCCGACCCCGCCCAAACCCGACAAGCAGCCCATCAACTGGGGGGTGTTCCTCGCCTCCGCCGTCATCATCGCGATTGTCGCCGCCGGCGCCTTCATCTCGCCCACGGTTGTGCAGAGCGCCTTCGAGGCGGCCGTCAACTGGGCCGGGAAGTGGTTCGGCTCCTTCTACATCCTTCTCATCACGGCCTCGCTCGCGTTCGTCCTCCTGGTCGCCCTGAGCAAGTACGGGCGCGTGCGGCTCGGTCCGGACAACTCCACCCCGGACTTCTCCACCTTCTCCTGGGCCGCCATGCTCTTCGCCGCCGGGATCGGCACCGGCATCATGTTCTTCGCCATCGCCGAGCCCGTCTCTCAGTACATGAAGCCGCCCGTCGGCGAGGGCGAGACCGTCGAAGCCGCCCGGCACGCCGTCGTCCTGGCGATCTTCCACTATGGAATCTCCGGCTGGGGCGTCTACGCGATCATGGGCATGGCCATGGCCTACTTCGCCTACCGGCGCCGCGACGCGCTGGCGGTGCGCTCCACCCTGCGCCCGCTGCTCGGTGATCGCGTGGACGGCTGGGCGGGCGACGTCGTGGATACCGCGGCGCTCGTCGGCGGCGTCTTCGGGATCGCGGCCTCGCTGGGAGTCGGCGTCGTCCAGCTCAACGTCGCCCTCGACATCCTCTTCGGCATCCCCCAGGGCATCGGCGCGCAGATCGGCCTGATCGTTCTGTCCGTGATCATGGCGACGGTCTCGGCCACCACCGGCGTGGACCGGGGCGTGCGCATCCTGTCCAACATGAACGTGGTCCTCGCCATCGGCTTGGCCCTGTGGGTCATGATCACCGGCGACACGGCCTTCCTCATGGACTCCCTCATCGGGAGCGTCGGCGACTTCATGGTCCAGTTCCCGCAGCTGACCCTGGAGACCTACGCCTACAACCGGCCCGAGGAGTGGCTCAACGAATGGACGCTGTTCTTCTGGGCCTGGTGGATCACCTGGGGAGCCTTCGTCGGCATGTTCCTGGCCCGCATCTCCCGCGGCCGCACGTTCCGCGAATTCATCTTCGGCGCCCTCATCCTGCCCTTCTCCTACGTGGTGATGTGGGTAGCGATCTTCGGCAACAGCGCCCTGGAACTCATCCGCTCGGGCGACACCGACTTCGCCGAGACCACCATCTCCAAGCCCGAGCAGGGCCTCTACCTCCTGCTCAACGCCGCCGGCGGAAAGCCCGTCATCGCCCTCGCCCTGTTCATCGGCATCCTCTTCTACGTCACGAGCGCCGACTCCGGGGCCCTGGTCATGTCGAGCCTGTCCAGCCGGATCAAGGGCGAGCGCGAGGACGCCGCCCCGTGGCTGCGGATCTTCTGGGCGACCCTGACCGGGATCCTCACCATCGCCATGCTCGTGGCCGGAGGCATCACCATCCTCCAGCAGGCGACGCTGGTAATGGCGCTGCCCTTCAGCTTCATCCTCGTCGTGATCATGGCCTGCCTGCTCAAAGCCCTCAACCAGGAGGCGAGCTACAACCTGGCCCGCTCGCGCGCCTACCGAAACCGTCAGGTCGGTTTCACCGGTACCGCGGCCAGCCTGCAGCGCGTCTCCTGGCGCGACCGCCTGTCGCACACCTTCGCCCACGTCACCCCCGAGCAGGCCCAGCGAGCGCTGGACCGGCGCATCGTTCCGGCGCTGGAGGCGATGGCCGCCGAGATCGAGAAGGAGAAGCTGGACGCGGAGGTCTACGTCGAGGGGAAGGAGGCCGAGGACCCCGACGACGAGCGCAACTACCTGGGCCGCGTCACCCTGCTGGTGACAGACCCGCACAACGAGGCCCGCGACGGCGAGAGCGAGCCCGAGGTCCTCGAGCGCGCGGGCGGCCGACAGGTCTTCCGCTACGTGGTACGCATGGTCGAGACCCCGGCCCCCTCCTACGGCGGCGGCATGAATGAGGCCGACGACGTCACGGTGCGGCTCGAGGTGCGACTGCGCGGCGGCGGAGTGGGCTACGACATCATGGACTGGTCCGCCGACCAGGTCGCCCACGACGTCCTCGACCACTACGAGCGCTGGCTGGAGTACCTGGGCACGAGCAGCACAGCGCACGTCTGAGGCTGGAACCGGGCGCCGGGCGCCCGCCCGAACGCCGAGATCGGTCGTACTCCGGCTCGAGATCGGTCCACTTCCGCACCGAGATCGGTCGAACTCCGCCGCGAGATCGGTCCGTTTCCGCTCCGAGATCGGTCGTACTCCGGCTCGAAATCGGTCCACTTCCGCATCGAGATCGGTCCGGGCCGACGACGAGCGACAGCCGATGGCCGCGTCAGCGGGGGTGCGCCTTGCGAAACCGGGATTGAGCCCGGGGCTGCAAGGCGCACCCCCGCTTCAGCATCTCGCCGACGGCGGCCAGCTGGCCGAGGACAACGGCGCGCAGCGTCCTGGGCCGCATGCCGAGGGCCTTCCACAGGCCGTGGTCGTGCTCGCGCTCATGGCGGAGGGGCGATCCGATGGGCGGGTCGCGCGGCGGCTGGTGCTGTCCGACGGCGCGGGTGCACGACGGCGAGCGCGAGCAGGACCACAGCGGCCATCCCGGTCACTACGGCGCAGGCGGCCAGCACAACGTGCATCGCGTGGATGTAGGCGCCGCAGGCGGCGGCTCGCAGGGTGGACGCCGCCGGGTCCGACATCCGGGCTGCTGCGGCGAACGCCGTCGTGACCGAGCCGCTGACGGCGGATGCGGCCGGATCGGGCAGGGTGGCCGCCAGTTCCGCGACCCCCTGTCCGTAGCGGTTTCCGGTCAGCGAGCCGAGCAGGGCAATGCCCAGGACTGCGCCGAGCTGACGAATCGCATTAAGAAGAGCCGCCCCCGCGCCGCCGCGCTCACTGGGAACGGCGCTCATGGCCGCCTGGATCCCGTGGGCCTGACCGATCCCCAGACCGAGACCCGCAACGAGCAGGCCCCAGAACATGGGCTGGTAGCCGCTCGTCGCGCTCGTGGTGGAGCACAGCCACAGACCGACGGCGGCGAGCGCCATCGCCGCGGGAAGGATGAGCTCGCGCGCGGCCCGGACTCGCGACAGGCCGGAGGAGATCACCGCCCCGACCACGGCTGTCAAGGCGACGGGCATGAGCATGAGTCCCCCTGCAGCCGCGTCGTGGCCGAGGATGGTCTGCAGGTAGTCCGGGGTGACGAACAGCAGGCCGAACAGCACGAAGTTGATGCCCATCAGAACCAGGGACGAGACCCGGAAGCGGTAATGAGCAAGCAGGCCGAGGTCGGTCAGCCGGTCGCGGGCGCGGAGCTCGACGACGACGAATACGGCAAGCGCGAGAGCGCCCGCTGCGATCGGGCTCCACGTTGCGGGTGCGCTCCAGGTGTGCTCGGCATTGATCAGCCCCCAGGTGATGAGGGCGAGGCCGAGCGCGGCGGCGACGACCTGGACGACAGGCAGGCTGCGTCGGCCGGCTGCCGGGCGGCCGACGGGGACGAGCCTCAGGCACATGGCGAGGACGACGACGGCGACGGCGATGTCGAGCCAGAACATGGCCCGCCACCCCCACCTGTCGATCATCGACCCGCCGATCAGCGGGCCGAGCGGCGCGCCGACGGCCCCGGCGGCCGTCCATGTCGCGGTGGCCAGGGCCTTGCGCGCATCGTCGAACATCTGCGGGATGAGGGCCAGTGACATCGGCGTGAAGACCGAGGCAGCCAGCCCCATGACTACACGGGCGGCTATGAGGACGCCGACCGACGTGGACACGGCCGCCAGGCACGCCCCCGCGCAGAAGCCGACGACCCCGGCCACGAGCAGGCGCCGGTGCCCCAGCCGGTCGCCAAGAGCCCCGCCCGGCAGCAGAACCACCAGGAAGGCGAGGTTGTAGGAGGAGACAACCCACTCGAGCCCGCCCGTGCTCGCCCCGAGCCCCGCGGACAGGGCCGGGAGCGCGACGTTGATCATGGTCGTGTTCATGAACAGCAGGACCATGCCGAGCGACAAGGCCGCCAGGCCGAACCAGTTCGATGCGCGACTCTCTCTCATGTGAGAGAGCATATCGCAATTGGGTGTCGATCGCGCCGGGACGTTGACGTGACCCACTCTCATGAGAGAGATAATATCTCAAGAGAAGGGTGCTGATCGCTGAGCTGCGCCATTCTTGGACCCCGATGAAAGGGATGGGCTCATATGGTGGTCTACACACCAGGCACACTGCCGGAAGTGGTCGGCCAGGAGATTTACTCGCTCATGGAGACCTGCGACAACGACTTCGTTCCGCCCCTGTCAAGCAGATCACAGATAGGACAGGAGGACTGGACCGAGCGCGCCGCTTCGGCGAATGTTGATATGTACTTCGACTCTCTCGTTGCACGAACGCACATCGTGACCGCTCGGCGCGGCAACGACCTGGCCGGGTTCTGCGCATACGAACGTCCGTACACGTGGTTCAACAGGGAGTACCTGTACGTCAGTACCGCCGTGGTTGCACCATCTTGGAGGGGCCGCGGGGTTTCCCGTGAATTCATGACTCCCGTTCTGCGTGCAGCACTAGTGAGTCGGCTTCCGATTCTAGCCAAGACGTGGTCGACAAACGAGGCGAGCATGAGCGTTCTCAGCCACCACGGAACGCCACTGACGCGCGTCCCGGCCGACCGCGGGCTTGGAATCGACACGGTGTACTGGTCAACGTCACCAGCACGTCTGTGCGCCAAGATGGTCGCTTCAGGCGTTCAAAGCCACCTGAGACGGCAAATTTTCAACGCACTGGCACGCATCCAAGATGCACGCCCCAAGCCGCCGCACGTCCCGCACCACTCAGTGACCGACTGCGACGCGGAACCGGACTGAGCTCGGCGAAAGGGGGCGGGCGGGGTCCGTACAATCGCGGGCATGACCAGCACACCGGGCACCTCGGGCGGCCGGCGCACCCGCAAGAAGCTCGCCACCCGACGCGCCATCCGCCGCACGGCCCTGGACCTGTTCACCGCCCACGGCTTCGACGCCGTCACCGTCGAGCAGATCACCGAGGCCGCCGACGTGGCGCCCATGACCTTCTACCGCCACTTCGGGACCAAGCAGGCCCTTGTCATGGACATCGCCTTCACCGACCAGATCGCCCGCACCCTCGACCGCGCACTCACGCCCCCGGGCCCCGGGCAGCCCCCCGACATCGACCGCGCGCTCGACGATCTGTTGACCGACGCCGACCAGTGGCTCGACGACCTCGCCCGCAGGATCCGGCTCATCCGCGACAACCCGGCCCTCCAGGACGCCCTGTGGCAGCGCTCCACCGACTGGACCGCCGTCGTCGAGCGCCACCTGCCCGACGACGGCCTGACCGCGCGCGCCCGGGCGCGTGCCATCACCGGCGTCGCCATCGAGGCCGCCCTCGCCTGGCCCGGTCCCGCCGACCGTCCCGACCGGGCCTCGGCCGCCTCCCTGCGCGAGCGCCTCACCCAGGCCCTGGCCGTCCTCCGCACGACGCCGTCGGAACCATCCCGGCCCGCCTGAAACCGCTTACTGCGCCTCTTTCCCCCTTACTGCGCTCCTTTTCCTCGTACAGTAAGAGGGAAAGGAGCGCAGTAAAGGCAGCAAGCGACGTCACGGCCACGGGCGCAGCCGCGGTTCTGCACGTCGGGCGAGCCCGCCCGCGTAGTCTGACCTCATGCGTCTTCACGTTGCCGATCACCCGCTCATCGACCACAAGCTTTCCGTCCTGCGCGATCGGAGAACGCCGTCGGCCGTCTTCCGCCCACTGGTCGATGAGCTCGTCACCCTGCTGGCCTATGAGGCCACCCGCGAGGTGCGCACCGAGAAGGTCGAGATCACCACCCCGGTTGCGGTCGCCCACTGTCTCCGCCTCGCCGAGCCGCGGCCCATCGTGGTGCCGATCCTGCGAGCGGGCCTGGGCATGCTGGAGGGCATGACCCGGTTGCTGCCCACGGCCGAGGTCGGCTTCCTGGGTATGAAACGCGACGACGACACCCTCGAGGTCGAGACCTACGCCAACCGCCTGCCGGACGACCTGTCCGGCCGCCAGTGCTTCGTCATCGACCCCATGCTCGCCACCGGCCACACCCTGGTTGCTGCTATCGACTACCTGCTGGAGCGCGGCGCGCGCGATGTCACCGCGATCTGCCTCATCGCCGCACCCGAGGGCATCAAAACCCTCGAGGCCGCCGTGGGCGAACGCGCCAACGTCACCGTGGTCACCGCGGCCGAGGACGAGCGGCTCAACGAGCACGCCTACATCGTGCCCGGGCTCGGCGACGCCGGCGACCGCCTCTACGGCATCATCGACTGACGTCCACCGAGCGTGATTCGCCGCTCTTCCATGGGAACGACTTCCGCCTTGAAGAGGGCCCAGCAGCAGGACTCCGCATGGCGGTCCTACCGCCGACCGACTTGACCTAACTTGACCCACTCAGCAGGACCTACGCTCACCGGTTGTACTCCCACAATTCCCGCGGCCTGCTCATCCTGTACGGAGGTCTCGGACCCCGGTTGCACATGGGAGAACGGGACCTCGCAAGCGCAAGGGGCGTTATTCCTCATGATCATGGGGATTTCGTCAGATGCCCAAAGATGGTCGACGCGCTCCCATGTGCGCCTAGGGGGGTCTGCGCACATGGGAGCGTCGCGCCCGCGACGGACCATCCCGCATTTCCGCATGATTCCGCGTTTTCTCATTAAATAGCTGACTCGCGAGTGTGCAACTGCGCCGATCCGGCGCTCCCGGCTCCGATCGCATCGCCACCCAGGCACACCCCCTTGTTAGGGGAGCCTAAGCTGCCATAGGCTCCGGCTGTTCGCCGTTACCTTTCCGTGCCCTAAGGACACCCATGCAGCTCTCCCGCAAGCAATTCCTCCTCGCCTCCCTCACCGCCGCCACGAGCACCGCCCTGGCCGCCTGCTCGAGCTCGGACGGCTCGGGCGGCACAGGCGATGGCGGCACCCGCACGATCACCGACCACGGCGACAAGCAGGTCACCCTGCCGGCCA
>ERZ773038.1391-NODE-1391-length-13733-cov-81.281401_pt1 | contig 13733 bp, 10 predicted proteins | sample MGYA00511665_ERZ773038 | MGnify/ENA primary metagenome ERZ773038 (study PRJEB29015, sample SAMEA2737966) | human oral metagenome | biome: human oral; feature: human-associated habitat; material: dental | place: China | collected 2028 ... | reverse complement strand
CCCAGCGGCGCGCGGACCATCCCGATGACGGCTCTCGGCCGCCTTACCGTGGTAAACACCGCAAATGACCACCCCCGCCCATACCCTGGGGGCTGCTGATACCGTCGAGCACATCGGCGGCCCTCGCGCATATTCCCAGGGAACCCCGGTCTGGCAGCGGGATGTACTTCTGTACTCCCTTGTGAGGTTGTGAGCGCGTTCTGCTGGTGTCAGGCCGTCGATGCGGACTGTAGGGAAGATGGAAACTATGGTTGTGCGACCATGCGTGGTAGGTACTCTCTCATGCGGCCTCATTTGAATACGCGCGGGCAGGTGCCCATTCTGTATCGCCTGTCTGATTGAATCCCACGATGTTCCCGCTCCTCCCATGTGCATTCAGGGGGTGCTGTGCACATGGGAGCGGAGAACTTCCCTCACACCCAACCCAGATTCCGCAGAACGGTGCGGTTTTCTGGAATGTAGAGACGCTGCGAGTGTGCAATGCCCCGTAGCGCTCTGCTCACAATGCCCACGATCGCCTTTTCGCCAGCGGCAACGTCGTCATAAGTCAGCCGGAGCGGCACATAACCGGCGGCGAGAGCGCGCTGGTCGCGGTGCCGGTCGCGGACGAACTGCTCCTTGGAGGAATGGAACTCGAATCCGTCGTCTTCCACGATGAGCCACCCCTCGACAAGGGCATCGACCTCGCCGATGCCCTCGAGCACGACGCCGGTCTCGACCCGCAGCCCGGTTTCCCGCAGGCACAGCCGGGTGCGAGTCTCCACATGGGAGCGGGCGGCCGCGTCGGCCTGATCCAGGCGTAGACGTGCGGCCTTCGAATAACGGCCGACCAGCAGCTCGGCGATCTCCTCCTTCGTCGTATCCCCGTGGTTGAGCGCCGCGTCCGCGACGCAGATCGCGTCGAGCTCGTCCAGGCAGGTCAGGGCGCAGGCGACGACCTCGGCCGGATGAACCAGGGGGAAGTCGTCAACCGTCATCGGGGTCAGCGTTGCCGGCCGGTGGATGCGAACATCGGTGAGGGGTCTGCTCGCTGATGCGCGTACTGAACGGTCCCTGGGGACGGCGATGTGGAACTCGCGCGACGGGTGCCACATGGGGTAGCCGAGTACGCGAGCAGCGCTGGCGCACGTGAGGAGGCCGCGAAAATGACGAGCTCGCACAATGCTTCGCTCTGTTCCGGGTCGGACGAGCAGCCGGCGGTGCGCTCGCGTGGCCGATTCCTCGCGGCTGAGAGGGGTGGTGCTTCTCCCGGCCGAATAGACTCGCGCGCGTGAGTGACGAGACCCAGCAGAACACCGTCCCCGAGCCAGACAACGCCCAGGCCCCTGCAGCGGCCCCTGCAGCGCCCTCCGAGCAGCCCGGTGGCTCCGGGCAGGCCCAGCGGCCCCAGCAGAACGAGCAGACCGGCCAGACCAAGCGGGACAAGCAGGCCCAGCAGGCTGATCAGGCCGGTCAGCCCAGGCAGGATCCGGGCCCCGGCGAACAGTTCGCGGTCCGCGCCGCCAAGCGGGAGCGGCTGCGCTCAGAGGGCTGGGAGCCCTATCCGGTCCAGCTCCCCATCACCACAACCATTGCCGCCGTGCGCGAGCGCTACTCCCATCTCGAGGCCGGCCAGGAGACCGAGGACATCGTCGGCGTGGCCGGGCGCGTGGTCTTCCTGCGCAACACCGGCCGCCTCTGCTTCGTCTCCCTCGCCGACGGCGCGGGCACCACCCTCCAGGCGATGCTGTCCGCCAAGGCCCTGCCCGGCTCCGGCCACACGTCCCTGGCGGCCTTCAAGGCGGACGTGGATCTGGGCGACCACCTCTTCGTCCACGGCCGCGTCATCTCCTCGCGCCGCGGCGAGCTGTCCGTTATGGCCGAGCCCGTCCTGCGCGAGTGCGCCGACGCCGTCGAGCCGGCCGAGCGGGGGGATGACGACGTCGTCGTGCCCGCCTGGCGCCTCGCCTCCAAGGCCCTGCGCCCGCTGCCGAAGGTCTGGACCAACCAGGAGGGCGAGGAGGTCAGCCTGAGTGAGGACAACCGGGCGCGCCGTCGCGAGCTCGACCTGCTGATTCGCCCCGCCGCACGCGACATGGTGCGCACCCGGGCCGCCGTCATGCGCTCCCTGCGCGACAATTTCCACCGCCGCGACTACTTGGAGCTGGAGACCCCCATGCTCCAGGTCATCCACGGCGGCGCGGCGGCCCGCCCGTTCATCACCCACATGAACGCCTTCGACATGGACCTCTACCTGCGCATCGCCACGGAGATCTACCTCAAGCGCGCCGTGGTGGGCGGTGTGGACCGCGTCTTCGAGATCAACCGCAACTTCCGCAACGAGGGCGCCGACTCCTCCCACTCCCCGGAGTTCACGGCCCTGGAGGCCTACGAGGCCTACTCCGACTACGACGGCATGGCCGAGCTGACCCGCAACCTGGTTCAGCAGGCCGCGCGCGACGCCTTCGGCCTGCCCGAGGGCGGCGAGATCGTGACCCTGGCCGACGGCACCGAGTACGACCTGTCCGGCGAGTGGGACAAGATCGACCTCTACACCTCCGTCTCCGAGGCGCTCGGGGAGGAGGTCGCCGTGGACACCCCGCGCGAGCAGCTGGTGGCCCACGCCGAGCGGATCGGCCTGGAGGTTGACGATTACGCCGTGGCCGGCAAGGTCGTGGAGGACATCTTCGAGGAGCTGGTGGGCAACAAGCTCTGGGCGCCCACCTTCGTCTACGACTTCCCCGAGGACACCTCGCCGCTGACCCGCTACCACCGCTCCAAGCCGGGGCTGACCGAGAAGTGGGACCTGTACGTGCGCGGATTCGAGACGGCCACCGCCTACTCCGAGCTGGCCGACCCGGTTGTCCAGCGCGAGCGCTTCGAGGCCCAGGCCCTGGCCGCCGCCAACGGCGACCCCGAGGCCATGGTGCTGGACGAGGACTTCCTGGTGGCCATGGAGCAGGGCTTCCCGCCCAGCGGCGGCATGGGCATGGGCATCGACCGCCTGCTCATGGTGCTCACCGGCCAGGGCATCCGCGAGACCATCACCTTCCCGCTGGTCCGGCGCTTCTGAGGCGCTTCTGAGAGGCCCAACCGCCCCGAGACCATCACCATCATCCCCGCCGTCGGAACCGGTTGTGGTTCCGACGGCGGGGATGCTGCCTACCGGTCGCAGATCTACTCCGGTCTATTCCGGTCTATTCCGGTCTATTCCGCACCCGCGCCGATATCGGCCATCTGCCGCTGCGTCCAGGGACCGGCGGCGAAGATGGCGACGGCGACGATGATCGTGATCACGCCCAGGCCGTAGTAGTAGGTCGAGTCTCCGATGCCTTTGGTGTTGGCGATCACGACGGCGGCCAGGCCCTGGCCGGTGGCCGAGGCCAGCAGCCACAGGACCATCGCCTGGGATGCGAAGCTCTTCGGGGCCAGTGCCGTTGTGGTGGACAGGCCCACCGGTGAGAGGAACAGTTCGCCGACGGTCTGGATGATGAAGACCAGTGCCAGGAACCACCACGGTGCGAGGTTGTCGCCGCCCGTCCAGGCCCGGAAGCCATAGCCCATCATGAGCGCGGAGAAGCCGATGATGAAGACGGCTGCCGCGAACTTCACCACGGTGGGAATGGTCCGTCCCAGACGTTGGGAGAAGAACCAGCCGACCAGCGGGGCGAGCACGACAATGGTCGCAGGGTTGACGGACTGATACGCCTCAGGACTGATGACCCATCCAAAGAAGGGGGTGGTGCCATCGGTGAGGGTCTTGGAGAAGGTGGCCATCTTCCCCGAGGCCTGCTCGAAGATCATGAAGAACAGCACTGCGCCTATCCACAGGGCGATGTAGGCGCGCATGTGGGTGCGCTCCCTGGTGGTGACCTTGGAGGAGCGGAACATGATGACGAAGTAAGAGATCGACGACCCCAGGGCGATGAGGAAGATCGTGTACGCGATGGCGTCGGGCCACGATCCCAGGAAGCCGTTGAGGACCCACGCCGCCAGGAAGGTGGTCGCTATGCCGCCGATGGAGACCAGGAGAAGCTTGTTGAGGTCGTCGGCGTTCAAGGGGTTGGGAACATCGAAGGCGAAGGTGGAGAGCTTGCTGCGTCCGTAGACGAAGGCTACGAGTGCGAAGGCCATGCCGATCGCGGCGGCCGCGAAGCCCGCGTGATAGCCGTAGTGCTCTCGCAGCCACCCGGTGACCAGCGGTGAGGCGAAGGCGCCGATATTGATTGACATGTAGAACAGCTGGAAGCCGGCATCGCGGCGGGGGTCGCCCTCGTCGTACAGGCCGCCGACGATCGTGGAGAGGTTGGGCTTGATGAATCCGGTGCCGATGGCGACCAGGACGATGCCAGTCCAGGACAGGGAGTTGATGGGGGTTGAGAGGCACAGGTGGCCCGCCATAATGACGACGCCCCCGTAAAGGGTGGACCGCCAGGGGCCGATGATGCGGTCGGCGAAGATGCCGCCGGGAATCGACAGCAGAAAGACTGCCGCGCCGTAGATCGCCAGAATGGTTTCGCCGGTGTTCGTTGCGAGGCCCAGGCCGCTGACCTCATCGGTGATGAAGAAGAGGAGAATGGCGCGCATTCCGTAGTAGGAGAACCGCTCCCACATCTCGACGTTGAGCATCCAGGGGAGCCCCCTGGGCTGGCCCAGCAGCCCGCGATCATCCTTCGAAGGGCCCGTGCGGAGCTCGCTGGGCGTTCAGCGGCTGGCCTTGGTCGGCTCGGTGGTTGTCATATCATTTCTCTCTCTCCTGCGGCCGGTGCGGGTCTGGTGGAGAGCTGAATCTGGCCACAGACCACAGCAGATTACTCTGCGCGAGGAAATCTGAGTGATACCTCAATCGGAAGCTGGAACGCCTGTGGGGGTGAGGACGAGCGGGGGCCGCACCAGCACTCGGGCGGTGGCCCAACCCGAGTGGCGAGGCGGCCCGCATCTCGAGCCCGGTCGTCAGCGACCGGAGCGAGCCTCGTAGTCCTGCAGGGTGCGCATGATGGTGTCCAGGAACTCGTCGATCTCGTCCTGCTCGTAGCCCCCGAAGAATTTGCCGACCGAGAACTTCTTGTTCAACACGTCCCTGGACGTCAGCATGCCGGGGGCGGCGGGCTGGGACGGGTCTGCCGCCGTCCTCTTCTCCCAGGCGCGCAGAGTCTCGGTGACCTCGTCCAGGAACTCGTCGATCTCGTCCTGCTCGTAGCCCCCGAAGATCTTGACGACCGAGAACTTCTTGTCCAACACGTCCCCGGACGTCAGCGCCGCCTGAGAGGTGCCGGCGGGCTGAGCGGAGTCCGGGTCCCAGGCCTGCAGGGTCGTGATGACCCGGTCCAGGAAGGCGTCGACCTCGCTCTGCTCATAGCCCTCGAACTTGGTCCCCAAGAATTTCGCGTCCATCACGTCGTGGAAGGTCAATAGCTCGGCGGACATGCCGGCTGTGCCGGCTGTACTGGTCGCGGTGCCCGTCTCCCAGGCCTGCAGGGTCGTGATGACCCGATTCAGGAGCTCGTCGACCCCGTCCTGCTCGTAGCCCTCGAACGTGGCCTGCGAGAACTTCGCGTTCATCACCTCCTGAGACGTGAGCACTCCGGCGGGCGCGTTGATTGGCTGAGCCATCCCGGCCGGCTGGGCCATGCCGGCCGGCTGATCCGTCCCGGCCGGCGCGCTGTCGTATCCCGGGGCTTCGTGAACGTCGTCGGGCGGCCCGGTGATGGTGCCCGTCTCCCAGGCCTGCAGGGTTGCGGCGGCCTCCTGCATGAAGGCGTCGACGCCGCCCTGCTCGTAGCCGTGGCGGAATCTGGTGGGGGTGAAAGTCCTGCTCGTCACGTCGCGGGACGTCAGCACCCCATAGGGTGTGCCGGTCTCCCATGAGCGCAACGCTGCGATGAATTCCTGCATGAAGGCGTCGACCTCCTGCGTGCTGTAGCCCGTCTTGAATCTTGTCAGGATGAAGGTCGTATGCGAGGCCTTGTCGGTCGTCAGTGTCATAGCGGGTTCCTCAGTCCGATTCGAGGGGATGGCGGGTCTGGGAAGCGATCCCGGGAATACATGTGTCGGGACAGGCGAGGGGGAATATGCGAGGAGAGGGAGGGATGAGGCGGTCGCGAACGGCCGCCGATGACGACAGGGCGGTTGCGCGGCTGGCTGCCGTCTTGGTTCGTGACGGTAGCACCACCGTGAATCCGCCACGAGATGCAAGATCGGTCGGGTTCCGAGGTGGAACCCGACCGATCTCGACGAGAGGGAGGGTGACGGGCGCAGGTGGCGAGAGCCGGGACGCGCCCGGCGCGGTTAGCGCGTGGCCGGCCAGCGCCCGGCCCGGCTAGCGCCCGGCTCTGCTAGCGCGCGACGGCGTCGGCGGCCGCCTTGACCTGGCCGCGGACCGGTACCAGGCGCGTCAGCTGGGTGACGTGACGCGGTTCGAGCTCATCGATGCTCGAGACGCCCAGGAGCTTCATGGTGCGCACGATCTCCTCCGACAGGATCTCGATGGTCCGGTCCACCCCGGCGCGCCCGCCCGCCATGAGGCCGTAGAGGTAGGCGCGGCCGATGATCGTGAACTTCGCGCCCAGGGCCACGGCCGCGATGATGTCGGCGCCGTTCATAATGCCGGTGTCGATCATGATGGTGGCCTCGGAGCCGACCTCGCGGACGAGCTCGGGCAGGAGCCGGAAGGGTACGGGGGCGCGGTCGAGCTGACGCCCGCCGTGGTTGGACAGGATGATGCCGTCCACGCCGTGGTCGAGCAGCCGCTTGGCGTCCGGAATGTTCTGCACGCCCTTGATGACGATCTTGCCGGACCACATGGAGCGGATGACCTCGAGGTCCTCATAGCTGATCGTCGGGTCCATGGCGGAGTCCAGCAGCTCGCCGACCGTGCCGCCCGTGCTCTTCAGCGAGGCGAACTCGAGCTTCGGGGTGGTCAGGAAGTCGAACCACCACCACGGCCGGGGGATCGCGTTGAGGACGGTGCCCGCGGTGATCTGCGGCGGGATGGAGAAGCCGTTGCGCCGGTCGCGCAGGCGCGCCCCGGCCACCGGGGTGTCCACGGTGAACATGAGGGTGTCGAAGCCCGCCTGCTCGGCGCGCTCGACCAGGCCGTAGGAGATCTCCCGCTTGCGCATGACGTAGAGCTGGAACCAGTTCCGCCCGTGCGGGTTGGCCGCCCTGACCTCCTCGATGGAGGAGGTGCCCAGAGTGGACAGCGTGAACGGGATGCCGGCGGCGCCCGCGGCCCCGGCGCCCGCGATCTCGCCCTCGGTCTGCATCAGGCGGGTGAAACCGGTCGGGGCGATGCCGAAGGGCATGGCCGACGGCCCCCCGAGGATCTGGCAGGAGGTGTCCACACTGGGCGCCGGCCGCAGGATGTCGGGGTGGAACTCGACGTCGCGGAAGGCCTGGCGGGCGCGGCGCAGGGAGATCTCGCCCTCGGCGGCGCCGTCGGTGTAGTCGAAGGCGGCGGCGGGCGTGCGGCGCTTGGCGATCTTCCGCAGGTCCCAGATGGTCTGGGCCGACTGGAGCCTCCGGTGCTTGGCGTTCAGATCGGGCTTCTTGAAATGAAGCAGATCGAAGATCTCATTCGGATTGGGGATCTGGCGCTTGACCATGGCGGTGGACCTCGTCGTTGAGCGAGCATGACAGTACAAACGCACGTGACAGGGTGCCGACGCAACGTCTGCTCCGCAAGACTATCAGGGACGAACGACCCAGGAAAAAGGCACGCCTCACCTCATGACCGTGTTGACGGGGCGGGTAGCGCCCGCCGCCCGCCGTCAGCCGTGTCCGCCACCCGCCGCGCTGACGGCACTACTCGAAGCGGACCGTGCCTCCCGCGCTTCCCGAGACCATCCGGCCCGCCGCTCTCGCGCTGGCCACGATCGCCAGTCCCGTCAGGGCCAGGCACGCCCCGACGACGGCGTAGTAGGAGCCCGTCGGCCAGCCGATCGAGCGCGAGGACGTGCCCGTGACCAGGATCCAGGCCGTGTACACCGCCGCCCCGATGCCCAGGGCCAGCACGCCGGCCACCGGCAGAAGGGTCTCGTAGGCCACCGAGCGGCGCAGGACGTCGCGCGGCATGCCCACCAGGCGCAGCAGTGACAGCACCCGGCGCCGCGCCAGCAGGGAGGCGATGGTCGACACCGCCAGCGAGGCGGTGGACACGCCCGCCGCGATGAGGATGCCGATGTATCCCAGCGTCGCGAACTGGTTCTCCACGGCCGTGGCCATGACCGCGGTTCTGTCGTTGCGCGTGATCGGGTACATCGTCAGGTTCAGGCCGGAGGTCTCCATGAGGGTGCGCGCCCGCTCTAGTGCGCCCGCGCCGCCATCGGTGCCCGCGAGCAGCACCGTCGGCGCCGGCCCCTCCCCGGGCGCCTCGGCGGGCTGCGGATCGGCGGCGGCGTCGACCAGCCACCTGGAGGACACGCTCACCCAGCCCGTGTCCGACTGCGCATCGACTGCCCCCAGGGCGCGGGCGTCCTCGACGGACAGCGTCAGCCTGCCGGCCCTGTTCTGCTCCTTGTCCTGATTCCCGGAGTCCCCGGAGCCCCCGCTCCCGCGCGGCGCCTCCATCCGCGCCAGGGCGACGGTCTCCACGCCCTCGACGTCGCCGAGCCGTCTCACCGCGGTCTCGAGGTCGGCCGGGGCAGCCGGATCGCTCGGGTCGCTCGGCCCTGCGATGGTGTAGAGCGTCGTCGTCGGCAGATACCCGGCTCCCTGGGTGGGCACGGCGGTGCCGACCGCCGCCGTGATGGCGACCGCGAAGAGCGTGACGACGTAGACGGCGATGACGAGCCCGCCCACCGCCCGGAAGGCCGCCCGCGGGTGCTGCGCCAGCCGCCCCAGGCTGATGACCTGGGCCGCGCTGCGGGCGCCGCGCCGCGCCAGTCGTGCGCTCCAGGATGTCAGGAGCGGCCCGGCCCACAGCAGCCCCAGCATGGTCAGGCAGAAGGAGCCCACCAGGAGGAGGCCGATGGTCGTGACCGAGACTTCGGAGCCTCGGGACACGACTCGCACCGCCGTGAGTCCGGCCAGGCCCGTCAGCAGCGGGAGCAGGGACCGGAGCCGGGGCGGGCGCTCACTGCGCTCGCGGGACGCCCCCAGCGGGCCGATGCCCGCCCGCCGGGTGCGCCACCAGGCCACGGCGGCGGCGCCGAGCGTCGTGCCCAGGACGCTGGCCGCGATGACCGCGGGGGAGGCGAGCAGATCGTGGGGGAAGAAGCGGGAGGAGTTGATCACGATGCGCGCCGCCGCCGGGATGAGGGCGAGGTAGGTGACGACGCCGAGCAGCGCCCCCAGCAAGGTCGTGGCCGCCGTCTCCGCCGCGGCGATCCGGGCCACCTGCCCGGGCGTGGCCCCGATCAGGCGCAGGGTCGCGAAGCGCTCGGCGCGCTGGGCGGCGCCCAGGTCGGTGACGATGGCGATCAGGAGGAGCACCGGGACGAGGGTGGCGATCGCGCCGATGGCGGCGACGATCCGCCAGACCTGGGAGGCGTAGTCGTGGCCGACGAGCTCGGTGACGACCTGCGGCGGCGGCATGCCCGGGCCCTGCCGGCCCAGGACCTGGGACTGATCCGCCCCGATCACCGCCACCAGTGAGTCCGGGCCCTCGACGGCGTCATTGGACAGGGCGCCGACCTGCTCGCCGTAGCGCTCCCCGAGCTGGTCGGCGGGCGCGGAGTCGATGAGCTCGGCCAGCGCCGGCGAGGCCAGGTACTGGCCCGGCCGGGGCACGACGTCGGAGCCGGGGACGCGCACGCTCGTGTCGGGCGTGGCGGCCACGAGCATGATGGTGATGACCCGACCCTCGTAGTAGTCGGTGGTTGAGGCGATCGCCGCCGTGGCCGGGGTCAGGACCGTGTCCGGCTGCAAGTAGGTGGGGTTGGCGGAGACGGGCTGGTTCCAGGTGGAGCGCCGGCTGCGCTCGCCGAACGCCTGCGAGGCCGCCGCCAGCATGAGGAAGACGGTGATCCCGACCATGACCCCGGCGACGATGCCCAGCAGGCGGCGGCGCGACGAGCGATCGCCGGCGATGACGAGGCGGGCGAGTGGCAGGTCCTTCATCGCGCATCCTCCGCGATCCCGGTCCCGGCGCTCAGGCGCCCGTCGCGCACGACGACCTCGCGGTCGGCGTAGGCGGCGGTGCGCGGGTCGTGGGTGATGATGACCAGTGCGGCGTGCGCGGCCCGGGTGGCGCTGGTCAGGGCCTGCATGGTCTGCTCGGCGGCCAGGGAGTCCAGGGCGCCGGTGGGCTCGTCCGCGAAGAGGATCCGGGGGCGGGTCACCAGGGCGCGGGCGACGGCGACCCGCTGGGCCTGCCCGCCGGAGAGCTGGGTGGGGAGCTTGCCCTCGTGCCCGTCCAGGCCGAGGGCGGCGAGCTGCTCGCGGGCGCGCTCCAGGGCCTGCCTGCGCGGCACCCTCGCCAGCAGCAAGGGGATGGTGACATTGTCCAGGGCGGACAGATCCGGCAGGAGCTGGCCGAACTGGAAGACGAAGCCGAATTCGGCCAGTCGCAGCCGCGAGCGCTCGGCCTCGTCCATGGCGGCGACGTCGCGTCCGGCGTAGTCCACGCGTCCGGCGTCGGGGACCAGGACCCCGGCCATGACGTGCAGGAGCGTGGACTTGCCCGACCCGGACGGCCCGGTGACGGCCAGGACCTCCCCGGCGACGACGTCGAGGTCGATGCCGCGCAGGGCGCGGGTGGTGCCGAAGGCGAGCTCCAGGCCGCGGGCGCGCATAATGACGCGGGGCGCGGGGGTTGCTGGGGCACCAGTCTCTTCGGTCGGGCGGCTGCTGCGGCTGGAGCCGGTCACGGTGCTCATGCGCGCACCTCCTCGCGCAGTTCGGACAGGCGGGCGGCCGTCAGGTCGATCCAGCGCAGGTCGGCCTCCAGGTGGAACAGGGCGTGGTCGGCGAGCAGCACGGTGTGCAGGTCGCCGTCCTGCTTGAGGCGGGTGAGCTCGCGCATGCGCGCGGTGTGGGCGGTGCGCTGCAGGTCGAGGAGGTGCTCGGCGTCGTCGTCCAGGAGCAGGGCGATCACGGTCTTGGCGAACAGGTCCGCCTGGATCGAGTCGGAGGGGACCTCCGGGCGGCGGATCCATTCCTCGACGGCGGCGCGGCCGGTCTTGGTGATCTCGTAGCGCTTGCGGGCGGGGCCGGCCCCGGGCTCGGCGCCGACCTGGCTGATGAGGTTGTCGCGCAGGAGGCGGGCGAGGGAGGAGTAGACCTGGCCGAAGGCCAGCGGCTTGGTCTGGGCGAACCAGCGGTCCCAGCTGAGCTTGAGGTCGTAGCCGTACCCGGGACCGGAGCCCAGGAGGCCGAGAAGCGTAAGGCGAGTGTCCATACACAGAGTATACACATGGGGTATACGCGCGTGGTGTAGTGGGTTGAGATGAGGTCGAGGTGCGCTTGGGGCGCGTGAAGCACTGCGCGGCCGGGTGGCGAGCCCGTGCGGTGTCAGGACAGGCGGCGCTGGTGGCCCGATCTGCTGCGGCGCCAGGAGGCTCACGGCACTGGCCGGACCTGAGAGCGCGCAGTGCCAGGCCTGGTGCGGCGCTGGGCCAGCGTGCCCCGGTCCCGGGCTCGTCCTCATCCTCGGCGCGTGGTCTCAGGGCGGGTCGGCGCAGTCCCATGTCAGAGCAGTTCTATGCCGTTGTCTGCCGTCGTCACAGTCCCGGCACAGGGCGGTGCCGCAGGCTCGTCTCGGACGCCGCCGCACGGGCGGTGCGGACGCGAGGAGCGCATGTGGACATCATCAGCTGGATCGCCGGCCTCGCCGGCACCGTCTCCGACGCCGGGGCGCTGCTCGCGGCCCTGGGCCCCTGGGTGCTGGTCGGAATGGCCGTCATCGTCTTCATCGAGTCCGGCGTCCTGTTCCCCTTCCTGCCGGGGGACTCGCTGCTGGTGACGGCCGCCGTCCTCCACGGCTCGCTGGGCCTGGGCCTGTGGCAGATCGTGAGCGTATGCGTGGTGGCGGCGATCGCCGGTGATCAGGCCGGCTACTGGCTCGGCTCGCGCTTCGGGCGCCGACTGTTCAAGGACGACGCCCGGATCCTGCGCACCGATCGGCTGGAGGCGGCCGAGGCGTTCTTCACCCGTCACGGGCCGCTTGCCCTCGTACTGGGGCGCTTCGTGCCGGTGGTGCGCACCTATGCGCCCTTCGCGGCCGGGACTGCGCGGATGCCCTATCGGCACTTCGTCACCTGGAACATCATCGGGGCGATCGCGTGGGTCGGCTCCATGACGGCGATCGGCGTGCTTCTGTCGGGCATCCCCGGTATCGCGGATTCGATCGAGGGCGTTGTGCTCGTCATCATCGCCATCTCCATGCTGCCGGTCGTCGTCCCGGCCACGCGCCGGTGGTGGGAACGACGGCCCACTGGTCGCGACACGGGAGGGGGCGTCATCCCGACCGCGCGCACCCGCCGGTGGGGACAGGAGAACCGGGATGGCCGGCTCGGCGACGGTACGACGGCGGGCCGGCATCTCGGTGTCGGGTCCGATGGGGCGCGGGGCGCGGTGGCGGACCTGGGTGCAGGCTCACCCTGACGCCGTCGGGTCCGATGGGGCGCGGGGCGCGGGGTGCCCGGTGCGTCCCTACAGCACTCGCAGACCCGTGTGGACGGCCAGCGCCGGTGCGAGCTCGGCGAGCTGGGCGGTTGAGACCGTCGCCCCGCGCAGGCCCCCGGCGTCGTCGATGCTCTCCAGGGCCTCCAGGCGCAGCCCTCGCAGATCCGTGTCACTCATGCGCGCCCGTCGCACGTTGAGCGCGCCCACTCGGCAGTCCTCGAACGCGACTCGGCTCAGCACGGCTGCAGTCAGATCGAGGGTGTCGATGACGCAGTCGCGCACGACGACGTCGAGCAGGTTCGCACCCCCGAGATTCAGAAAGCTGATCTTGCAGCCCTCCACCGCAACACTGCGCCACTGGACGTCGTACATGATCAGTGCGCCGACCCGGGAGGCCGCCAGCGTCACCTCCCGCCACGAGGAGCGCTGGGCGGTCAGCTCGGAGGCGCTCAGGCGCTCGATCCGTGTGTTGGTGACACGACATGCGACCAGTCGCGCGCTGTCGGCTCGCATATCGATCAGCTCGCACTCGTCCAGCTCGATGCCGGTCAGGTCCGCGCCGCTGATGTCGATGCCGGTCAGGCGGATCAGGTCCACGTGGCCGCCGGCGCGCAGCATGCCGGCGGCACCCGGTTCGAGGTCGGCGAGCCGGAGGGGCGGGACGACCGGTGAACGCGGCTCACTGCGCACGGCGTAACGGGCCATGACCCCTTTGTACCCCGTTCTTGTGCGGCGCGCAGGCCCTGGGCACGACTCCGAGCCCGTTCCCCGAGGACAGTCCTGTGAGAGAGCAGCCCGGACGCCGTCGTCCCGCCCGGGCGGTGCCCCGTGGTCGGTGTGACTCACAGGTAGTCCGTACCGCTAATGCCGACGTCCTGCCCGACCGTGCCGCGTGGTCGGCAGGCCGCCCATGGCATGCACACTGCGTCGCCCCGCCCGGGCGGTGCCTCCGCGCGCTACGACTCGGGCGGGACGTCCGACACCCGCTCAGGCCTCCGCCACGAGCTCCCGCATGCGAGCCCGCGCCCCCTGGGAGCGCAGCGCCGCGAGCTCTTCGAGATAGGTGGTGCGGAAGCGCTCATTCTCCGCGAGGTCCCCGAAGATCTCCTCGTTGGCGATGAACGCGGTCTCGTCCCCGGCCTCCTGCCGCTCGGCCAGGGGCCGCAGGTCGTCGGCCACCGGGATCGGGT
>ERZ773038.1387-NODE-1387-length-13772-cov-32.816141_pt1 | contig 13772 bp, 13 predicted proteins | sample MGYA00511665_ERZ773038 | MGnify/ENA primary metagenome ERZ773038 (study PRJEB29015, sample SAMEA2737966) | human oral metagenome | biome: human oral; feature: human-associated habitat; material: dental | place: China | collected 2028 ... | reverse complement strand
AGGGATCCACCCTGCTCAAGGTGGCGGCCATGGACCTGCTCCTGGACTACCTGGAGCACGGGGGAGAGCTCGGTGACCTGGCCCTGGCCGATCCCATGAGGGCCATTCGCGACACCTGCCACGACATGAGTGGAGGCGCGCTCCTGGAACGAGCCGACGGACGGACCATCACGCCGTTGGAGATGCAGGCCGAGCACCTCGGACGGCTACGCGATCACGTCGCGCAGGACATCGAGGTCACTGCTCTCCACACCGCCGCACTGGAGCTGTGGGAGCGAGGACTTGAGGCCCTCCGCCTGCAGCAGCCCGAGCGCGTGGACACGGAGCTGGACTGGGCGGTCAAGCACCAGCTGCTGACTCGCTACTGCCAGCGGCATGACACCGATCTGACCGATCCCCGGGTGACCCGGTTGTCCCTCGCCTACCACGACGTCTCGCCTGGTCAAGGACTGCGACAGCGACTGGAGAGCGCCGGGCTCCTGCGCCGATTCGTTGACGATGAGACCTGCCGCAGGGCGGTGGATACCCCGCCCGCGACAACGCGTGCGCGCCTGCGTGGCGCGGTCGTCGCCAGGGCTGAGGACCTGCGCCGCGATGTGAGCGTCGATTGGGTGGGGGCTCGACTCGACGACGGCGTCTGCTCACCTGTTACCCTGAGTGATCCTTTCTGCGCCGTGGACGAGCGCATCGATGCACTCCTGGAGAGCATGGAGCGTTCGGCAACCGATCCTCCCCTCGGGGTGTGAACGGTGAGGCTCACGGCACTGGTAAGGCGACTGACGGAAGACGCAACATGAGTACTACCTCCTCCCCGGATCCCGAAGCGGGCATGCCTCTGACGCGGCGTCAACGCCGTGCGCTCGAGCGTGCTCAGCAGGCCCAGCAGGAGGCACTGACCCAGGACCTTCCGGCACTGTCCCAATCTGCTGTCCAGACACGCCCCGCCGGTACTCCGTCCTCCAGTGCCCGATCTGCAGTCGGCACACCGACGCCTGCCACCGAGGCGCGGCCTCGGTGGCAGGCACAGGCACCCGGCCGGGCCTCCGTGCCCACGCAGGACGCCTCCCAGCGCGGACGGCCCGTGGCCGGCGCACCGACATCCGCGACGCCGTGGGGCAGCAGCCATGATCCTCGCAGCGGGTACATGCCGGCTGCCCGGGCTGATCGACACGATCCGGCTGATGAGCTCGGGCACCCGCAGAATGAGGCGATCACCGGGACGCGGGAACCAGGGCCGGCGCAGCGGCGGCGTACCCTGGGCGGCCCGTTGGGACGCACGCCCCGCGGTCCTGTGGCAGTCGGCCTGATCGGTGTCGTCGTCCTCGCCATGATCCTGGTGCCGCTGGCCGTCAACAAGCTCGTCTCCGGAAGGAATGGAGCGGGTACCAGCACCGCAGCCCAGGCGACCGTGCTGGACGGCAACGCCCCCCTCGGTCAGCTGCTGAATGTCAGCGGCCGGGTCGGATCGGGAGTGGCCCCCTTCATCGAACTGAACAACAACGCCTCCCTGTCCGCCCCCGGCTCGGTACTGACCGACGTCGTCGAGACCGGGAAGGGTCGTGCGGTCTCCGAGAGGACGCCAGTGATCCTGCAGGTCTCGCAGTTCTCCGGTCTCGACGGGCGCAACACAACGGGCAACGAGGCGGGGTACAAGCTCTGGCAGGGCCTGCTCGGTCCTGACGTGGGGGACTACATCAACGCGGCGGTCTCCGGCCAGCGCGAAGGTACCCGCGTCGTTCTTCGCGAACCGGCCGAGGAGGACGGCTCCCGGACGACGAAGATCACCGTCGTCGACCTCCTGCCGACCACGGCAACAGGGGAGGCGAAGCAACCGGCGGCAGGTACACCCACCGTGACTGAAGGATCGGACGGCTCCATCACCGTCAGCAGCGCCGGACTTCCAGCACCAACTCGAGTGTCCACCGAGATCCTCATCAAGGGCACCGGCCCCCAGATCGGTTCCCAGGACCGTCTGATCGCTCGTACCACGATGGTCAGCTGGGCAACGGGACAGCCCCTCGAGAAATCGACCTTCGGCCACCAGGAGCCGCCCAAGCAGCTCGACATGAGCAACGCGCTGGTGGGAGTCTCCCACAACCTGATCGATATCACGGTCGGCTCTCGGGTGGTCCTCTCACTGCCCGCGGAGCAGGCGCAGGGGAAGGAACCAGTCGTCGTGGTGATCGACGTCCTCGCCAGGGCCCCTGCTCAGTATCCCGGAGCGTCCGGGGGAAACCCGGGCAGTAATTCGAGCACCACCCCTCACTCCTCCGCCGGCCCGATATCCAAGGACCAGTCATGAGCGTTGCCATCCGCATCATTCCCTGCCTGGACGTCAAAGACGGTCGGGTTGTCAAAGGCGTCAACTTCCAGGGCCTCAAGGACGCCGGAGACCCTGTGGAGCTGGCCTCCCGCTACGGCGCTCAGGGTGCCGATGAGATCACCTTCCTAGATGTCTCAGCCTCGCACGAGGGACGTTCCACCATGTTGGACGTGGTCTGCCGCACGGCCGAGCAGGTGTTCGTTCCTCTGACTGTCGGTGGGGGAGTGCGTTCAGTCGACGATGTGGATCAACTGCTGCGGGCGGGGGCGGACAAAGTCGGTATCAACACCGCGGCCATCAACCGTCCCGAACTGTTGGCGGAGGTGGCGCAGCGTTTCGGCAACCAGGTGGTCGTCCTGTCCGTGGATGCGCGTCGGTGCCCTTCCGGCGTCTCGACGGCCTCCGGCTTCGAGGTCACGATTCACGGAGGGCGGACCTCCACCGGTATCGACGCCGTCGCCTGGGCAGTGCGGGGAGCCGAGCTCGGCGCAGGTGAGATCCTCCTGAACTCCATGGACGCCGACGGAGTCACCGAAGGATTCGACACCGAGATGATCGATGCCGTTCGTCGACGGATCCAGGTGCCACTCATCGCCTCCGGCGGTGCCGGGTGCCCGCAGGACTTTGTCACCGCGGCCAACCACGGTGCCGACGCTGTTCTGGCGGCCTCAGTGTTCCACTACGGTGCGATGACCATTGCTGAGGCCAAGAATGCTCTGCGAGACGCAGACCACCCGGTCCGTTGAGACTGTGGGAGACTGAGCGGCGGGTGAAGTGCCGGTGCACACTGCCCGCTCCTGAAGGTGCCCGTGTGGCCGAGTCCGAGGAGAGTGCGTGAGTCACTTCTATGACAACGAGCCCAGCTACTCCAGTGACGGGAATGCTTGGAGGACCCCCGACAGCGAGAAGAACTACTTGGGGAGCTGGTCTCTTGGTCTGGGGATCGCGATATCTTCTGCTGCGGAATCATTTTTGGGGTTGTCGCGATCGTTTGAGGGCTGTAATCCCAGGCGGCGGCAGATCGTGGTGAGGCCACTAACGGAGATGCGGGAACCGCTGGAATTGTCATGGGGGTTATTGGAATCTGTGCCACCCTGATTTATCTATTTGTGAGCCTGGGGCTCAGGCGAGTGGGGTGTGGCCTGGACCGGACGCCAGTGCTGCGCTGGAGCGGCGCCGCCAGGTGGTTCGATTTGCGTGCTGCGTGAGGCCTGTTATACTTCAGCAACATACTGTCAGTGTCAACATCACCGAACTCTATCTATACGGAGAGATGCTATGAGCAACATGGGCCCGTACCCCGATGGTCAGTACAATCAGCAGTCCGGAGGGTATGTCCCCGGTGGATTCGGTCCTCGCCCTGATGAGAAGAACTCACTGGGGATCTGGTCTCTCAGCCTGGGGATCGCCAGTATGATCTGCTGCAGCGTTTTCACGGGTATCCCTGCGATTATCGTGGGCTACCTGGGTATGCAGGCGGCAAACGAAGGACGTGCCACCAACAAGGGGCTGTCCATTGCTGGCATCATCTTGGGCGGGCTCTCGATCCTGGGGCTGATTATCTACATTGCCAGCGGGCAGTTCACTGAGACCTTGAACACCATCCAGTCGTCCTGATGCTTCTGGACGTCTAGATTCTCGCCGCACTTCGCCGCGCAAGCCTCAGGCGGTTTGTGCGGCGAAGTGTCTAGTGAGTGACGTCGTCATGGGATGTTCTCCTCATGGGAGTGTGGTGTCGCTTCTGGGGTGTGATATGTGCGCTCGTGTGAGTTGCGCGCCGAGCTTCGCCTTCGGAGAGGTATGATGAGTGAAATGAATTCTTACCAGGCATATCCTTACCGCCAAGGAGTTACTGGTTCTCCTTATCCTACTGACTCTGACAATGCCTCCCGGGCCGTCTCGGGCGCACCGTCGGTCCAAAACGGTTACTACAGCGCTGATTACCCCGGCAACCAATCATCTCCCTTCCCTGCGGTACCGGGAGGTCAGATGGTCCCTTATCCGGAGCTTGGCCAGCAGCCGTACAGTCAGGCCTTCGGGCCACCCTATACTCAGCAGTACCCCTATCCTCCACCTTCCTACGCTCCGTATCCGTCATATGCTCCGGGTGTGTACTGGGGGATGCCCTACGATCCGCGGCGACATGAGGCCAACGCCCTCGGTGGATGGGCGCTCGGTCTCGGTATCGCCAGCATCTTTTTCAACTGCTTGTATTTCGGCATGGTCCTGGGGATACCGGCGATCATCGTCGGAGTTAAGGGCATGCGCGCTGCCGACGAGGGGCGCGCCTCGAACAAAGGACTGTCGATAGCCGGAGTGGTCACGGGCATTATTGGCTCTGTTATCAGTGCTGGCTTGCTCCTGCTACTTTTGGCGGTGTTTCTTGATGAAATGTCGGCCTGAAGTCTGCTGCGCGAATGCCTCGGAGAGGCTCGGCCGTTCTGGCGGACACCCGGGATCCGGACGGCGGATCGGACTGGGTCTTCTGATGGTTCTGTCCGCTTTGCCGGGTGGCCTCATCGTGTTGCGTGCGCTGACTCTGCCTCGCAGCTCCCCGGGGCTTCCTGACCTTTGCCCGCTTCACCGCACCACGGGGTTGTGGTGTCCTCTGTGCGGAGGCACCAGGGCGACTCGGGAGCTCATGTACGGCGATTTCGGGGCCGCCATGGGCTACAACCCCTTCGCGCTCGTGCTGGAGGCGGTGGTCGTTCTTCTGGTGGCGCGATGGTTGCTCGCATCTGTCCGAGGTCGGCGACGGCCGCTCATCACTGGTGGAGAGGGCATTCTTCTCGGGGTGGCGCTGGCTGTTTTCGCAGTCGTGCGCAACCTTCCCGGCATGTGGGTCTACCTCGGCCCGTTGCTCGGCCCTCCGGGCTGAGCAGTACCTGGCGTGCATAATGCGGTTGTGACTCTCGATTCCCAGATCTCTGCGCGCCTGAAGCGCAACGCGGACGGGCTGGTCTGCGCCGTCGTCCAGCAACACGACTCACATGAGGTCCTCATGGTGGGGTGGATGGACGATGAGGCGCTTCGGCGCACCCTGGTAGAGGGACGAGTGACCTTCTGGTCGCGGTCTCGGCGCGAGTACTGGCGCAAGGGCGATACGTCCGGACACGCGCAGTACGTCAAGTCGGTCCATCTGGACTGTGATGGCGACGCCCTCCTGATCGAGGTCGATCAGGTCGGGGCCGCCTGCCACACCGGCGAGCGCAGCTGCTTCCTCGCCGGTGGAGATCTGGGTGCGCACGTGGGCGGGCGCCCCGGCTGACCACGACGCGGTCAATGCGGTTTGGCGATTTGCAACAGACGGCCTCGGGCAGTCACGATGGATGCGAACAGGCGCCCTACCGGAGCGCCGGCAGGTGATATCGGGGAGGTGCGTGATGACCTCGTTCGAGGCGATGGTCGCCGAGGCCAAGGCGGCCGCCGACCGTCGCGCTTCACTGGTTCCTCTGGCCCGCCTGCGAGAGGCCTCCCGCCTGGTTCCCGGTGCCATCAGCGCCTTGTCCAGCCTGCGCACCGATGACCGGGCGGTCACGGTGATTGCCGAGGTCAAGCGCTCCACGGCCACGTTCGCAGACCTCAGTGGCGTGGGGGATCCGGCGATGCTGGCCTGTTTCTACGCCGCCGGTGGTGCCGCCTGCGTCTCAGTGGTCACCGGACCGAGCGCCACGCGAGGCTCCCTCAAGGACCTGGACGCCGTCAGGGCCTCGGTGGATCTTCCCGTCCTCGCCAACGACCTGATGGTCACTCCCTACCAGGTGCACGAGGCCCGGGCTCACGGCGCCGATCTGCTGATGCTTGACGCCCGCCTCGAGATCCTGGTGCTAGAAGGGCTCATCGAGAGAGTCCACTCCCTGGGGATGGGAGCCGTCGTTGAGGTTCGTACCCGCCGTGAGGCGCTGACTGCGGTTGATGCAGGCGCCTGCATCGTGGCCATCGACACCCGCGATCCCGACACCCTGGCCGTCGACTGCAACCTGTTCGATCAGGTCACCGATGTTCTGCCGACGCAGGTCGTGCGGATCGCGGCCGGCGGAGTCAGAGGCCCGCACGACGTCATGAGCTTTGCGCGCTGCGGCGCCGATGTCGTCCTCGTCGGCGAGGCCATCATCCGCTCCACCGACCCCCAGCAGTTCGTTGCCGAGCTGGTCGCCGCCGGCGCCCACCCGGCACTGATCCCCTCCGCCCATCGAGAGGTTCTCTGAGTGCCTGTTGCCACGCTTTCGGCCATGATGCCAACGATGCCAACGATGCCAACGATGCTGACGATGCCGTTCACAGCCGCGCTGCCCGCAGGCATACCGAGTCCGTCCTCGGCCGTCTGGTACCTCGGCCCCATCCCGATCCGGGCCTACGCGTTGTGCATTCTCACCGGGGTCTTCGTGGCCGTGTGGTGGTCGAACCGACGCTACCGGGCGCGGGGAGGCCGACGGGATCTGGTCCTCGACGTCGCCATCGTGGCCGTGCCGGCCGGAATCGTGGGTGCTCGTCTCTACCACGTGGTCTCCTCGCCCGACGACTACTTCGGCCCCAACGGCGACCTGGCCCGTATCCCGCAGACATGGCAGGGGGGCCTGGGAATCTGGGGAGGCATCGCCGGCGGGGTCCTGGCCGGGGTGCTCCTTCTGCGCCATCGTGGCCTGCGTGTGGCTCCGCTGGCCGACGCCGTCGCCCCGACGCTGCTGGTCGCTCAGGCGATCGGTCGACTGGGCAACTGGTTCAACCAGGAGCTCTACGGCGCCCCGACGACGCTGCCCTGGGGGCTGCGGATCGATGATGCCCACCTGCCCGCGGGGTCCACCTACCCGCCGGGGACCCTGTTCCATCCGACCTTCCTCTATGAGGCCCTGTGGAACCTGGCTGGGGCGGTCCTGCTGGTGTGGATCGGCAGAAGGATGCTCGCCCGCAGCGGGGTCACGGGCGGGAGGCTGCTGTGGGTCTACCTCATGGTCTACACCGCCGGCCGGGTATGGATCGAGATGCTGCGCATCGACGAGGCCGAGACGATCCTCGGTCTGCGATTGAACGTGTGGACCTCCATCGTCATCTTCCTCGTCGGCGCCATTGGGCTGGCCCTCACCTCCCGACGCCCCCTGAGCGACGCGATCGACAGGCCGGGGCGCGGGGCGAGGAAGGACCGCTCGGAGGTCGAGGAGGACGACTCCGCTGAGGACGACTCGACTGATGACGCCTCGCCGGAGGAATCCGCCGCTGCGGCGTCGGCCGCGCAGGACCAGGCCGATGCATAGAGGCTGAATCGGGGACCGGCCCGCCACGGGGCGGAGGAGAACCGGGTGAGGATGGTCGCAACCTGACAAGTGACGGGATTCGTCCTCGTGCACAGGGCCCGGTGTCCCGTATTCTTCATCCATGCGTAGAGCCAAGATCGTATGTACCCTCGGACCCGCTACTGACTCTCCCGAGCAGGTGCAAGCGCTCGTGGACGCCGGCATGAACGTCGCGCGCATCAACCGCTCCCACGGCCGCGCCGAGGACCAGGAGGAGGTCATCGCCCGCATCCGCGAGGCGGCAGCCGCTTCCGGCCGCGCCGTCGCCGTCCTCGTCGACCTCCAGGGCCCCAAGATCCGCCTCGGGCGTTTCGTCGACGACCAGAAGGTCATGCTCAACAAGGGTGACGAGTTCACCATCACCATTGATGACGTCCTGGGCACCGTCAAGCGCGCCTCCACCACCTTCAAGGGGCTTCCAGGCGACTGCCGCCCCGGTGACCGGCTCCTCATTGACGACGGCAATGTCGCGGTGCGCGTCGTGGCCGTCACCGACACCGACGTCGTCACCAAGGTCGAGGTTCCCGGCTACGTCTCCAACAACAAGGGCATCAACCTGCCCGGCGTCGCCGTCTCCGTGCCGGCCCTCAGCGAGAAGGACCGCGAGGACCTGCGCTGGGCCCTCAAGATCGGTGCCGACCTCATCGCCCTGTCCTTCGTGCGCGACGCCGATGACATCAAGGACGTCCACGAGATCATGGACGAGGTCGGCGTGCGCATCCCGGTCATCGCCAAGATCGAGAAGCCCCAGGCGGTGGAGAACCTCTTCGACATCGTCTCCACCTTCGACGGCATCATGGTGGCCCGTGGCGACCTCGGTGTGGAGATGCCCCTGGAGGCCGTCCCGCTGGTGCAGAAGCGCGCCATCGAGCTGGCCCGCCGCCAGGCCAAGCCGGTCATCGTGGCCACCCAGGTCCTGGAGTCCATGATCCAGAACCCGCGGCCCACGCGGGCCGAGGCCTCCGACTGCGCCAACGCCATTCTCGACGGCGCCGACGCCGTCATGCTCTCCGGTGAGACCTCCGTGGGCGCCTACCCCATCGAGGCCGTGCGCACCATGGCCAGCATCATCGAGAACGTCGAGGAGCACGGAGGGGAGCGCATCCCCAGCCTGGGCTCCTACCCGCAGACGCGCGGTGGTGCCCTGACCCGCGCCGCCGCCGAGATGGGCGAGCACCTCGATGTCACCTACCTGGTGACCTTCACCCAGTCCGGTGACACCGCCCGGCGCCTGTCACGTCTGCGCTCTCCGCTTCCGCTGTTGGCCTTCACCCCGCTGCACGAGACACGTAACCAGCTCGCCGTCTCCTGGGGCGTGCAGTGCTACGAGGTTCCCGAGGTCGAGCACACCGATGAGATGGTGGCCCAGGTCGATGAGATCCTTCAGGACAAGCACCTGGCCCTGCCCGGGGACACCGTCGTCATCGTGGCCGGTATGCCTCCGGGCACGCCCGGCTCGACTAACTCGATCCGCGTCCACACCGTCGGCGAGACGGGTGACTACAAGATCTGAGCATCATGACTGAAGGGGGCTCCCACCATCTGGTGGGAGCCCCCTTCAGTCAATGAGTACCTCCGGTGGGACTCGAACCCACAACACTCCGATTTTGAGTCGGATGCCTCTGCCAATTGGGCTACGGAGGCACGCCGCCCGCTCTGCGGGGGCGCCACCAGCGTGATCATACTAGGATCACAACCGTGAGCAATGAGTCCAACACCACCAGGTCCCGCCGGGTGCTTGTCGCTGAGGACGAGACCCTCATCCGCCTCGATATCGTCGAGACCCTCACCGATGCCGGGTACGAGATCGTTGCCGAGGCCGCAGACGGTGAGGAGGCTGTGCGTCTAGCTGACGAGCATGCCCCTGACCTGTGCGTTCTCGATGTCAAGATGCCGGTGACGGACGGCATCACGGCGGCGGAACGGATCCTTGAGAAGCACAACTGCGCGGTTGTCATGCTGACGGCCTTCTCGCAGACAGAGCTCGTGGAACGGGCTAGTGCTGCCGGTGCCATGGCCTACGTGGTTAAACCCTTCACCCCGGCGGACCTCATTCCGGCGCTTGAGATCGCCATGTCCCGCTATGAGGAGATTCTCTCTCTGGAGAGTGAGATTTCTGACCTCACTGAACGTTTTGAGACCCGTAAGCGCGTTGACCGGGCCAAGGGACTGCTCATGGAACGTATGGGACTGAGCGAGCCGGAGGCGTTTCGGTGGCTGCAGAAGACCTCCATGAACCGGCGTCTGACCATGCGTGAGGTGGCCGATGCCGTCATCGAGCAGGTCGGTGCCGCCAAGAAGGAATGACTGGTTAGGAAGTCTGTCGCCAGGGCGGCGTCGTTGCCATCCGTCAGGTGAACAAGCTGCGAAGCGTTCCGATCGCGATCATCCGATCGTCCTCATCGGTCACTGTGACCTGATAGACCACGGTACGACGACCGCGGTGCAGAGGAACGGCTGTGGCCTTCACCCAGCCCTGAGTCACGGACCGCAGATGGCTGACCGTCAGTTCCGCTCCGACCGGGACTGTGTCGTCGGAGGAGGCGGCACGCGCCGCCACGGAGGCGGCCGTCTCAATCAGTGCCGCAGTGGCACCGCCGTGAAGGATCCCCACGACCTGTCGGGCTCCTTCGATGGGCATCCGGACCTCGGTCTTGTCCGCATCGCGGGTGATGACCTCCATTCCGAGCGTGTCCATGAGGGTCCCCCTCTCGTTGTCCTCCAGCACCGTGTGCAAGGCACTGGATGCGGAGACCGCTGAGCCGGCGGGGCGAGGGTCGGGGTACGGGCGTCGGGCCGGATCCGGGAAGGCCACGGCAGCGGTACTCGCCCCGGAGTAGGAGGCGGCAGTGACACGACCCACAGGGCCCAGGGGGCCCACGATGGCGGGTGATGGAGAGGAGTCGGCAGACTCGACCGACTCGGCGGAGACGGACTCGCCAGACCTGCTGGGCTGCACGGATCTGGAAGGGTCAAGTGGCGTGGATGCCACGGGAGAGGCCGGGGAGCCGGGTCGAGTCATTGAGTCAGAAGGCTCTCCACCGCTGGTGGGGGAGAGGTGCGAGTCGGACCGTGGATGGCTCATGGGCCTAGGCTGGCACGGTGAGCACCTCTGCGACCAGCCCAACACCCCAGACCGCCTCGGACCCGGTCTCCGAACGTCTTCTTCTCATCGACGGCCACTCCATGGCCTTTCGCGCGTTCTACGCGCTGCCGGTGGACAACTTCACGACGTCAACCGGCCAGTCCACTAACGCTGTCCACGGCTTCGTCTCCATGTTTCTCTCGCTGCTGGAGAATGAGAGACCCACACACGTGGCGGTCGCCTTCGATCTGCCGGGGGGAACCTTCCGCACTGAGGAGTATGCCGATTACAAGGGAACCCGTGATGAGACGCCGCAGCCCTTCCTCGGACAGGTCGAGCTCATCCAGGAGGTCCTGGCAGCCACGGGGGTGAAGGCCCTTACGGCGCCGGGCTACGAGGCGGACGACGTTCTGGCGACCTTGGCGACCTTGGCTCAGGCAGAGGGGATGGAGGTGCTCATCTGCTCCGGGGACCGCGACTCCTTCCAGACCATCACTGAGCGATGCACGGTGCTCTACCCGGTCAAGGGCGTCTCAACGCTGCGCCGGATGACGCCGGAAGAGGTCGAGGTGCGCTACGGGGTGACGCCCGAGCGCTACCCGCATCTTGCTGCTCTCGTGGGGGAGACCAGTGACAACCTCCCCGGGGTTCCGGGCGTGGGCCCCAAGACCGCCGCCAAGTGGCTCAACCTCTACGACGGGCTCGATGGAGTCATCGCTCACGCCGATCAGATCAAGGGCAAGGCCGGGCAGTCCCTGCGGGATCATCTCGACGACGTCCTGCGCAACCGACGCCTCAACCATCTGCTCACCGACCTGGACCTGGGGATCACTCCCCGGGCAGACCTTCGTGTCGCGGGCGCCGATCGCAGTGACCTGGCACGCGTCTTCGAGGCCCTGGAGTTTCGCACCCTGCACCAGCGAGCACTGCGTACCCTGACCTTCACCGACACGTCCGATTATGCCGAGGCGACCGAAGGAGAGGACTCCGGGCCACTAGGGGCTCTGAGCAGGTTGGAGATCGTCTGTCTTGGTCACGATCTTCCGGCGGGCAACCTGTCACAGTGGTTGCGGAGCAATCTGTTGGCGGTTGACGACGATGGTCCCCGGCCACTGGGAGTTGACGTTGTCGGAGTCCTCAGGCCGGTGGAGGGCGATGCTGCGATCGTCTCACTCTCGGACGGCGCTCGAGCGGTCGCCATCGATCTGACCGAGATCCTGCCCGAGGACGAGGCCGCCCTGGCCGACGTGCTCGCCGACGTCGATCGACCCAAGCTGATCACTGACGCCAAGGGGAGCTGGCACGCTCTGAATGCTCGCGGAATCACACTGGACGGTGTCACTGCGGACCTCTCGCTGGCCGGCTACCTGTGCCGTCCCGAGCAGCGTAGCTATGACGTCGACACCCTCTCCCAGCGATGGCTCGGTATCGACCTGGCCGCAATTGGCGAAGGTGGGACCCAGTCGCCCGATGGCCATAGTCAGTCTCAGAGCGCCTTCGACCTGGAGGCCCTCGCCTCCGACTCCGTTCCCACGGCCCGCCTGGACAGTGCACGCCGTGCCGCTGTCCTGCTCCCGCTCCAGTCCGTGCTCGACGAGCAGATGGCGGCCCGTGACGCCGTGGAGCTCTTCACAGATCTGGAGATGCCCGTGGCTGCGACCCTCACCGTCATGGAGGACGCGGGCATCGCCGTCGACGACGCCGAGCTCGCAGCCCGTGAGACCGAGCTCGATGCCCGCGTGACTCACGCAGCCGAGGGCGCCTACGCCGCTGCCGGACGTGAGCTCAACCTTTCCAGTCCCAAGCAGCTCCAGGCCGTCCTGTTCGACGAGTTGAAGATGCCCAAGACTCGTAAGACGAAGACCGGCTACACCACCGATGCCGAGGCTCTAGCCGGGTTGTACGCCAAGACCTCTCACCCCTTCTTGAGGAACCTCCTCGAGCACCGCGACGCCATCAAGCTGCGCCAGACGGTCGAAGGACTGCGCAAGGCGGTTCAGACCGATGGACGCATCCACACCACCTTCCAGCAGACCATCGCCGCCACGGGACGCCTGTCGTCGACCGATCCCAACCTGCAGAACATCCCGGCCCGTCACGAGGAGGGAATGCGCATCCGTGAGGCCTTCACCGTCGGCAAGGACTACGAGTGCCTCATGACCGCCGACTACTCCCAGATCGAGATGCGCATCATGGCGCACCTGTCCGGCGACCAGGCGCTGATCGAGGCCTTCCGCAGCGGGGAGGATCTACACCGCTACGTCGCCGCCCTGGTCCATGGCATCGATGTCGACGACGTCACCGCCCAGCAGCGAAGCCATGTCAAAGCCATGAGCTACGGCCTGGCCTACGGTCTGTCCACCTTCGGACTGGCCCGTCAGCTCGGTATCGGTAACGCTGAGGCCGCAGACCTGAGGAACGCCTACTTCGCCAGGTTCGGACGAGTTCATGACTACCTGGAGTCCGTGGTGGAGCAGGCACGTCGCGATGGCTACACCCAGACGATGTTCGGTCGCCGTCGCTACCTGCCCGACCTGACCAGCGACAACCGGCAACGCCGAGAGATGGCTGAGCGGGCCGCTCTCAACGCCCCCATCCAGGGCAGTGCTGCCGACATCGTCAAGAAGGCCATGATCGATGTTGACCGCGCGCTGAGCGAGCAGGGACTGAGCAGTCGTGTTCTACTGCAGATCCATGATGAGCTCTTGGTCGAGGTCGCCTCCGCAGAGGTCGAGGCGGTTGAGACGCTCCTCAAGGAGCAGATGGGCGGGGCTGCCGAGCTCTCGGTCCCTCTGGATGTCGCTGTCGGACGGGGACGCACCTGGCGTGAGGCAGCCCACTAGATCTGCTCCAGAAGCCGTCGATCAGTGCCGGAGAAAGCCGTTGATATGTGAATGAGATCGCTGCGTCATCCTTTTGATACCTAGTTGTCAGATGACGTGAGCGATTGCACGCGTGTACGGGAGAATGCTTGAGGATCCTCTAGTTACGGATTCGTCACGTGCTGCTAAGGTTCACTCGTGCGCTCCTGGGCGTCTCCTATGAGAGTAATCCAACCAGGGTGATGAATTGG
>ERZ773038.1383-NODE-1383-length-13823-cov-6.419741_pt1 | contig 13823 bp, 14 predicted proteins | sample MGYA00511665_ERZ773038 | MGnify/ENA primary metagenome ERZ773038 (study PRJEB29015, sample SAMEA2737966) | human oral metagenome | biome: human oral; feature: human-associated habitat; material: dental | place: China | collected 2028 ... | reverse complement strand
CAGCTGCTTCCAATTTTTCGATAGTAATTACATCGCCTTCAGCAACGCGATATTGCTTACCACCGGTTTTAATAATTGCGTACATGAGAACACCTCCTTGTTATCGAACTCGCTGAATACGGTATCCCGACCCGGAGCCGGGCGTTTGAACCTGCTTCATGCGGATTGCAAAGTTCAGAAAACCGAACTAATACTGATATAGTATACCTTGTTTCCACCCTGTTGTCAAACGTAAATCAAGGTTATTCCGCTGTATTTGATACTTTCACAGATAGACTCGTTCACATCAACCGATAAGGCCCAAATGCTGTAATAAAATCTTAGTCCCGATGAGGATCAATACACCGCCTCCGAGAATGTCCGCATATTTACCCACAAAGCGGCCCATAAATTTCCCCAGGTATATACCGATTAAGGAGATTCCAAATGTAATCAGCCCTATAATGGCCGAAGCTTCCCATACGTTGATAGGCAAAAAAGCGAATGTAAGCCCTACCGCCATAGCATCGAGGCTCGTAGCGACGGAAAGCATGAGCATTTCCCATACACCGAGAAACGGTTTATCATCGTCATCATGCTCATCGCTCAAACCGTCGCGAATCATGGCGATGCCTAAATAACCGAGAAGGCCGAAGATAATCCAATGATCCCAATCAGAAATTATATCTATGAACTGGCGACCGATAAGCCACCCGATAACAGGCATAATAAACTGAAAGAGCCCAAATAAAAAGGCTAATGTAATTTTACGACCATTAGATCCGACAGGGATAGTCAACCCCTTTCCGATGGACACGCCAAAAGCATCCATCGCAAGACCTATGCTGATTAATACGATTTCAATTAACGACACACTACCACCTATTAATAAACTACCTACTTACTCGGACACGGCCATCAACGAATACCCTTCGCGACTGATATTAGGGTTCACCACAACGGAAATCTTGCGTCCTATAGACTCACCGAGATCTGCCAAAACATGCTTTGACAAATATTGTGCCACTTCCGGGTGAACTTCGATTTCTAAATCGGTCCTAATGCGGCCCGATTTAAACAGTTCCCGTATACGCCGAATGATCTGCATATATACAGTGCGTCCGGACAACATATAGCCGGTTCCGCCGCACTGAGGGCACGTATCAAACATCAGGGTCTGTAACCCCTGACGGGCCCGCTTCCGCGTCATCTCAACAAGCCCTAACGAACTGATGCCGCACACAACGGTCTTCATCTTGTCCAATTTAGCCTGCGATGCCAAGAGATTTAATAATTCCTGCTGGTGCTCTTTATCCTTCATATCGATAAAATCGACTACAATAATGCCGCCGATATCCCGCAAGCGCAATTGCCGGCAGATTTCTTTCGCCGCCTCTTTATTCACTGTGAAAGCCAGATCCTCCAGCTTATCGGACCGGCCCGTATAATGTGCGGAGTTCACGTCGAACACGGTAAGGGCCTCCGTATGATCGATACGGATAGAGCCGCCGGACGGCAAATCGATATCGCGAGAGATAAGATTTTCCAATTGAGGTTCAATGTGATTTGCCTTGAAAATAGGCGTGCTGTCCCGATGACGTGTAACCTTTATGGATTGTGACGTCGGACCATGTCCCAGTAAATCTGTCAAGCGAGATTTGGCCATATCAGAGTCGACGATGATTTCCTCTACATTGCGATGGGCGTAATCCCGCACGAGGCGGAACCAAAAGTCCGCATCGCTGTACAGATCCGTACCGCTCTTGGCAACTTTAAAACGCTTTAATACGTGCTGCCATGTGCGCCATAAGTAGTCCATATCACGGGCAATTTCCTCGGCACTCGCCTTAGCCGCCGCCGTGCGGATGATAAATCCGCAGCCTTTCTGCACATAGGGCTTCGCCAGTTCCTGTAATTGACTGCGCACGGCTTCATCGGTGATTTTCTTTGAAATATGCATGCCTTCCGAATATGGCAACAGCACCATAAAGCGGCCTGCAAGGCTCACATCGGCCGTAACACGTGCACCTTTGCCGAGCATTTCTTCCTTCACCACTTGTACCAGGACCTGCTGTCCCACGGACAATCGAGGTAAGATCTTCTGTTCCTTCCCCTGCTGCAGATTCAGATATGCATTCTGAGAGCCGCCGATGTCAATAAAAGCGGCCTGCATGCCGGGCAATACATTTTTTACGGTTCCCTTGTACATGTGATTTGCTATATGAGTTTCATCGAAACGTTCCAATACAAAGTCTACCAGCCGCCCCTCTTCGTCCACAACGGCCATGCGCACCTCTTCACGCATCACATTAACCAGAATTTTATGCATCTTATCCCTCCTTTCCTATTGTCATTACGATTATATTTTTTTCAAACCATGATCTAAAAATACTATTAATAAAAACTATATGACTATTAGTCAGAAATTCAGTAATTGATCTCCAACGGCGTAAAGCGCCCCTCATCATTTTCCACCATAATTGCTTTTCTATGGATTTCATATCCCGTCGTAATAGGCCAGTTGAATTGATCCTTACCGAGGTTCCACACCTCACTCGGCTTGATAGTGCCTTCCGGATATACGCCGATACCCATGCGCAGGGTCACCTGGTCACCGTTCATCACGGCCGTAATCGGCTCTTTCACAAAATGTTTTACGTCAATAGTACGGGTTTTCTTGGGCGTCACCTTTTCATAAAAAATTTCAGCGGCCTCGCTAAAAGGCTTGAGCAATGTATCCCAATCCGCATGTACATCCGTTACTGGACCCGTAACTTCATAAACGGCGTAATTGCAGATAGCCATCATCTTCTTAACCTTGTCAGGCATTTCTTTACCGTCCAATACCTCAAGGCCCGGAGGCGCCACGCGGTTTAATCGTTCCATAATGGATTTCAGACTGTCATCCTCAAGTACATCCATGTCGATGTATTCCGCTGTAGCGGTCACACCTAGTGCCAAAGCGGAGGAAAAGCTGATTTTCATATGCGGATTAAACCCTTCCGAATAGGCCATCTTGATTTCGGCGCGACGAATCATGCGCTCAACAGCCTGAGCATAGTCGAGATGTGACAAAAATCGTAATTCTTCACCTTTATGTAAGGCCAAACGTAACTTTTTCAACTCTGCCACCCTCCTTATAATCAATAATCGCCGTATTTAATTCAGGACATACATTACAGCCCCTGCACGGAGCACGACGACAATCGCCGGTCAACTTCGCATCAACAGCCTGTTCCCATTCACGCTTCAAGAACGCCTTGCTCACGGTGGAGTCCAGATGATCCCACGGCAAAGCTTCATCAAAGTCACGGGTACGACGTGCATAGTATGCCGGATCAAGGCCGCAGTTTTCGAAAGCTTTCAACCATGTTTCATAATTGAAAAATTCCGTCCATCCGTCAAATTTACACCCTAATTTCCACGCTTCCACGAGGACGCCGGACAGCCGTCTATCCCCGCGGGCAAATGCGGCCTCCATATAACCGGTATAACCGTCATGGTAGTGATAGGAGATATTGCGATTATTGATGAGAGATTTCAGATAGCGCTGCTTGCGATGAATTTCCTCCACATCCTGCTGTCCATACCATTGGTACGGCGAATGCGTCTTAGGCACGAAGAAGGAAACACTGACCGTTACGGAACCGTTGCGTTTACCCGTAATATCGCGGTGCAAATCAAGGACCTTGTACGCAAGATCGGCGATGCCCGCTAAATCTTCATCAGTTTCAGTAGGCAATCCCATCATAAAATACAGTTTAACCGTATTCCAGCCCGATTTGAAAGCATTCGTACAGGCCGCCAGGAGATCTTCCTCACTGACCCCTTTATTGATAACATCACGCATGCGCTGCGTACCCGCTTCCGGTGCAAAGGTGAGACCGCTCTTGCGGACCTGCTGCACCTTTTTGGCGATATCTATGGAAAAGCTGTCGATGCGCAACGACGGTAAGCTGACGCTCACCTGTTTATCCTTAAATTCCTCCATGAGCATATCCACGAGTTCCGGCAATTTAGAGTAATCGGCGGAACTCAAACTCATCAGGGAAATTTCATTATAGCCTGTGTTGGCAATTGTTTCCTTTGCGATTTCCAATAACCGCTCCGGCGTTTTTTCACGCACAGGTCGATACAGCATCCCCGCCTGGCAGAAGCGACAGCCGCGCGTACAGCCGCGAAACAGTTCCAGTACAGCTCGATCATGAACGATATCGAGGAACGGTACCACCGGTTTCGTCGGATAAAATACGTGTTCCACATCTTCAATAATCCGTTTTTCAATGGTTGCGGGCACGTCATCAAAGCGCGGTGTAATCGACTTAAAATCACCGGATTCCGTATAGTCCACCTCATACAGTGCGGGACAATACGTACCGGGAATTTTTGCAACCTTTCTGAGGAATGCCTCCTTACCTCCAGGAAAGCCTTTCGCTTTTTCGGACTTAAAGAGGTCAATAAATTCATCGCTCCACTCTTCCGATTCACCTAACGAGACAATATCAAAGAAATCCGCCAACGGTTCCACGTTAAAAGCACATGGACCTCCCGTAACAAGCAACGGAAAATCCATGTCACGATCTTTGGCATACATCGGAATTCCCGCCAAATCCAACATATTAAGAATATTGGTGAAGCTCATCTCGTATTGAAGTGTAAATCCTAACACATCAAAATCCCTGATCGGTGTCCTCGTTTCCAATGAAAATAGAGGAATATTGCGCTTGCGCATTTCTTCCTCCATATCATGCCACGGAGCGAATACACGCTCCGCTACGGCGTCTTCACGACGATTCACGAGACCGTATAAAATTTTTATTCCCAAATGGCTCATGGCCACTTCGTAAACATCAGGAAATGCCAGTGCCATGGTTACAGCTACCGTACTGTGATCTTTCACGATACTGTTATACTCACCGCCCGTATATCGAGCCGGTTTCTGTACGTGCTGCAGCCATGACGTATCTAATTCAATCATACATCCTCCGGCTGAAAGCCTTCTTTCAATTAAAATATATATTTAGTTCGCTGCATGGAGATATTCAGCAACAAACCTATACTCAACATATTGGTGGTCAGCGCACTGACACCGTAGCTGAGGAACGGTAAAGGAATGCCAGTTACAGGCATAATGCCGATAGTCATCCCCACGTTGACGAGAACCTCAAAGCTCAACATAGCGCCGATGCCCGTCGCCAGTAACATTCCAAATGTATCATTGCAGGTATACGCGATGCGTATACTGCGATAAATGAGCATGAATAATAACGCCAAAACAATGATACATCCTACAAATCCGAATTCCTCGCCGATAACGGAAAAAATAAAATCCGTATGATTTTCCGGCAGAAAGTTCAATTGACTTTGGGTCCCGTTAAAGACACCCTTGCCTAAAATCATGCCGGACCCGATGGCTATCTTCGATTGGATTATATGATAACCGGATCCGAAAGGATCTATATCGGGATTAAAAAACACGAGGATACGCTGTTTTTGATAATCTTTCAGAATAAACCAGACCAAAGGCAGCAACAGTACGCCTAATCCGACGATAATTTGAATGAGCCGAGCTCGAATTCCCGCAATAAAAAGCATGCCTCCGAAAATAGCGATATATACGAGTGATGTTCCCAGGTCAGGTTGTAAGAATACGAGGAAAATAGGAATCCCTACATATATCACGGGAACCAGCAGCGATTTAAAGGTATTTAAATGATTAATACGAGGCTCCAGCATCTTGGCCATACAGATAATCATGAGTAATTTAGAAAATTCCGACGGCTGCAAGGTTATAGGCCCGATCTGAATCCACCGCTGCGCCCCTAACGCCGATGTACCGGCGATCATTACGGCCAGCAGCATAATGAGCGTGAAGGCATAAATCATATTGCCCCAGTTTTTAAGACGATGATAATCAAAAAACTGCATTCCTATAACTACAGCCACATTTGCCACGAAGAAAAGCAGTTGCTTTACCACAAGGCTGTTAAAACTGAGCGCCTCCTGATTGACATGGGTAGCACTACCTACAGCGGTCAAACCGATGCTTACAAGCAGAACCGTACAAATTATGATTGTCCAGTCGCTATGAGTCCAAATTTTTTGCCACATCGTATCACCTATTTGAGCTTAATTCGGCGCCACAAGCTTTGTTTGGCGTCTAAAACAAGGCGCTGCGTAGTCCAACCGTTGCGATTAATATAGCGAACCGGCCGATTACCTTCAAAAATGGTATTGCCGGAAGATGCCAACGTCGACATAGGCGTGAGCTCTTTAGCTCTTCTCCGTTTTTCAGCATATGCATTAAATCGGTCCAGTATATCCTGTTCATCCCAGGTATTTCCTGAAATAACATAATCCACCAAAGGTTTTAATAAATCGGCCGCATCCGTACGAAGCAGATCAAATAATGTTCCATTCTGTGTATACCGCAAAACCTTTTCATCATACGGAATCATAGCCCCTACATATTCGGACCGGATCACATTCAACATATCGTACAGATTAATGTCCGCATCATCCGTAGGCACCGAATTAAATACGACTACATGGTCCCGGATATTAGCTTCCTCACAAACCTGAATCATGCGCGCTCCATTGCGCAACGACACCCATAACGGATGAGTCACTACAATACACCGATTCACCAACTCGAGAATCGACTCAATCCCCTTACCGATTCCGGCAGGCGCATCAATGAGGACATAATCATATCTGTCAGCTAAATATTTAATGAGTTTCTTATACTTCTTTCGTCCCATATCTTCCCAGCGAAGTTTTTGACTGGCCGGCAGAAAATCCAGATTATCACCGATAGGTAATATGGCGTCATCTGCATATTCCTTATATTCACTCGCATCCAAAGCGTCATAAAACACTTCATCCGCCACGCCTAATACGAGATCCAAATCGCGTAATCCAAAATCTCCATCGCAGAGCAGTACGCGATGCCCTGCATTACTTAAAGCCGCACCCAGACAGGCGGTGACGGTCGTTTTCCCAACGCCGCCTTTGCCGGATACGACACCGATGATTTCGCCCATATTATTCCTTTCTTGGTTGTATAGTATTTACAGTATTTAAACGATTCTGTTCTTGAGACGTATTTTTCTTATTTCCATCATTAGATGTATTATTCAAGTTTACGTGAAAGTATGCCGCCAGTATATCTCGCACGATAGGCCCTGCAGAACCGGCACCGAAACTGCCTTGCTCCACAAGCGCCACCACGACGATACGAGGCTTATCATACGGTGCATAAGCGACAAACCAGCCATGATCTCGGCCATGAGCATTTTCCGCCGTCCCCGTCTTGCCCGCTACGTCCACAGGAAAACCTTTAAATAAGGCACCCGCCGTACCGCCTTCATTCGTAACATCCCGAAGGCCTTCGCGAATGAGATCCATAACATTTTTCTGAATCGGTAATACGCCCAATTTTTCCGGTCCGAAAACCTCCTTCGGCGTACCGTCCGAATTATCGATACGACTCACCACATACGGCCGATAACGAATACCTCCGTTTGCGACCTCGCTCATAACTACCGCCATCTGTAACGGAGTTACCAAGGTAAACGATTGTCCGATAGCGGCGTCAAAGGTTTCCCCCAAGTACCAGTCCTGGTCAAATACCTTCCGCTTATATTCCGGATTAGCCATATTGCCGGCCGCTTCGCCGACCAGATTTATGCCCGTTTTCTCACCTAAGCCGAAATAACGAGCATATTTATCAAGATTTTCAATACCGACGCGATTACCCATTTCATAGAAATACACATTATCCGATTTTGCAAGGGCATTATTAAAGTTTAACCACCCCAGAGCCTCACCTTCCGCATTGCGCTTATCGATGAGCCAATGGCGCCCGCTGTCAAAAATCATCTCATCCGGTGTAACCTTCTTCAGATCCAATGCGGCCGCCCCAGTAATGATTTTGAAAGGAGACCCCGGCGGATACTCGCCGGATATAACCTTATTATCAAAAGGATGTTTCTTATCACTATTCAACTGATTCCATTGGGCGGATGTGATCCCCTTGGCAAACCAGTTCGGATTGAATTCCGGATTACTTACCATAGCCAGTACGGCGCCCGTATTGGGATCTAGGGCAACCACAGCAGCCCCCTGAGCCGGAATTCCCTGCGCCTGCAGCTGTGCCAACTGATTATTAACGGCTTCCTCTGCAGCCTTCTGCAGATTCACATCAATGGTGAGGTGAATATTGGAGCCCGGTACCGTATGTTTCCGATCGACCTCTGCAACAGGCCGTCCTGTCGCATCGACCTCCAGCTGCTTTCCGCCATCGGTCCCGCGCAGGATATTATCGTACAGTTTTTCCAACCCCGAACGCCCCAATATAGTACCGCTCGTAACGGAAGAATTCGGATCTTTCGCCTTCAATTCGTCCAGTTCCTCTTCACTGACCTCACCTACGTAGCCGAACAGCTGGGCCGCCATCGTCTCATACGGATAATAGCGAAGCGGCTCTACATCAATGGTAACGCCCGGCAATTCATGACGATGCTCTTCAATGGTGGTAACTACATCCATAGATATATCGCTGGCGATTCTGATCGGTTCGTAACCGGATTTATGATCATTAACTTTCTTCTTGATTTCCTCAGGATTTTTATTGAGTAAGGCGGCTAATCGCGCCACTTCTCCATCATCAAGAGCCTTACCAGTAGGCATAATGGATATGGTGTAGGCCGGTCTTGAGCCGACAAGGATCTGACCGTTTCGATCATACATCAAGCCCCGTGCGGCAGTCATGGGCACCATACGAAGCCGGTTGCCTTCCGCCTTCGCCTGATAATAGCCGCCCTCCAAAATCTGTAAATCCAGCAGTCGCAGTCCCAATATGATAAATATACCGGTTATGATGTAAAAGAGTACATCAAAGCGACTCGTTTTTTTCCGTTTATAGAGGCCTTCAAGCACTCTTTCACCCCCTCATCACCAAATATAATCCTGCTGTTCCTCCTTAGGGCGCAAGAATGCATGCAAAGCAGCCGCCATCAAAGCATTCCAGGGAAGAGTCGGAATAATCATATGCCACAAGTATGACCAGAAATAAATATCTCCGCCGCTGCCCCAAATCATAAAGAATCGAATCAGTCCGTCCAGGACTGTACAGACAGCTACAATACAGCTGGACCAGTACCAACGTTCTTCATACAGACGATGCTTCACAAAAGACAATATATACACGACGATGACATAGGGAAATAAGTGAAGTCCAAAAAAATTGGAAATCAGCACATCATGCACCAGCCCGCCGACAACGGCGGATACAAGCCCCATGCGTCGTCCTTTAAATAGCGTAATCATAACGACGGTTGTCAAAATGAGATTCGGCAGCCAGTTCGTATGAAATATAGCTGGCAACAACTGAGCCTGAATAAAATATATTAAAAATCCACTTAACAGTAAGGCTAACCGGATCATGGTTTAATAGCCCCCTTTGCCCCTTCCACCTGATCGCGCTGAGTCTGAGGCACTAATTTAGTCTCTAAGCCCGGCTTTGTAGGTGCGCTCACAGATGACGAAGTGATGATGAATACCTCCTCTAAACGATGAAAATCCACACTCGGACTGATGACCGCATTTTTAACAAATCCTTCCGAATCGTTTTCTATGGACATCACATTGCCTACCGGCAATCCTTTCGGATAAATACCGCCATAACCGGAGGTAACGAGCTTATCGCCCACCAACACGTCTCCGTCGCGCGCAATATTGACCATCGTCGGCGTTCCCGGTGCGTTACCGTTACCTTTTACAACACCCGACAATCGAGACTCCGGTCTCTGCACGAGAATACCGATGGCACTGCGCGGATCCAAAATCGTCTGAACCCTTGCCGAATGAGGATAGACATCGGTAATGAACCCTACGACACCGCTCGGCACAACCACGGCCATATTCACGTCTATACCGTCCTCACTACCTTTATCGATGGTGAAAGTATTGGTCCACGTACCATAATCCTTCGTAATGATTCCCGCTAAAGTCATGGTGAATTCGGAATGACTGCTCTTATAATCAAGCAACTGTCGAAGGCGGATATTTTCCGCAACCACTTCATCGTAATTGACCACCTTTTGCTCTAAAGCGGCCTTGCGCGCAGCCTCCTCCTCACTTTCAGAGGTCGAATGTATAGCATCATCGATAACCTGGATGCCCGTCTGTATGCCCGCCAGCATTCGAGCAGAACCATACGCGAACGGAGTGGTAATCCCCTCTAAGGTAACGGTAACAAAGGGAATACTGGTTCGCTGCTTCCATGCAAATCCCAATAAAGCCAAGAGAATACAGCTGATAACTACGACGATAATTAACTTACGATCCGACTGTATCATACTAGTCCCGGCCCTTTCTATTCTTTGAATTTACAATAAAACGCGACACACCTACTAAATCGGATGTGGCGCCGTGCAATCCCGTAACAACCTTTACTTCCGGTAATTCAGGCACATGAACGGGCACGCCCAATTCCGTTCCGATTCGTTGTGAAAGTCCCTCCAGCTGTGCAGTTCCTCCGGTAAGCCAAAGACCATATTGCATGATATCCGCTACGATTTCAGGTGCCGCCTGACGGATAATCTGCTTGATTTCATCTAAAAGACCTTGCAAGGAATCATTAATTACCTGATACACCTCGGATTGATGAATCACACAACGACGGCCCAAGCCGTTCATCATGTCACGGCCCTGAAAGACATATTCCGAATCCTCCAGCGGCGCAATAGCCGTCCCGATAGAATGTTTAAGATCCATAATGGTTTCATCGGATACCATGACGCCAAAGCACTGACGGATATATCGCAACAAAGCTGTATTAATATCTGAACCGCCGAAGCGAATCGTCTTGCTGTTCACGATGCCCCCCAGCGACATGATGCCGATATCCGTGGTGCCGCCACCGATATCTATCACCATGGAACCGCGGGCGTCAAAAATCGGCAATCCGCAACCGATAGCGGCCGCTACAGGACGTTCAATGAGAAATACCTCTCGCGCCCCTGCTTGCATAACCGCATCCATCATGGCCCGTTGCTCTACGTCCGTCATTCCGCACGGTACGCCGACGAGAACACGGGACAACCTCAATGTGTTGGAAACTTTATGGAGAAAATACTTTAACATCGTATGCATAACACGATAATCGACGATAAAGCCGTCTTTCAGAGGCGTCAACGGTCTCCACATATCGGGCATACGTCGCACAATACGGTCCGCCTCATCCCCGACGGCTACAATTTTCTGCTGTTTTGCATCTGTAGCCACAATGGAAGGCTCACTGATGACAGACTCACGGGTTCCGCCCATTAAACGCGTCTGGATGCTACCTATATCTATACTTACGTCTCTTCCCAGAGAAGGTAAAATGGAACTCATAATGCTTATTCTCCTTCATTACATCATCATTCCATTTTACCATATCAACAGCAGATTAGGGAAACACAAAACACCTATACAGAGGAATGATAAACCACTAATTGGGAGGAAACATGAAACGCCTACACAGATGTGTAGGCGCTCTAAGGACAGAACTTATCCTAGCTGAGTTTACCGATTTCGCTGAGGCTCGTAAACTCATTATCTCCGATGACAATATGATCCAGTACGGGAATCCCCATAAATTGACCTGCGCTGATAAATAATTTCGTCAGCCGTATATCATCATCGCTAGGGCGACTGTCACCGGACGGATGGTTGTGAATCAAAATGATCGCCGCCGCATTACAGGCAATCGCCTTGCGGAATACGGTTCGCTGTTCTACAAGGCTCGACGCCAGGCCTCCGTTAGAAATCCGCTCAAGCTGAATGAGTTTATTGCGCGACGTCAACATGGCCGCCCACACATGTTCCTCCTCCTCATGGCGAAGGCGTTCCATCACATATTGAGCAATGACAAAAGGCTGAGAAAAATCTTCGTACGTAGCCTTGATTTTCAATTCGCCTAACCGTCGTCCCAGCTCCAATGCGGCACAAATGGTGACAGCCTTATCCGCTCCGATGCCTTTAATCTTCATCAGGTTCTTTACGGTCATGCGATTCAATCCGTAAATACCGTCATCAAAGGACTCCACAATATCGTGAGCCAATGTAAGAGCCGACTGCCCTTTCACGCCGGACCTCAGTAAAATGGCTAATAATTCCTCAATATCCATATGCGACGGGCCAAGAGTTAAAAACTTTTCTCGAGGCCGTTGAAAAGGTAACATATCCTTAACACTTACCGTTGGTACTTCCATAAACTCTCTCCATTCTCACAGATAATACCTACCTTATTTCGCGCCAAGCATCTCGCATAATACATCGTATACCTGCTCCACAGGCAGGCCGACTACATTCGTATATGAACCTTCAATCTTTTCCACCCACAGGGCGCCCTTTCCCTGAATGCCGTATGCACCGGCCTTATCCATGGGCTCCCCACTGGCAATATAGGATTCAATTTCAAAAGGGGCTAAACTTTTAAAATACACCTTGGTCTCATTGTGAAAGATCCGCTCTTTTCCTTTCACCAGCAATGCCACACCGGTTATGACGGAGTGAACTCTCCCCGACAGGCGTTGCAACATGAGACGCGCCTCATCCTCATTGTGAGGCTTACCCAGTACATCGCCATCGAGAACGACGATTGTGTCCGCTCCGAGCACGAAGCCGTCATCAGGAACATCGACTGCATAACGGGCCTTGCCAAGGGCCTGCGCTTTTACCATCTCCGTAGGATTCTCATAGCCCTCATTAGGTTCCTCATAGGTGCTGGATACCACAATGTGATCAATGCCGACCTGTGTCAACAATTCCGTTCTTCGCGGCGATTGACTCGCTAAATATAATTCTGCCATACAGACCTCTCTATAATGCTGTTTTCATCACTCTTCAGATGCAATTAATTTGTTATAATATTCCTGTACGTCTTCGCCATGCTTAACCGCATCAGCCCGTACAGTCGCATAAAAAACAACATCCTCCTGCGGCACCCGCACTCGACCGGCCACGTATTCGCTTAATATCTCAAAAAAGCGATCATCCGCCTTGATCAGAAGCCGTCCATATTGCACCTTCTTACCATTTACGATAGAGTACACCAATGACCAGATCGGACGAGGATCCGAGGTGGAGCATTTTCTATATTTATAACGATACCTCAAGTTCGTCAATAATTCCCGTTCAAATTTGAACACACCGTCAATCATATCGTACTCCACTTCAAAATGGCGCTTTCTGAATATAGACGATTCATCAATAATCAGTTTGGAATCCGTCAAAATATATGTATATCGGCTGATTGCCTGCTTTACCATAACGATGATGGCCGCAATCTCAATAAAATACTCCGCTATCAGAACCGTGTGCAAAGTAATACTGCGATATGTGGTATACGCCATGGCACACACTAATAGAAAAACAAAAAATGTTACCAGTAACTCCGCACTCTTAGCACGCTGTGAACGCTCTTCATATAAAACTTTCATAGTTAACCCCTTATGTGTAAATCAATATCGTCTGACTATAGATACTATTATAAGGTATTCTATGTATAAAAACTACAAAAACCCGTCTATATCAAAGATATAAACGGGTTTCTATTGACACTAATAGTCACCTAGTTCAGATGCGAAATAATATTATTTTTTGCGCACTGCACTAATATTATTTTTTCAATGCCGCCGTAATACGTTGAGTATCACGGGCAATCATGATTTCTTCGTTTGTAGGAATTACGAAGATTTTTACCTTGGAACCTTCAGCACTGATTTCCTGTTCTTTACCGCGAACATTATTGCGTTCAGAATCAATACGAGTACCTAAGTATTCCAAACCGTTAC
>ERZ773038.1381-NODE-1381-length-13829-cov-6.814433_pt1 | contig 13829 bp, 6 predicted proteins | sample MGYA00511665_ERZ773038 | MGnify/ENA primary metagenome ERZ773038 (study PRJEB29015, sample SAMEA2737966) | human oral metagenome | biome: human oral; feature: human-associated habitat; material: dental | place: China | collected 2028 ... | reverse complement strand
GCTGCGCCCGCGCCGGTGTCACCCTGGGGGGTGATCTTCTCGATGCGGATGAAGGCGGGGGCCTTGTTGGCCGTGTTGCCGGCAAACAGGTCCTGACCCAGCGTCAGCGTCTGGTCGTGTGCGACCGACAGTGGTTCGCGAGCGGTGGGATAGTCCGGGGCGGCCGGGGATTCGCTGACCGTGATGGTCTGCGCGGAGGCGCCCAGAATGGGCTTCTGGCTGGCATCCAGCGGCACAAAGCGGAAGCTGCCGCCGTCGTTGTGAGCGGTGTTCCAGCTGAGCTTGCCGAAGTCGGCGGCGCTGATGACATCGCCTTCCGATACGGCCGTCGGCGCGCCGGGGCCATCGCCGTCGGCATCCCGCTGCAGGGCTGCGCCCGAGCCGGTGTCACCCTGGGGGGCGATCTTCTCGATGCGGATGAAGGCCGGGGCCTTGTCGGCAGCGTTGCCGGCAAACAGTTCCTCACCCAGCGTCAGCGTCTGGTCATGTGCGACCGACAGCGGTTCACGGGCGGCGGGGTAGTCCGGGGCCGCCGGGGATTCGCTGACCGTGATGGTCTGCGCGGAGGCCCCCAGAATGGGCTTCTGGTTGGCATCCAGGGGAACAAAGCGGAAGCTGCCACCGTCATTGTGGGCGGTGTTCCAGCTGAGCTTGCCAAAGTCGGCGGCGCTGATGATTTCGCCTTCCGACACGGCGGTGGGCGCGCCGGGGCCATCGCCGTCGGCGTCCCGTTGCAGGGCTGCGCCCGCGCCGGTGTCACCCTGGGGGGTGATCTTCTCGATGCGGATGAAGGATGGTGCCTTGTCGGCAGCGTTGCCGGCAAACAGTTCCTGGCCCAGCGTCAGCGTCTGGTCGTGTGCCACGGCCAGCGGGTCACGCGCGCTGGCGTAGTCCGGCACGGCGGGGGATTCGTAGACGTTGACGGTCTGCGGCTGGACGCCGTCATAGGGCTGACGCTTGCTGTCCAGCGGCACAAAGCGGAAGCTGCCGCCGTCGTTGTCGGCGCTGTTCCAGACCAGACGGCCGAAATCTGCGGCGGCAATCTCCTGGTTCTCGGCAACAGGCGTCAGCGATCCGTCGTCGGCGCGCAGTTGCAGCGCGGCCGATCCTGCACGGGCGCCCTTGGCCTCGATGCCTTCAATGCGCACGTAGGACGGGGCATGTTCGGCATCCTTGCCGGTGAAGGTGCTGGCGCGCAGCTCCACCGTCTCGTTGTGCCGGGCCGCACGGGTCACGGGAGCGTCGTCATAGCTGGGCGCGACGGGACGCGGTGCGGGTGCAGGAGCCGGTTCGGGAGCAGGCTGTGGGGCAGGCGCAGGTGATGGCTCCGGCGCAGGGGCAGGTTGCGGTGCTGGTTGCGGAGCGGGATCTGGCGCAGGCTGCGGGGCAGGCGCGGGTGACGGTTCCGGCGCAGGGGCAGGTTGTGGTGCCGGTTGGGGAGCCGGTTGGGGAGCCGGTTCCGGCGCGGGCTCAGGTGCCGGGGCCGGCTCGGGTGTCGGGACAGGCGAAGGAACGGGCGCAGGCTGCGGCGCGGGTTCAGGCGACGGTTCTGGCGCAGGTGCAGGCCGTGGCGCCGGTTGTGGAGCAGGTTCCGGCGCCGGCTCGGGCGCCGGTGCAGGCGTGGGCACGGGGGCCGGCTGCGGGGCAGGGGAGGGCCGAAGGTTCTGGGAAAGCTCGTTGGCGTGCCGGTTGGCCTGGCTGATGGGGCCTTCGCCCCGGGATGCGGTGGCTGTCAGCACGCCCAGTGCGGCGGCACCGCCCGCCAGCGCCATCGGGCTGAAGGCGAACGCGCCCGGCGTGACGGCCAGACCGGATGCTGCCGGTGCGGCTGCCTGAACGCCTGCCACGTGGGCAGCCTGTGCTGCACCGTTGACGCTGGCGGCACCGGCAGCCTCACCCGTGGCTTCGACCGCGCCCAGCGTGGTGGTGGCATCGCCTGCTGCAGCGCCGGCGGCACCGTCCGTGGGCAGCCAGGCGGCACGGCGGGTGCCTTCCTGTTGCACCACGGCTTCCTGGTAGTCGCCCAGAGGGCCGTATTCGCGCTCCAGGGTCTGCATCATGCTGTCATCGGCTGCCTGCATGTTCCGGCTGGCGGGTGACGTGACCTGTGTCTTCGCACCCGCTGCGGATGCAGGGTTCGTCTGTGCCCGCAGCGGGGCCGACGTGTTTGCAGAGGCAGGGGAGGGTTGCAGGGTGTTCATAGGCCAACCAGAGAATGAGGCATGAGATGCTCGAACCTGAATCTTGGTACGCACCGCGAGGCAGCAGCACCGGCAGCGCATGGACGGCTTCCGGGGGCCGCCGGGTGTGCGGCGAATGTGGGTTTTTCGGGAAGCGGATACCGTTTCTGACAGACAGTCGACGCCTGCCGAAGAGCGGCGTGCCAATGTCGGCGCATGAAAAGCGAAGGGGCCGCTTCCCTTGCGGAAAGCGGCCCCTGGAGGCTGGTGCAGCCCGGTGTTGCAGCTGCACGGAAAGGTCCCGTCATGCCGGCGGACCGGCGGGGCCGTCACCCGATGCTGCCGGGTGACGGTGACGGGCCTTCAGGCTGCCATCAGATCAGCGGGGTGATCTGGTTGTGCAGGTCGTCCAGCAGGTTGCTGCTGGGCTCGGCCGGGGTGTAGGCGGCCAGCGACTTCAGATGGGCGCCAGGACCTTGCGGGTTGAGGACATCAGCAGCGCCCAGCGCCTGCGCTTCATTAGCAGGCGCCTCGGTCACCTTGATTTCCTGCCATTCGCCGATTTCCTTCTTGTCACCGTCCAGGGGCCGGAAGCGAATGGTGCCGCCTTTGTTGTAAGTAGCGTCCCACTGCACCTTGTTCATTTCACCAATGGAGATCACCGCATCGTGGCCCACGTCCTTGCCGGAGTCGGCGCCTCCCTCAAGCTTCAGGAAGCTACGATCAGAGCCGGTCGGTTCGTCTTCCGTGGAATCCTTGATCCAGACGTACAGCGGGGCGGCACCGGTTCCTTTGAAAACAGCCTCAGGAATCATCTTCGTGCCATCGTGATTCTCGACATGCACCGTCTTGGGAGACGTGCTGTAATCCAGCTCACCAGTAGCCTCATGCACCTTGATTTCCTTGGGCTCTGCGCCAGGGATCTCCTCATGCGAAGCGGTCACCGGCTTGAACAGGACACGGTACGTGCCCGCGTTGTTCGCATCGGCTCTGGCATCCCACTGCACTTTGTCGAAGTTCGCCTTGTCCAGGTACGATTCATCGATCAGGGACGTTTTCTGGCCACCTTCCGGAGTGTAGGTCAGCACATTGGCGTCCGTCCGGTCTTCTGTGACAGGGCCGCGTACCGTCAGGATTTGAACGGCATCAGCGTCACCAAAGATGGACTTGTCCAGCGTCAGCGGAGCAGCGTCACGACCGACCTCGACAGTCTTGGGCTCAGCCACTTCCTTGACGTCAACCGTCTTCTCGGTTGCACCTTCGATGGCATCACCATTGGCCTGAACAGGCGTGAACTTGAAGGAGCCGCCATCGCCCTTGGTTGAGTCCCACGTCAACTTGTCGAAGTCTCTGGACGTGATGAGATCACCCTCCCTGACCGACACGCCACCTTTCTTGAGGGTGTCAGGGGTCAGTCCGCTGATCCTGACTGCTGCAGGTGAACTACCTTCCGAATCTTGGAAGACCTGGGAAGCAATGTCGGCCTTCGTCACATCGTGGCCAACATAGGCCGCTTTTTTGGGGGCCGGGGCGGGTGCCTCGTTGATGGTGATGGTCTGCTCGGCACCACCTTGCGCCAGTGCGTCACCGTTGGCCTGGACCGGCGTGAACTTGAAGGAACCACCTTCGCCCTTGGAAGCGTCCCAGGTCACCTTGTCGAAGTTCTCGGCAGCGATCTTGTCGCCAGGGTTGATGGCTTGGCCGTTGACCTTGAGCGTGCCTGCGGCAAAGCCAGTGGCCTTGACAGCCTCGGGCTTGTTGGCCGGGTTCGTGCCTTCGAAGACCTCCTTGGCAATCTTGGCGTCGGTCGCGTCATGAGCGACGCTGACAGACTTGTTGGGCTCGTAGGAGGGGGCAGCCTTGACCGGAGGCTGAGCTGGCTGGTTGACGGTGCCGCCCGTCTGACCCTCGGGAGTACCAACGGGTTTGCTGGGGGGAGTGGTCTCGGACGGGGACTTGGAACCACCATCCTGAGTATCGGGACCGCTACCCTGGACAGGGTTACCGCCAGCCGGGTTATCGGAACCGCTGGGCTTGCCACCAGTCGTGCTGTTTTGCGGGGTGTCGGCTTTGTGCTCGCCGCCATCCGTGCCATGCTCGCCACCTTTCGGCGGATCGCCAGCCTTGTTGCCACCCTTGTCAGCTTGCTGCTCGCCTTTCTTACCGTCGTCAGCGGCCGGGCCTTTATGCTCCTGAGCCTCGGGCGTGCCGGCACCACCCTGCTGCGGGTTATGAGCCGGGTTGGAGGCCGGAGCCGTCGGGTGCGTGACGGCGGGCGATTCGGTCACGGTCAGGGTCTTCTGCTCGGCACCTTCCACGTTGGCGGCATTGGCTTCGCCACTCTGCACGGCCACGTAGGTGATCTTGCCACCCATGTTGTGGTCGCCGTTCCAGACCAGCTTGTCGAAGTCGGCCTTGTTGATGATCTGACCGTCCACGACCGGATCGCCGTTCAGCGTCAGCGGGGCCTTGTAGTTCTCGATCTCGATGACGAAGCGGCTCAGCTTCTCGCCGGTGAAGTCGTAGGCCTTGTAGCCCTTGGGCAGGTCGGTGCCATTGCCGTTGCGGATGATGGCGTCAGCGTTGGCGACGGCACCTGCGGTGCTGTCCTTGCCCAGCCAGGCGCCGTTCTTGGCAAGCTGTCCGTTCAGGACATCCTGTTGCGCAGCCTTGGCAGTGTCACCCTGGGCTTCAGCAACGCTTTCATCGCTGTCATATTCGCCCAGCGTGCCGAACAGTTTCTCGCCAATGAACTTGGCTTCTTCGGCGCTGTCGATGGTCAGCAGCTTGCCACCGCGTGCCTTGGCCATTTCCTCGGCTTCTGCGCGCGAGATGGGCTTGCCGGCGTCGATGACCTCGTAGGCGGTGGTGGAGACAGTCTTGACCGGAGCAGGGGCATCCGGGGCCTTGCCGGTGGCCTTGCTGGTGGTCTCGACATTGCGGAAGATGCGCGTGCCAGCCTCGCCTTCGGACGTGTCGACATGGACGATCTTGATGAACTCGACGTTCTTGCCTTCGCCAGCCGCCTTCTCGAATGCGGAGGCGACGTTGGCCAGCTTGGTCTCGCCGTTGGCGGCAACCTGCGGTGCCTCAGCCGTACCTTGAGCCGTGGCCGGCAGTTCCTGCTTGGCAGGCTGCTGGTTGCTGTTCTGGTTGTCCTGACCGTTCTGGCCGGCTTGCGGGACGTCGTTGCTAGGTTTGACCTCCGTGCCGCCCTGCGCCGGCTTGTCCTGGGCGCTCGGATTGGCCGGCGTGGTCATCGGGTGCTTGACGTCGGCCGATTCAGACAGCGCCATCGTGCCTTCCTTGGCGTCGGCGACGGGCTTGGCCTTGTCGGAGTCATTGCTGTCGACGGCCTGATAGGTGATCTTGCCGGCCTTGTTCAGGTCGGCGTTCCAGGCCAGCTTGGCGGCGTCGGCCTTGTTGATGATCTGGCCTTCGACCACGGGCTTGCCGTCCAGCAGCAGCGGCGACTTGTAGCCTTCGTATTCGATGACGAACTTGCTGAGCGTGGTGCCTGCAGCTTCGTAGAGCTTCATGGCACCAGAGCCGTCTTCGTTGTTGCCGTTGCGGATGACGGCGTTGGCCTTGGCATCGGCGCCCTCAGTGGCGTTCTTGCCCAGCCAGGCACCGTTGGAAGCCAGTTGGCCATCCAGGACTTTCTGTTGAGTGGCCTTGTCGCTTTCACCTCTTGCTGCTGCTTCGGCAAGGGACTTGTCGCCGTCATACTCACCCAGGGCGCCGAACAGATTCTTGTCCAGCCAGGCCTTTTCTGCGGCACTGTCAATGGACATCAGCTTGCCGCCCAGCTTCGCGGCCATCTCCTGGGCTTCTGCCAGAGTGATGGGCTTGCCGGCGTCGATGACTTCATAGGCGCGGCTGTTGTCGCTGTCGACGGCACGAGCTTCAGCGTCCTTGGCGTTCTCGGCGCTGAGAATGCGGCTGATCTTGATGAACTCGGCTTCGCCGCCATTGGCGCCGGCGGTCTTGAAGAGGTCGGCAAACTTGGTCAGGTTGGTGACGCCGTCAGCGGCAACCGTCGGTGCCTCGGCAGTGCCACCCGCCGTGGCGGGCTTGCTGAGGTCCTCGACCGGGGTGGGGTCAACCTTGGGCTGATCGGCCGGTTTCGAATCGGCCTGCTTGGCAGGCTCTTCTTCCTTGGCCGGTTCGGTAGGCTTGGCACCTTCGGCAGGCTTGTTGGTGCCTTCGGCCGGCTTGGTGTCCTGGGCAGGCTGCTCGGCGGCCGGGGTAGCAGGCTTCTGGCTGCCCTGGTTCTGAGCGGCTTGCTGGGTGTTGTTCTGGGCGATCGGCTGGCTGCTGGAGCCACCGCTGCTGCCACCGCCGGCTGCGGCGGCCACGGCAACAACGCCCACCACGCCGGCACCAATGGCCAGCGGGCTGATGGCGGCGGCGGTACCGGCGGCGCCTGCGGCACCGGCTTCGGCAACCGCAGCTTCACCGCTCACGGCGCCCAGCGAGCCTTCGGCAGCAGCGGCTGCGTCGGCGGTGGCCACGCTCCCTTCGGCGGTGGTCTCTGCCACCACTTCCTTCACGGCTTCGGCCTGTTTGGCCTGGGCCAGCTTGTCCAGCTCGGCCTTGTCGGCTGCCTGCTTGGCCATCTTGGCGGCGTCAGCGGCGGGTGCCTGGGCGGCCTGGCGTGCAGCGGCGCTGCCTTGGGTGGGCTGGGGTTTTGTCGTGCGGTTCTGAGTTGCCATATCGATCTACGAACGTTGAAAGTCTCACGATGAACGTTGGCCGCGGCAGTTGCCTGGAAGGTCAGGTGCCCCGGCCTGGGACAAGCGCGCGAAGGCGGTGAGACAACCGTGGGCCCGTTCAGTTCCGGAAAGGGGGTGGTTGCCAGATGTCACAAGGTGCGCTTTGTCTCATCTTGGCAAGGTCTTGAGGGCACCGCTTGGCTTTGGGTTCGAGCGGTCGATTGGGGCTGCCCGGCGTGAAACCGGGGGTGTCTGTCCCCAGTCACGCCTGCCGTTCGTGTCCTGGTTTCGTCCGCTCGTTCGCGGGCTTATGGACAGGGCTGGGTGACGGACGAAAGGTCGCCGTCCGTGATCGGGCGGGGAAAAAGAAAACGGAATGGCCGCACGCACAAGACGACCATTCCGCCAGAGGCCCTTCCCGCCGAAGGCGCACGACCTTCAGCGGGAAGGTGCTGCCGGGTTGCAACCCATGGACCCGGCAGCATGACGGCAAGATGCGTGCGCGTTGCGCACCTGCATCAGACCATCGGCACCTCGTGCAGCGGGTCGATCAGGTTCGACACCAGGCTGCTGCTGGGGGCGTAGCTGATGTGGCCGTTGTCTGCAGTCGGCGATGCTTCACCGAAGAGTTCTTCGTGGCCCAGCAGGTCCTTGAGCTGCAGGGGCAGGGCTTTCGGACCGGATTCGGAAAGCTGGCCAGAAGTATCGCCATTTGACTCGTTGTGCTGCTGCGACTCCGTGCCTTCCGAAGCAGAGGCCTGGGACACCTTGCTTCCTTGCTGCGGGGCAGGAGCTTGCAGCGACTGCTCGCCGCTTGCCGACGGGTTGGAGACGGTCTGAGGCTGCTTGCCGCTTTCTTCCTGCGTGCTGGAAGTCTCCTGAGCCTTCGGACCGCCTTCCTGCGTGGAGGAAGCGCCCTGCGACTGAGAGTTGCTTTCCTGCACGACGTGGTCTGCCTGCTTCGTGCCTTCCGGCGCTGCCGGCGGGGTCGGAGCATGCTCACCCGACGGTGACTGGCCCTGAACCGGGTCTTGCGTCTGACCCTTAGCCGTGTTTTCGGTGCCAGAGGTCTGCTCGTGGCTGGAGGGCTGATTCTGGCCCGAGGTCGAATTGCTCTGTTGGGACGAAGAGCTGTTCTCGCCTTCCGTCCGGCTGGCTTCGGCCACACCCGCACCCGCACCCGCACCCGCACCCGCGCTCGGGCCGGAGGGCTGCAAGTTGTTTTCAGCCTGCGGGGCGGCTTCGGTGATCTTCACCTCGCGCGACACGGGGTTTGCCGCATCGGCGCCCTGCACGTTGTTGCCCTGTTCATCCACGGGCACGAACTTGAAGGAGGCTTTGCCCTCGAACTGGCTGGCGTCCAGGTAGACGCGGTCGAACTCGGCCATGGTGATGAGATCGCCCTTGGAGACGGTTCTTGCCGCGCCGTCATTGCCGACTTTCAGCACCGGGCCTTCATAGCCGTTTTCGCCATGGACGTAGACGATGCGCACACCGGCAGGCGTCACGCCATCGGCACCTTTGAAGAGGGCCGCATCCAGGTGATGGTTGGCGTCATGGGCGACGCTCACTTCCTTGGCGTTGCTGCCGTAGTTGGGCAGGTTGGGCGTCTCATGGACGGTGACGGTCTGCAGGGGCGAGCCGGCGATGGGCTGCTTGTGATGATCCAGCGCCTGGAAGGTGAAGGACCCCCCGTTGTTCTGGGCGGAATCCCAGGCGATGTGCTTGAAGTCCTCGAAGCTGACTTCACTGCCTTCTTTCAGCGGGGTGTAGGCGTCACGGCCCTTGTTGACGAACAGGGCGGATTCTGCCGAGTTGGAGTCAGCCGTTTCATTGACTTTCCCGATGCGGATGAAGGCCGGCGCATCGTCGGCAACCGTGCCCTTGAAGAGGGCTTCACCCAGGGTCTGCTTGATGTCCTGGCGAACATCGACGGTCTGGGCGTTGCCGTCCGGATACTTGGGCGCTGCGGCGGCTTCGTCGATGGTGATGGTCTGGGCCTGCACCTTGGCAGCGCCGTAGTGGGCGTGGCCTTCTTCGGGGCGCACCGCGATGAAGCGGAACTCACCGCCCTTGGAGGTGCTGGCGTCCCAGCTCAGCTTCTCGAACTGGTCGGCGGTGATGACCTGATTGGCCTCCACGTTCTGCCCATCCAGCTTCAGCGTGCCCGGCTTGACTTCCAGGATCTTCACGGCACCGGCCGGGTGATCGGCATCGCTGCCCTTGAAGAGGGCGGCATCGAGCTTGACGGTCGCATCGTGGGCCACCTTGACGGGGGCCTGGGCCTGGTACTGGGGCAGGTGTTCGGCCGGTTGCGGATCGACCTTGTGCTCGCCCCCCTCATGGGCGTCCTTGACCGGCTTGTCATGCTCGCCTTCTGCCGGCTGCTGGGCCTTGCCGCTGTCGCCGGCGGCCGGCTGCTTGTTGCCGCCCTGGGTGGGCTGGCCGCCTTGCTGCGCGTTTGCATCGGCCTCGGTCGGGGCAGGCTGCGCCGGCGCCGTGGGTTGTTTCACCTCGGGCGATTCGGTGATGGAGATGTTTTGCGGCTGGGTGTCGGGCAGCGGCTTGGCCGCTTTGGGGTCATCGCTGTCCACGGGCTGGAAGCGGATGGCGCCGGACTGGCTGTAGGTGGAGTTCCAGACCAGCTTGTCGAAGTCTTCGGCTTTGATGATCTGGCCTTCCTGCACGGGTTTGCCGTCCAGGGTCAGCGGGGCCTGGTAGTTGTCGTATTCGATGACGAAGCGGGACAGTTTGGCTTCGGCGCCCTGGGCGATGGTCTCGGGCTTGTGACCGGTGTCATCGGTGCCGACGGTGATCATGGCGTTGCCCTGGTGCAGCTTGTTGCTGCCGATCCAGGCGGCCTTGCTGTTGTCGTTGTTCTCGCCCTGATGGCCCAGACCCTGGAGGTTCTCGTTCAGCCAGTCCAGTTCCTTCTGGTCATCGATGGTCAGCAGCTTGCCGCCCAGTTTCTCGGCATGGGCCTTGGCTTCGGCCAGGGTCATCGGGGTCTTGCTTTCGATGACTTCGTAGGCCGTCAGCACGGTCTTGCCGCCTTTGGCAGCATCACCCTGGGCCTGCTGGCCTTCGGCTGGCAGGGCGCGGAGCACGAAGGGGCTGGCGGCGCGGAAACCATGTGCATCGGCGTCATGATCGGCGCTGGGCGTCTGTTTGGGGCCTTCGTCGCCGTAGCGGACGGAACGCGCGTTGGGGTGTTCGCTTTCGGATGCCTGGATGTGGGTGATCTGGACGAACTTGACCGGGGTGTTTGCGCCGGCGGAGTTCTCGAACACCGTCTTCAGGTTGGAGAGTTTCGTCTCACCGGTTTCGGCCACCTTGGGTGCGCCAGGCTCACCCTGGGCAACGGCAGGGCCGGTCGCGACGGTCTGGACCGGCTTCTGGGGCGCCGGCTGGGCGGCAGGCGGGTTGGCCGGGGTTTCAGCAGCCGGAGCGTGGGCGGCCGGAGTGTCGGCGGCCGGGGAAGTGGCGGGGGCTTCCGCAACAGGAGGCTTCTCGGCGGCCGGGGCGGACGGTGCAGCGGGTTGCTGCGTGTCGGCAGGAACGTTGCTGACGGGCGGTTTCACGGCCAGGGGGGCGCTGGCGGGGCCGTTGCTGCCACCGCTGCTGCCACCACCGGCTGCGGCGGCCACGACGGCCAGGCCCAGTACGCCGCCACCAATGGCCAGCGGGCTGAGTCCGGCAGCGGCCGTGCCGGCGCCGGCTTCGGCAGCGTCTGCGGTCACGGCGCCTTCGGCGCTGGCCACCTGGGCGGGCGCAGCGTTTTCGGCAACAGCCTGGGCGTCGGCGTTGGCCACTTCAGCGGCCTTGTCGGCCTGGGGCTGAGCCGCCTTGCGGGCGGCCAGCTTGTCCAGCGCATCCATGTCATGCGGCTGGGCGCTGGCGGCGCGGGATGCCGCAGCCTGGGGCTGCGACGGTTGTTTGGTCATGTTGTTCTGGGTTGCCATGTCGGTCTGTCTCACGAAAGGGATGACGGCGTCGTGTCCATGTCGTGGCGTTCTGTCTCTGGCATGGTCGTCTGCCGGTGTTGGCGATCTGTCCGGTGCCTGTCATGGCTTTCGGCGTCGGGTTCCGGTATGCCGAATGTCCGTGCCAGGTACCGGGATTCATCGTGGCAGTTTTCGCCACGCTTTGTAGAGGGCAGGCGTCGGGCGGTCGCTGGGGGGCGCCGAGTGAGGGGAGGGGCAGGAATGCGTATTTGAGGCGTGTCGTGTGGTCCTGGCCGCCAGGATGGAAATTCGATATAGTGTGCATATGCATATACGTATAGAGGTGATCTATGCATAAGCGAATGACGATTACGCTCGATGAGGCGGTGTACGAGGGGCTGTACCGGACGGTGGGTAAACGCCGGATGAGCCAGTTCATCGAGGATCTGCTGCGCCCTCACGTACTGGGGGGCGCATCGCTGGATGAAGGCTACAAGGCCATGGCGGCCGATCGGGAGCGGGAGGCAGAGGCGCTTGAATGGTGCAACGCGCTGGCTGGAGATGTGGCAGATGCTGCGCGGTGAGGTCTGGTGGGTGGAGTTCGACCCTTCGGTGGGCAGCGAGATACGCAAGACGCGGCCAGCGGTCATCGTCAGCAATGACACGGCCAATCGTTATACCGAGCGCGTGGTCGTGGTGCCCATGACAAGCAATACGGGCAGGGTGTACCCCTGCGAGGCGGTCGTGTCCGCAGGCGGCCAGAGCAGCAAGGTCATGGCCGACCAGATCATGACGGCTGACAAGCGCCGGCTGAAAAGCATGCTGTGCCGGCTGTCGAACGAGGACATGAGAGCGGTGGAAGATGTGATCAAGGTGCATCTGGGGCTGCCGCTTTAGTGCGCTTGCGTTAGGATGCAGGCCGACCCAACGAGGAATGGTTATGAAGATCAAGGTGGCAGCGGTGCAGATGGTGTCCGGACCGGATGTGGACCGGAACCTGGAGGTGGCCGATGGTCTGCTGGCGCAGGCGGCGAAGCAGGGCGCGAAGCTGGCGCTGCTGCCGGAGTATTTCTGCCTGATGAGCGGCAATGACCGCGACAAGCTGGGCATCATGGAGCCGGATGCGGGTGAGTGGCCGATGCAGGCCGAGGCGGAGGTGCCCCTGCAGTGCTTCCTGTCGGATGCAGCCCACCGGTACGGGATGACGGTGCTGGGCGGGACGGTGCCGATGCGTTCGCCGAAGATCAACAAGGTGTGCAACAGCCTGCTGGTGTATGGCCCGGACGGGCGGCGGCTGGCGCGCTATGACAAGATCCACCTGTTCGGCTTCCAGCGGGGCGACGAGTCGTATGACGAATCCGTGGCCATTCACCCGGGGCGCACGCCGGTGGTGGCGGACGTGCCGGTGGACGGGGCCTTGCTGCGGGTGGGACTGTCGGTCTGCTATGACCTGCGCTTTCCGGAGCTGTACCGGCAGATGGCACCGCTGGACCTGATGGTGATGCCGGCGGCTTTCACCTACACGACGGGGCAGGCGCATTGGGAACTGCTGCTGCGTGCCCGCGCGGTGGAGGGGCAGTGCTATGTGCTGGCTTCGGGCCAGGGCGGCACGCATCCGTCGGGGCGGAGGACGTGGGGGCATTCCATGCTGGTGGACCCGTGGGGCGAGGTGTGTGCGGTGCTGCCCGAAGGGGAAGGCGTGGTGATGGCGGAGATGGATACGGAACGGCTGGCCTCGGTGCGCGAGAGCCTGCCGGCGCTGCGGCATCGGGTGCTTTGAGAGGGCGGAATCATGAACACGACACCGGATCTACACTATCAGAATGCCAATTTTCTTAGGGAGCTGGCCGAAAAGCTTCCCCGGATCAGCCCGGAGGATGGGTGCCCAGAGCATATGCGGCTTCTGCAGAAATTGGCTGATGAGCAGTTGGCAGAGGCACAGCACATCGACTGGGTACGTGCGAAGGTTGCTGCGGCACGGGACGATACTCGTCCGGATGTTCCGGTCGAGGAGGCAATGACGGAATTCAGGCTCCGCATGGAACGGCTGCACAATGGCAACCTATGAGGTCAAGTGGAGCAGGGCAGCTCTTGATGATCTGGAGCGTTTTCTTGTTTACCTGCTTGATGAGGTTTCCTTGCAGGAGGCTCAGGGCATATGCGACAGGATATTTCAATCAACGCTCCTTCTGGAAAAATATCCTCGCTTGTATCAAGAGGTCCCTGAGTACGGGCATGGAGTTCGCCGGATCATCAAGCTGGGGCGATATGTGCTTTACGAAGTCAATGATGATGATCGAACTTGCAGGGTCCTGGCCGTGGTTGGCCAGGGGCAGAAGCCGAGAGACATGTTTGAATGACCTTGATGGAAACGAATACGGCAATGAATCGGAATGACGCGGCGGGTGATCCGCTGGCGGTGGCGCGGAGTGTCCTGCTGGAGCCGCACGGTCTGGATGTGAAGGACCTGAACGGGGCCATCGGACGGATCTTCGAGCACAAGGTGGATTACGCGGATCTGTATTTCCAGTACACCCGCAGTGAGGGCTGGAGCCTGGACGAGGGCATCGTCAAGTCGGGCAGCTTTGCGATCGAGCAGGGGGTGGGGGTCCGAGCAGTCTCGGGGGATCGTTCGGCCTTTGCGTATTCGGACGAGATCAATGCGCAGGCGCTGATGTCGGCGGCGGATGCAACGCGCACGATTGCACGCAGTGGCCGTTCGGGCCGCACGCGGGTGGGTGATGCGCAGGCTGCGCCGGCCCGGCGGCGTGGGCGCAGGAAGGCACCGCGCCTGCTGTACGGGATGGATGATCCGATTGCCTCGATGGAGGCGGCCGGCAAGGTGGGGCTGCTGCAGCGGATCGAGGCCTATGCGCGTCGCAAGGATCCGCGGGTGACGCAGGTGATGGCAGGTCTGGCTGCCGAGCACGACGTGGTGATGGTGATGCGTTCGGACGGGGTGCTGGCGGCGGATGTGCGGCCGCTGGTGC
>ERZ773038.1377-NODE-1377-length-13854-cov-8.871730_pt1 | contig 13854 bp, 10 predicted proteins | sample MGYA00511665_ERZ773038 | MGnify/ENA primary metagenome ERZ773038 (study PRJEB29015, sample SAMEA2737966) | human oral metagenome | biome: human oral; feature: human-associated habitat; material: dental | place: China | collected 2028 ... | reverse complement strand
CGGCGCGTTTCAGGAGTCTGGGCTCCACGGGTCCGGGCATGCGGACAAGGATAGGAGGTTCGCCACGAGGCTGTGTTAATCGGACGGTTGCGATGGCGGCGAAATCATTTGCCGCAGGCTGGTTGAGCTGACTAGCGACGGGGGAACTCCCGCGCCGAAACTTTCCGAGTTCCGATGGCGGCGAATGGTTTTGTCGTGTTGGATGGGTGGTTGTGTGTCAGCATGGGTAGTTTGAGTCTTCTGCTTTGGAGCAGCTGAAGGTTGGTGGGGTGTCGACCCATCTGGTGGTTTCGAGGGCTGTGAGGAGTTCTGGGGCTATGTCGGTTTCTCCGGGGGCGGAGCAGATGTGGAAGTTCCACATTCCTTCGGGGCGTCTTACGTGCCATAGCTGGCATGCGTGGACTTCTCCCTTGTCCGTTGTCAGGGTGTACGCTGAACCTGCTGCGTGTTCGCCGCCAATCGTCCGGGATCCCATGGACCGGGCATCGCTGATCTCTCTGTAATGTACGCCTTCGTCGGCTAGCCATGCGTCGCGGTATGCGTCAACATCCACCATCCCGGTCTCAGGTGAAAACTTCACATGATCGCCATGCTTGCGAAGCAGGTCGTTTGAGAGGGCGCTAATGAATGCGCCTTCCGGGTCTCCTTTTTTGTAGCTTTCCCGGACCACGATGGTGTCATAGGAGAAGCGGGGGTAGGCCAGCAGCCAGCCCTTTGGGGGGTCGATCACAACGGTCCAGCGAGGCGTCGTCTCCGTCTCCGTGATGGAATCCGTGGCTGCGGTGGTCGGGTCGGGTGCAGGGGTTTCGGCAGAGCATCCCGGTAGGGCTATGAAGAGGGCCAGGGCGGCCGAGAAAATGCCGGAAATTGGTTTGCTCATTTCAATTCGACCTATTTGGGATGTTTGCGGAGGTAATCGTTTGCGTTCTTGCGATTGGACTCCGCCATGGTCATTGCATCGCTCGGGGCTGTCGCCAGATCTCTGGCGTTGGTGTTGTTTATTATCCAACTCTCGAACTCCCCCCGCTCGCTGGTCTCCTTGTCACGATCCTTGTTCACGCTCAAGGTTTCGTATGGTTTCAGGTTGCCCGTGTCATCAACGAAGCTGGCGGCCTTCAAGTTGGAATCCTCTGTGGGGAAAATAATCTGCTCACTGCCATCTTTGGTTTTCAGGTGCTCGCTTTTTGCGATAGTGTTGTACATTCCCGCGTTCATCTCTTCCCGAGCGGCAGCGTTTTGTGCCCCTTGTCCTTCTGTGTAAGGGATTTTTTGAACGTTGTCGGTGGGGAAGGTTTGTTCGAGGAATGGGGGAAGGCCTTGGTTTTCGCCCTGGCCAATGGCATATTTCAAGAGTTTTTTTCCATCCCCTATGAGCTCCGCGTAGGGGATGGTCTTCACCACGGTCCCGATTCCATCCTGCCACGCCTTGTTCCGGTCATCCATTGCCTGCATCACCGCCTGGTTGGCGTCCGCGTCTGCCACGTAGAGGGCATTCGTCAACGGAGCCCACTTCTTGGCGGTCTGTATGAGTTGGTTATTCCTATCGGTTTCATCTCTGATATTATCCGCCGCGGAAAGGTCGTTCACATAGCCCTCGCGGGCGGCCATGCGGAGCACGTCGAGCGCCGGGCGCCTACCACCCTCATAGACGTCATCAAATTTGTTTTCCGGATTGCGCGTATCAACAACCTTCGGGTTGTCGAACGCAAGATCCTGGAAAATTCCGCCACGCGCCACGAACCTGTTCGCATCCCTGATGCCGAACTTGATTTCTGCGTGTCCAGTAACGTTCTGTACTGACCCGCTCTCATCGTTGGATGCGTCAGAACCGACCAGGGTGAGGGAATTCGACACGCCCTCCACATGTGGGGCGATGATCGTTCCCGCCCACGAGCGCAACCGCGAATTGGTGTGCCCATAAATATCTTGGCCATTGACATCATCCCGGATCTCGGGATAACTATTGTCATGGTTCTTGTCAAGACCGTCCTGGTAGCCCAGCATGAAATTCCCGGCAATCCCGGCGCGCCTCTCGTCGTCCAGTTTGCGAGCATCAAAAGCTTCCTTGGCCTTCACGTAGTCCGGATCCGTCTCCCCTTCAGGATAATCACCCGCCTTGGGGGCGTGAAAATCGGCTTCCAAGTCCGGGAGGCTGGCATCCGCAACCATGTCTCCAAATGCCTCACCGCCATCCTGAAACCCCAAAAAAGGGAATTCGTTTCCTGTGCGATGTCCCGTCAGGTACCGGGTCATGTCCATCTGCGCGCCATCAGTCTCGAAAGGAGTATCCGAGGTCAGGAACTTGCGCAAGGCAATCAAACGAGCCTTTTCGACATCAACCGGCGCCCCTTCCTCCACGCCGTGAAGAGCGTCGGGAGTGTCCGACAACATGTACATCGAATGCATCGGATCGAGGATCGACGCATCCTCACCGACCAGCAACTGCCTGGCCTTCGGCGGCAACTGGCCTGTCCGCCAAGCGAGTTCGCCCTGCTGGGTGGCGTGATCCCACGCCACGAGTTTCTGGGCAAGCGATGAACCATCCGGATCAGTGTAGAAACGTTCCCCCAGCGTCAGGTTCGGATTCATCTGCCCCGCAGCTCCCACAAGCTGCGAAAAAATCGAGTTCCCATCAATTGAATCAAGTGTACTTGGGTGACGTTCATTGCCGCGTTCCTTGAATGAATAAGAGGAGGAGCCGGCCGTCTCGAAATCGTTCAGCTGATCGGCAACCATCTGGTCTACCGTTCGTCCCTGCTTGCCCAGCAACCCCGCGCGCGCAGCCAAGAAAGACTCCTGATCCGCGGCGGTGGCAGAATCGAGGTTGGTTCCACCAGTCGACAGGGCAACGGCTGCCCCTAACTGTCTCAGAACAGCATTACGCACCTCCGCCTGCTTACCATCAGAACCCTCAGATCCCGGGGAAATCCGAAGAGCGAACCGGTAAACATCGTCCGCCGTCACCTCGTCCATCAACGCATTTGCGATGAACGGATTCGACAACATGCCAGCGTACTTGTCGTGGAAAGCCTTGATGTCTTCGTTCGTCAGATTGGGATTCCTGATCATGCTGGCGATCTCAGGCGCTATCTTTTGGGCATTCTCCCATTCGTTATGGCCATCGAGCACGGGAATGTCGTTGAACAGCGCCGCGCCGACCTGTTCCCGCGAGCCCTGCTTCGACGGCTCCACCAGGTCGTTGATCGCGGTCAGCATGCTGTTGGCGGTCTGGAGGGCCACCTGATCGAGGTTCTCCATCGCGGTCCTGTACTCCGCAACAATCCCATTCAGGTCATCCTCAAGATTCTTCGTCAGACGATTCTTCTCCAAAAACAGATCCCCTGCGTCCAACAGGTCACTGTTCCCGGCAGCGGCATCGATCTTCTCCTCGAGATCGGCAACAGCATTGTCATACACCCGGATCGCGTTGTTGTATCGATCTCGTAGATCAGGCACCGTTCTGGTGATCGCCACCCCCACCGCCTCCGACCAAGCCTTCAACACCTTAACTGGGGAATTCAACGCCTCCGCGAACTGTTTTGCGTGCCCGGAGAGTTTCTGGATCGACCCGGTGTAGGCATCCTTCGACTCACCAACCCACTCGGGTACCCTGTCCTGCGGACAGTCGTACACCTGCGTAGCCTCGATCATGGCCTTCGTATTGGCAAGGTGAGCAGCCAGATCCCACGAGGCCTCCCGAACGTCCGGAGGCAGCGGCATCACATCTTCAGCACCACCAGTCATCACCGGCCCCCTTCCATTCTCGCCTTCAACCTCTGGAACCTCTCATCGTTGAAGGCCTCCGTCTCATCATTGTTCGAAATGGCCGTTTCCTGCCCCGATCCCAACAGGGCACACGCATCCGAGAACTCCTGCGCCATCCAACGCACCACCGTGGTCACCTGCGACGCCGCCGCACCCAGCTTGCCGGTGCCCTCATTGGATCCCGCAGGCAGCGGCAACGCAACCCCTCCGGGGGTCGCGGAACTCATCTGTGCACCGATCTGCCCGAAGAAGTCCGCGTCCTCCCAGTCCTTCTTCGCGTTGATACCCACAGCTGAACGATTGAATTCGATATCAGCCACCACTGTCTCCCGTCGATCAGCGCAGCAACAAGACATACACTACCGACCCCGGCCACACCCCGCCAGAAAAACCGGAGGAAACTTCTGGGTACTGTTCCTGAGCGCCGGTTGCCCGGTTCCCACACCGAACCCGTTCCTCCGGCCCCCGGTTCAACCAGCCGTGGGAAGCGGGATGTCCAGCTGGTGGCAGGAGATCAGTAGACGATCTTGTCCGGGATGTTCTTGGTGCTGATGCGCCTGCTGAACACCCAATAGCTCCACGCCTGGTAGGCAAGCACGATGGGCACGAAGATCACGGCCGCCCAGGTCATGATCGTCAGGGTCGTCTCGGAGCTGGCGGCGGTGACGATGTTGAGGCGGGCCGCCACCGGCTGCGACTCGTCCTGCGCGAACCCCAGGTTGCCGTACATCCGCACGAACAGTCCCGCGACCATCGCGAGGATGGACAGGCCACCCAGCACGAAACCCCAGCCCTCCCGTTCCCGGTGGACGGTCATGAACACCGACGCGGTCAGTGCGACCACGGCGACCGCGGCCGTGACCCACCCGAGCGCGGCGAAGTTCCCGAACTCGGAAGCTGCGGGCCAGAACACGTGCTGGCAGACCACGAAGACCGCCAGCAGCCCGACGACCAGCCAACCCCAGGTGTGCACGAACCCGCGGGCGCGGTCGTGGATCTCGCCGCGCGACTTCAACGCCAGGAAGGTGGCGCCGTGCACCAGGAACAGGGCGACGAACAGCACCCCGCCCAGCAGCGCGAACGGACCGAACAGCCCGAAGAAGCTGCCGTTCCACAGCTTGCCGTCGTTGGCCAGGCCGATCGCGAAGTTCGCGAACCCGACGCCCAGCACCAGGGCTGCCGTCAGCGACCCGTAGGTGGCGAAGACATCGAACATGTTGCGCCACTTGGCGTCGGGATGCTTGGAGCGGTACTCGAACGCCACCCCGCGCAGGATCAGCCCCACCAGCACCAGCAGCAGCGGCAGGTAGAGCCCGGAGAACAAGGTGGCGTACCAGCCGGGGAAGGCCGCGAAGGTGGCGCCGCCCGCGGTCAGCAGCCACACCTCGTTGCCGTCCCAGGTGGGGCCGATGGTGTTGACCATCACGCGGCGTTCCTTGTCGTTTCGACCGAGCACGGGCAGGAGCATGGCGACGCCGAAGTCGAAGCCCTCCAGGAAGAAGAAGCCGATCCACAAAACGGCGATCAGCAGGAACCAGACGACGTTCAGCGCCGGGACGGCGGTTTCAAGCAGAGGCATGTCAACTCTCCAGCTCAGTACGCGAAGGACATTGGGGCGTCGGGATCCTCGGAGACCTTCGGTTCGGTCACCTCGGGCAGACCCTTGGCCGTGTAGCGGAGGAACAGGCCGACCTCGATCACCGCCAGCAGGCCGTACAGCAGCGTGTAGACGATCAGCGAGAACAACACGTCACCCGCGCTCGTGGTGGGGGAGATGCCCGCCTCGGTGGGCATGACGCCCGCCACCAGCCAGGGTTGGCGTCCCATCTCGGTGAAGATCCAGCCGAACGAGATCCCGAGCAGCGGCAGCAGCGGCATCGCGGCCATCAGCGTCGTCCACAACTTCGACGGTTTGGGGGTGCGGCCCTTGCGGATCACCCACAGCAGGTAGATCCCGATCAGAAGGCCGAGACCACCGAAGACCATCATCATGCGGAACGACCAGTAGGTGACGTTCACGTCCGGGATCGGGTTGATGCCGCCGTATCTTCCGGCGAGTTGCTCGGCGTACTGGGACTGGAGTTTCGTCTGCGACCCGTCCTGCAGCGAGTAGCCGTTCCGGGCGTACTGCTCGCGGATGGTGTCGATGCCCTTGATCTGCGGCACCCCGGCGATGATCGACAGGATGTTCGGGACCTTGATGTCGACGACGGTGCCGGTCTGGTCGGTGTTGGGCAGGGTCAGCAGCGAGAAGTCGCCGGTGTCCTCGAAGGCCCCCTCGGCGGCGGCGATCTTCGACGGTTGGAGCTGCGTGATGGCCTTGGCCTGCGCGTCGCCGGTGTAGAAGGTGAGGGCGGAACCGACGATCAGGACCCAGGCTCCGAACTTCGTCGCCCACCGGTAGGTGGCCGCGTCCTCCTCGGAGACTCCCGGCCTTGCCAGGTGCCAGGCGGAGATGCCCGCGATCAACCCGCCCGCGACCATGTAGGAGGCGAAGATGACGTGCGGCAGCGCGGACAGCAGCAGCGGGTTGGTCAGGACCTCCAGGAACCCGCCCACGCCGTCGAGCTCGGCGCGTCCCAGCTCGGAGTTGAACTTGGTGCCCACCGGGTTCTGCATCCAGGAGTTCGCGGCCAGGATGAACACCGACGACAGCATGGTGCCGATGGCAGCGGCGTAGATGCAGGCCAGGTGGATCTTCTTCGGCAGCTTGTCCCAGCCGAAGATCCACAGCCCCAGGAAGGTGGACTCGAGGAAGAAGGCGATCAGGGCCTCCAGGGCCAGGGGCGCACCGAAGACGTCGCCGACGAAGCGGGAGTACTCCGACCAGTTCATCCCGAACTGGAACTCCTGAACGATGCCCGTCACCACTCCCAGAGCGAAGTTGATCAGGAACAGCTTCCCGAAGAACTTCGTCAGCCGTAGGTACCGCTCCTTGCCGGTGCGCACCCAGATCGTCTGAAGTACCGCCACGAGCATCGACATCGCGATCGTGATCGGTACGAAGAGAAAGTGGTAGACGGTGGTGATTCCAAATTGCCACCGTGCTATTGCGACGGGGTCCATGGGCGGAACCTACTACCCCGGAATGACATTTTCAAGATGACGACAAGTTGTCCCGATGGCTTTGTCGAGAACAATTGGTCGGGGTGGTTCCGAGTGGCGTCGTGAAGAGTCCGTCGGTGGCCCGTAGAATGCCCCCATGATGGCCCGGGGTGAGCTGGAACGGCAGGTGATGGTGCTGCTGTGGCGGGCCGGTGAGCCGCTCACCGTAGCCGATGTCCAGGGCCTGTTGATTCGCGACCGGGACCTGGCATACACCACCGTCATGACGGTGCTGGATCGGCTCGCGAAGAAAGGCCTTGCCAGGCGGGAAAGGCGCGGCCGGGCCTGGTGCTACGAGCCCACCGACCCGCAGTCGGTGGTGCTGGCCCGCGAGATGGCCGGCCTGCTCCGCGACGTTCCCGCCGAGGTTCGCGACGAGGCCCTGCGGCTTTTGTCCGAGTCGTTGTCCCCGCCTTCCCCCAACCCCTGACCGGGCGCGCATCGTGTCATTAGGAAAGATTTTTTGGCGTATACGGTACAAAATCTTTCGTGATGTCGCACAAAGCTTCGCCGGGGCGTTCTTGACGTTCGTTAAGAACTACAAATCGTAGTAATCAAATACGACAATGGGTAGTAGAAATGACGGTGTCCACCGCATGTGGGAGGTGGCCTGAGGAATTGCGGTTTCCGCCGCCCGTGATGAAGTCGAAACCATTTTTGCGTGTCCAAGGAGCGACGGTTTCGACTCGGGCTGCTCGTTCCTCGCGGCCCGGCTCAACCAGCTTGGGGAGAGGTGGAAGTTGGTTGAGCCGACCTGCGAGCGAAGCGAGTGGGTCGTGTCGAAACCAAGGTGTGGGTGTTTGGGGGCTTGTGGTCGGGTCTGGTTACCGGATGCGGGGTGGTTTCGACACAGCCGTTCGCTGGCGCTCACGTGCTAGCTCAACCGGCTTGACGTTTTCTGAAGTTGGTTGAGCCGCCCTGCTCGCTCTGCGAGCTGGGCGTGTCGAAACCATGGTGACTGTGGTCGGGGTTTGGCTACCGGGCGTCAGTGGTGGTTTCGACTCGGGTCGCTCGTTCCTCGCGGCCCGGCTCAACCGGCTTGAACCTTCCTGAAACCGGTTGCGACCTCAGGCGTCTCGGGAGTTCGACGAGATGCCCGGCCTGCCCTCGTGGACGATCTTGCCGGGATTCAGGTTGCGGCCCGGGTCGACGCCCTCGAACAGCGTCCGCTGAATGAAAACGCCCGCCGGGGAGATGTCCTGATCCATCCAGGGAGAGTGTTCCTCACCGACCCCGTGGTGGTGCGAGACCGTGCCGCGGCAATCCATGAACGACTGCTGGATGGCTCGTTTGACGGCGTCGTAGGTGTCCATGGCGCCGTCGGAATCGTCGGCTATGGCGAAGGTGAAGTACTGGCAGGCGCCCGAGTGGTAGGAGTGCGACAGGTGACAGAACACCGTTCCCCTGACCCCCCGCTCCTCGATGGCCTTCAGGGCGGCGGCGACGGTTCTGGTGTGGATCTCGACGGCGTAGCGCCACGGCGTGGAGGTCTCGGAGACGTCGCAGATCATGCCGTGGTCCAGCATGAAGTCGCGGATGTAGGGGGTATCGTACTTCTTCTGGTCGTAGAGGGTGCCCGGCCCTTTGCCGACCCCCAGCCCGCCGTTGGCGCGCACGATCTTGCCGATGAGCCCTTTCTCGTAGGTGACGTGGTTCGCGGACCCCTCGAAACCGACGAAGGCCATGGCGATCTGCTCCAGGTCCCAGCCCTTGGCCAGCATGATCTTCTCGATGCCCTTGCTGAGCAGCGACGACAGCTTCGAGGAGCGTTTCCCGTTGGCCATGATGTACTGCGTCTCGATGGCGTCCGAGACGCGGGCCATCATGACGGAGGCGTCGGAGGAGACGATCTGCTCGCACGCCTTCAACCCGTCCTCGTAGGTGGGGAAGAAGTAGGCCTGGATTTCCCGCACCTCGGGGATGCGGTGCACGTTCACCCACGCGGAGGTGATGATCCCGAGGCGCCCCTCCGAACCCAGCACCATCTCGCGCACGCTCGGGCCGGAGGACGTCGACGGCAGCGGCCGCAGCGACAGGATCTGGCCGGGCATCACCATTCGCAGGCCGCGGCAGATGTCTGCTATGTCGCCGTACTTGTCGGACTGCATACCGGAGCTGCGGGTGGCGATCCACCCGCCCAGCGTCGACCACACGAACGAGTCGGGGTGGTGTCCCATCGTCCAGCCGCGGGCCTGGAGCTGTTCCTCCATGTCGGGGCCGAACACGCCCGCCTGGATGTGCGCCAGCCCGGACTGTTCGTCGATGGCGAGAACCTGGTTCATCCGTCCCAGGTTCACCGAGACCACCTGCCGCTGCTCGCCGGGTTCGGCCTCCAGGGCGGCGACGATGTTGGAGCCGCCACCGAACGGGATCACGACCGCGTCGGCCGCCACCACCGCGTCGACGATCCGCGCCACCTCGTCCTCGTTGGCGGGATAGACCACCACGTCGGGCAGCCGGCCGAAGTCGCCGGCGCGCACCCGCATCAGGTCGCGGACCCCCTTCCCGAGGCCGTGGATGACGCGGGTCTCGTCGTCGGACTGCACGTATTCGGCGCCGGAGATCCCGACCAGTGTGTCGCGCAGCTCCTTCTCCAGCCGCGACGGCGGGACGTCCAGGTCCGAGAGCTTCGGCAGCGGGGCGACGGGGGCGTTGATGTCGACTCCGACCAGTTTCTTCACGAAGGGAGCGAACTTCGGTTTGTCGTCGTGATGGTACGAACGGCCCTCCTCGCCCCAACCCCACCACTTGTGCTGCTTGACGCCGTCAATCATTGGTCCTCCTGGTGATCCTGCTGGTCGGCACGGGCCCGGGCATCCTCCGCCAGGGCGGTGATCTCGGTTTTCGCCGCCTTCTCCAGGGCGGCGGCTCGGGCGTACTCGTCGAGGGTTTTGGCCCCGTAGGCGCGGGCCGTGGTGTCGTGGAGTTCAAGCACCTGGCGGCGCATCCGTTCGTTGAACTCGTGGGCGATCTCGCCGGGCCGTGGTCTCAGCGGCCGCCCGATGACGACGTGCACCACGGGACGTCCCTTGGGGAGGTGTTTCTGGCTGCTCGGCCAGGCGGCGTGTGCGCCGATGAGGGCGATCGGGACGGCTGGGATCTGCCGGGAGATGCACAGCGCCGCCACGCCCGGTTTGAACGGGGCCATCGCGCCCGTGCGGGAACGCGACCCCTCCGGGTAGATCAGCAGCGGCACCCCGGCGTCGAGAAGCGCCGCCGACATGCCCCTGACGTTGCGTTTCTTCGATTCCTTGTCCTTGCCCCGGTCGATGGGGTAGCCGTTGAAGAACAGCGACATCGGCCCGGCCTTCCACCACTTGTCGTAGAAGTAGTCGCGTGCCGCGCCCGCCGCCAGGTATTTCGAGATCCGGTTCGGCAACGCTCCGTAGATCAGGGGGGTGTCCAGGTGGGAGGAGTGGTTGGCGAACACCACGCAGGGCGCCTCCAGGCCTTCGAGGTTCGCCTTGCCGTGGACGTGGACGCGCAACAGCCGCCACATCGTCGGTTTCAGCAGCAGCATCTGCGCGGCCTGGCGGGTGGATGCATTCAGTTTGGAGGCGTGCTTGCCCGGTTTCGGGACCTTCGCCATGTCTCAGCGCTTCCTTCTGCTAGCGGACAGCTTTCGGGAGAACCAGCGGATGAATTTCCGAGGTCCGTGATCCGCGATTAACAACGACGCCTTCCAGCGTTTCGTCGGGACCGATTCGATGCGGCCCTTCTCGACGTCCCGCAGGCACTGCTTGACCAGGTTGTCTGCGTCGATCCACACGAACGACGGCAGGCTCGTGGCACTGATCCCCGCGCGCTGGTGGAACTCGGTGCGAACCCAGCCGGGCAGCAGCGTCGTCACCGTGACCCCGGTGCCGCTGAGCTCCAACGCCAGGCCCGTCGACCAGGTGCGCGTCCAGGCCTTGATGGCGGAGTAGTTGCCGGTGAAGATCGCGCCCGATGTGGAGGCGACGTTGATGATCCGGCCCCGGCCCCGCGCCTTCATGGCCCGGCCCGCGGCGCCGCCGAGGATCAGCATCGCCAGGCACATCACATCCATGGCGCGCTCGTGGAGTTCGATCTGGGAGGCGTCGATCAGCGAGGCGTGCAACCCGAAACCGGCGTTGTTGACGAGCATGTCGACGGGCTCGGTCTCGGATTCGAGGCGTTGCGCCACCCTCATCACGTCGTCGCGGACGGACAGGTCGGCGGGCAGCACCTCCACTTCTATTCCGTGCACCTCCGACAAGTCCGCGGCGGTGGTCTCCAGGCGGTCGTGGTTCCGGGCGACGAGCACCAGGTCGGTTCCTCGGGCGGCAAGTTCCTTGGCGAAGGCGTTGCCTATGCCGGCGGTCGCGCCCGTGATCAGTGCTCGTGCCATGGGGCAACGCTATCCCTCCCGGGCAAGCGGTGGGAAGTGCGCAACGGGGACGATGAACGCTACATCACGGGCCTAGTCGGGTTCCCACAAACCGGGGGCTTTCGCCTTGTCGTTTTCCTTGCCCGTCCGGTGGTCCCTCAGGCGGTGATGTCGAGGACCTCCTCCGGTGCGGCGCGGCGGGCGCGGCGCGGTGTCCCGGAGACCGGGGCGGGACCGGCGTCGGCCTCGTTGGCCACCCCGAAGGGGACGTGTACCGACGGGGTGCGCAGGGCCCGGTCCAGGTGCTGACGCTGGTCGTCGAAGAACAGGTGGGGGTTCAGCACCTCCAGGATGGGGGCCTTCGGCAGGCCACCGAGGAAGAAGGCGTCGTCCACCTTGAGACCCCAGGCGCGGAGACTGTTCACGGCGCGTTCGTGTGCGGGTGCCGAACGGGCGGTCACCAGCGAGATGCGCAGCCGGGGTTCGTATCCCGAATCCCGCGACTTCAGCGTCGTCTCCTCCTCCTGGATGCGATTCAGGCCCGCCAGGAAGGGAGCCAAGGGACCGGGGGAGAGGGGGACGTCGGCCAGTTCGGCCTCGCGCAGGGCGTAGCGTCCCATGCCCTCCTGGCGGAACACACGCTCCGAGGAGTCGTCGGCCAGGACGCCGTCGAAGTCGAAGGCGACCCGCAGTTCCCTGCCGACCTCGGGCATTGAACTGCCGCGCAGCACCGTGCCCGCCGGGTGCCCGGCCGCCAGGGCCTCGGAGACGTCGTCGTGATTGGCCGACAGGAACAGCGACATCTCCAGCGCGGGCATGAACTCGAAAGCGGAACGCCCCTCCCGGAATGCCGCCCGGGTGATCGGCAGCCCCGCCGAGCTGATGGAACGCATCACCCGCAGCCCGGATTCGGCGCTGTTGCGGGACAGCACGATCACGTCCACCGCCTCGGCCAGCACGTCGTTGAGCCCGAGGAGACGGCGGATGAACGGCAGCGCGGGGCCGGCCGGCAGCGGCTGGTCCAGGCGCTCTTCCTGGTGTTCGCGATAGGCGGCGACGCCCTGCTCCCGGAACACGCGATCCGATTCGGTCAGGTCGAACAGCGCGCTGCTCGCCACGCCGATGGTCAGCAAGGTCATGCCTGGACCTCCATTGACGAAAGAGTGGGGAAGTGTCGGCCAGAATACAGGTTGACACCCTCCAAAGTTAGCGCGCCGGGCAAGACCGGAGTGTCGTTGGTGGCCTCCACCTGTGGTGTTCACGCGGGTAGGGCTGGAGCGGTGGTCGTAGAGCCTGGCAGCAGGACCGCATCGTGGGGAAGCCTCGGACCTCGGTGACCGGTGAGCGTCCTCCGTGACGGTCGATAGTGGCCCCAGTTCACCCGTCAGGCAGAACAGCGGTGGGCGCCGACCTATGAGGTCGGCGCCCACCGTGAGGGTCGGTGTTTTACTCCCCTATGACGCGCAGGGTGTCCTGGGCCATGGCCAGTTCCTCGTTGGTGGGGACCACGAGGATCGTGACGGGGGAGTCGGGGGTGGAGATCACGCGCGGTTCCTTGGCGCGCACCTCGTTCTTCTCCTCGTCAATGACCAGGCCGAGGTGACGCAGCCGCTTGGAAGCCTCGCCGCGCACGAGGGAGGCGTTTTCGCCGATGCCCGCGGTGAACACCACCGCGTCCACCCCGCCCAGCACCGCAATGTAGGCGCCGATGTAGCTGATCAGGCGGTGGATGTAGACGTCCATCGCCAGGCGCGCTTCGGCGTCACCCGCCTCGATCTTGGCCTCGACGTCGCGCATGTCGGTGTGCCCGCACATGCCGCCCATGCCGGACTGCTTGTTCAGCAGCGTGTCGATCTCGTCGATGGAATAGCCCTTGTCAGAGAGGAACTTGAAGATGCCCGGGTCGATGTCGCCGGAGCGAGTGCCCATCACGAGCCCCTGCAGCGGGGTCAGACCCATCGACGTCTCCACCGCGCGACCGCCGTCGACCGCCGAGATGGAGGCGCCGTTGCCGAGGTGGCAGACGATGACCTTCAGGTCCTCGGCGGGACGCCCCAGCACCTCCGCGGCCTTCTTCGACACATACGAGTGGGATGTGCCGTGGAAGCCGTAACGGCGCAATTCGTACTTCTTCGCGACCTCCTTGTCGATGGCGTAGGTGTAGGCCTCGGCGGGCAGCGTCGCGAAGAAGGCGGTGTCGAAGATCGCGACGTGCGGCACGTCGGGCAGCAGTGCCATCGCGGCCTCGATGCCCGCGATCCCCGGGGGGTTGTGCAGCGGCGCCAGGGCCTGCAGTTCCACCAGTTTTGCGATCACCTCATCGGTGATGAGGGTTGACTCCTGGAAAGTAGAGCCGCCGTGGACGGTGCGGTGACCGACGGCCCGCACCCCGTCGAGGGATGGCCCGTGCTTCCCGAAGGCCGCGACGACGGCGGCGAACGAGGCGGTGTGGTCGGGGAAGGGTTGTTCCTCGACGAACTCCTGCCCGTCGACCTCGTGTTTCAGTTTTCCGATGTCCTGTCCGATCCGCTCGATGATGCCGACCGCCAAGGGGCTCTGCGTCTCCGGGTCGAAGAGCTGATACTTCATGGACGAGGAGCCGCAGTTGAGCAGCAGGATGTGATTGGACACGGATA
>ERZ773038.1373-NODE-1373-length-13889-cov-6.459159_pt1 | contig 13889 bp, 10 predicted proteins | sample MGYA00511665_ERZ773038 | MGnify/ENA primary metagenome ERZ773038 (study PRJEB29015, sample SAMEA2737966) | human oral metagenome | biome: human oral; feature: human-associated habitat; material: dental | place: China | collected 2028 ... | reverse complement strand
CCGTAAGTCTGCATCGCCTCTGCTGCCTTCAAGGAGGTAGGGGCCCACGTAACGCAGGGTGTGCATGTAGTTCCAGTTGTTCGGTACCTGCCAGGTATTGCAGACGAGGCTGCGGGTAAGGACGACGTTGATGTTGAAGCAGACGCGGAACTGGTTTTCCTGCTCTCCGTTCAACACCATCAATTGCAGGCTCTGGTAGGGGCCGGGGCCTGTCCATTGATGGAGCACCTGATTGAAGGACAGGACCTGACCCTGTTTCAGGTCGAAGGCTGCTGTCGACTGAGGATCGGCCGAGTGGCGGCGGCGAAAGTCCTGCCCGAATGAGGGGCGGGTTTCGGTGATGGTGAAGGTGCTGGTGCCCAGTGACAGCAGCACCTTGCCGTTGCGCACCCAGTGAAAGGGCTTCTGCTTGCCGTTGGGCAGTGTGACGGGAACCTCGGTGCGCGTGCGCTGGAGACCCTTTCCGTCGGTGCCATCTTCCCACCAGGGTTGATAGGTGATCTGCAGCTTGCCGTTGTCCAGCTGGGTCTGCATGACTTGGTAGGGCTGGCGGGTACTGTCATTCAGAGGTGAACCGCCGGGCATGGCCTGGGACCAGGGGACGGCGACCTCCTTGTTGTCCTTGTTGTCGGTGGTGGCAGCCAGGGCGCTGGCCACGACATCGGCACGTACACCTTGGGCGGAGATGGGCCGAATCCGGCGCAGAGCACGAATGCTGTTGACCACGTCGGACAGGGATTTGGTCTGGTGGCCAGAGGTCTGTGATGCGGTCTGGGAGGCCTGGCTGGCATCCGTGTCGACCTGGGCCATGGCGAGCTGGCTGGCCGGCAGGGCCACCAGAAGGGCCAGAACGCTGGCCGGGAGACGTCGTTGCATGTCTTGCTTCATGGGGTTCGTTTCCTCCAACGGTCGGCGTGCTGCGCGAGTGGCAGGCACGCGAAGGTACCGGCTTTCGTTGCTGCCCGGCTGCAGGTCGTCGCAGGATCCTTGGCCACGAAGGCATGTTCTGCGGTCTGGCCGCAGATCATGGACGCAGCTTCATTGTGTGGTGCTTCGTGAAGGCAAGGTCCATGTATTGGTAAGCGATGTGTCGATAGCTTTTTCGTTATAAATAATATTTACAGATTGCGAGCATCTGCTGCGGTGGGACAACGTCCGGGCGCAGCATGCCTGCACCGATGCTGGCGCATGGGGCCATGCTGCCACCAGTGTGATGTCGCTGTGGGGAGAAGGGTTGAGACCGGTCGGGGTCAGCGCGTGGGGTCAGCGCGTGCTCGGGATGCCCAGCCAGGCCTGTACCTGCTGTTCGGCTTCGGCAGCGCGGCGGCCTCGCAGGGCGTTCTGGGGCGTCTCGTTGTTCGTGTTGCCCACGAGGGAAAGGCCCGGAAGGACGGTGCTGGCCGGGCAGAGCTGGCTGATCTGCGCGAAGGCCTCGCCTTCACCTGGGCCGGCATGGGTCGTGAAGGGCACGATGGTCTTGCCGGCCAGGTCGGTCTGCGAGAGCCAGGTCTTGACCGGGGGCGGCAGTTGCGCGTCCCAGACCGGAAAGCCCAGGTAGATGAGCGGGCAGCTGGCCACGTCGGCTTCGAACTTGCCAAGCTTGGGCAGATAGTTCAGCTCGTTTTCCAGTTTCACCTGTTCCAGGGCGTTCTTGTAGTCACGCGGGTAGAGCATCAACGGCTTCAGCTCGGCCACGTCGGCGTTCGTGTATTTCTGAATGAGCCAGGCGAGGGTTTCGGTATTGCCGCTGGGCGAGAAGCAGACGATAAGGGCCTTCTGGCCGCTGACCGAGGCGGGCAGGGGCTGGCTGGCCGCTTGCGGGGCCGGCGGGTTGGCAGGGGCTGCATCAGCTTGGGTCGCCGGGGCCTGGGATGGTTGCGTGCCGGATGGCTGCTGCGCTGGTGCTGCGTCGTTGCGAGCCAGGGGCGGCAGCTGCTGCAGCGTGCGGGCGGTCGCAGCCAGGTCGATGGCGACGATGGGACTGGCTGCACCGGGGGCCGGGTCCAGCAGCCAGGCGCCTGCAGGCTGGCCCAGGCGTTCGGCGTACTGGATGAGGGCCTCTACCGATTCGGCGTCGCTCAGGTCCACCCGGGTGCTGCGTGACTTGATGCCGGCGCGGCGCAGGATCTTGGCCAGATCTTCTGCGGCACTGGCAGGACGGGAGGGGGCGTCACTGCTGTCTTCCGGGGTGGCGTGGCTGGCAACCTGCAGGTCGGCCAGGACCAGTTGTCTGTCAGTGCCCAGGGCGCGGGCGACGGTTTCGGTGGCGGAGCCGATGCCGATCAGGGTGAGGACTTCTTTCATCGTGGTGTGCCTGGGGACAGGGCGGGAGGGTCCAGGAAGGAAGGGCGGAAAAATGTGGGAAGGTGGCAGAGATCAGCCGGGCGTTCCGGCGGAGGCCGTCACGGTATCGGCCCAGGCCTGAAGCTGTCGTTCAGCCTCGGCCAGCTGCTCGTCTTCCAGTGGGTAGAGCACGCCATCTTCTTCGACACCACCCAGCAGGGCCAGCGGGGGCAGCAGTCGGGCGTCGGGGCAGAGCGAGCGCAGGGTGTTGAAGGCCTGGCCGGGGCCGGGGCCGCTGTGGGTGCAGAAGGGGGCAACGGTGTGGCCGGCGATCGTGTGTTCGCCCAGCCAGCTTTCCACGGCGGCCGGCAGTTGGCTGGTCCAGATGGGAAAGCCCAGAAAGACCAGATCGTAGTCGGACAGGTTGACCTGGTCGGGTTCCAGCGGCTCGGGGCCGTCCTCGTCATCGTCCAGCCCCAGCAGGTAGTCGGCCGGGCGTTCCAGGGCCATCAGCGTGGCGCCGGTGTGCTTCTGCAGCAGCTGGGCGACCGTTTCGGTGTTGCCGGTGAACGAGAAGTAGACGATGAGGGTGCGGGCAGGCAGGAAGGAGGACGATGCCGTCATCGTGGTGCAGTCCGGGCGTGGAGCGGGAAAGGGACCCTAATGATAGCCGTGCCGTGGGATCGTGGCCGGGAAACGGGCCTTCGCGGGCCTGGCGGATAGCGCAGGAAATGGCCGCGGGGCGCGGTGGCTCTGAACACCGCGCCCCGCTCGTCGGTCGAGTGAGAGTCTGATAAGGAACCGACGGTCTCCAGCTCTTTCTGATTGTGGACCGGAGCTCCCAGCCGCCACGGCGGTTCCGGCCCCGGCATCAGCGGCCCGCCTGTCAGCGGTGTCATCTGTGCCGGTCGTTCCGCGGAAGGCATGTTTGCCGGGGCCTTCGTTGGACCTGGATGTCAGCCTATCAGCCCTGAACGGAGCAGGTGGTATCCAGGGGCTTGATGATTCGTTGCATGGACATGTCGAAAACCATGGGTCCCGGCGTGTTTGTTCCTGCAATGCGTCGCGCATGCGCCCGTGTTTGCGCAGACCGTGGTGTGGACATCGCTGCATTCCTGAATCGGACATGAAGTCAGCGGCGTGATCCGAGGTGGCTTCGCACTGTGTATTTACAAATCCGGATGTCGATACGCTCGAAAACACCGGGAGGAACAAGGGACGAGGATGAGTCGCGGAGCCGGGAGGGACTGAGGTCGTAGGTGGACTTGTGCTGAGGCGGTGTTGGGCGTTGGCAGGCCAGGGGGGCGCAGGCTGGTTGGAGCAGAGGTGTGTGCGGAGGCCTGGGGGTAGTCTGGGCGGAAGTCTGGGCACTGGCACGGCATAAAGGCTGGACCCGTGCCCTCATGTCTGCCGGTAGAATGAAATGTTTCCGATGGTTTCTGCAAAGGATGATTCTGCGATGACCCAATCTTCGACGCCGGCACTGCCGCCGCTGGAAATCGATGCGGCCGAAGGGCCTTTCCCCCTGGGCATGCCGCCCGAGCGCTTCCTGCGTGACTATTGGCAGAAGCGGCCGGTGCTGATTCGCAGGGCGTTTCCCGGTTTCAAGTCGCCCATCCAGCCGGAGGATCTGGCGGGGCTGTCGTGCGAGGAGGGTTCGCTGGGACGGCTGGTGAGCCATGATCCGGCCACCGACAAGTGGACGCTGCGCACCGGGCCTTTCGACGAGGCCGAGTTTCCCGGCATGCCGGACCACGATTGGACGCTGCTGGTGCAGGACGTGGACAAGTGGGATGCCGACGTGCGGGCGCTGCTGGAGCATTTCCGCTTCCTGCCGGCCTGGCGGATGGACGACGTGATGGTGAGCTTTGCTGCCCGGGGCGGCAATGTGGGCGCGCATATCGACAACTACGATGTGTTCCTGGTGCAGGGGGTGGGGCAGCGGCGCTGGATGATCGACAGCCGCCCGAATCCGGACACCACCTACCGGGACGATGTGCCACTGCGGCTGCTGAAGCATTTCGACCCGGACTGCGACTGGGTGCTGGATCCGGGCGACATGTTGTACCTGCCGCCGGGGGTGCCGCACCACGGTGTGGCGGTGAACGCCTGTCTGACGATCTCGGTGGGCTTTCGGGCGCCCTCCAGTGCCGAGCTGCTGGAGGACTACATCGATGTGCTGACCTTCGATGCCGACGAGTCGCTGCGCTACGGTGATGCCGACGTGCAGCTGCCGGCCGATGCCTACGAGATCGATCGGCCGGCGCTGGACCGGGCCTGGACGGCAATGCAGGCGCTGAAGATGGATGATCCCGAGCGCTTTGCCGAGTGGTTTGGCCGCTTCATTTCCAGCTATCGGGTGGCGGTGGGTCAGTCACCCTCGGCCGAGACGGCCAGCGCCCTGTCGGTGGCCGAGAGCGTGGCTGAAGGCGTGGTGTGGGAGCGGCATCCGTATTCACGCATGGCATGGCGGCGCACGGCGGCAGGTAAGGCCCAGATCTTTGCCAATGGACGGGACTGGGCCTGCGAGTCGGCAGACGACGCAGCACGCATCTGCGCGGCGAACCAGATCGATGCCCGCACCCTGGGGGCGCTTTCGCCTGCCGGGCGTGCCCTGGTGCAGCAGCTGGCCGAGGCTGGCCACTATGCGCCGATGGATGAGGACGGTGCGTATGAGGTCGAGGACGACGGCCTGTACGAGGACGACGACGAGTGAGCCCAGTGGGGCTGGCCGTCGCATGAGTTCCTGTCAGGCAGACCAGCCTATCGACGTGTCAGCCTGACGGGAAAGACCGGCCCCTGGCAAGATGGGCCTCCGGTTGCCCACGGGGGCTGCCGAGGGCCCGGGCGCTTCGGATCAGAGGAAGACGCTGCCGGCCATGTCGCCGACCAGGTAGGTGGCCAGCAGGGCGATGACGCCCCAGCCCACCAGTCGGGCGACGGCGCGACCGACCGGGGCGCCGCCCAGACGTGCTGAAAGCCAGCCCAGGCCGGCCAGTCCGCCCAGCGTGCTGATGGCCAGGGCAGGCAGCATCACGTAGACAGGCAGGAGGACGACGACCAGCACCGGCAGGATGGCGCCACAGATGAAGGCCAGCGCTGAGGCCCAGGCGGCTTGCAGGGGATTGGTGTCGATGGTCTCGCTCAGGCCGATCTCGTCGCGGGCGTGGGCCTGAAGGTCGTCATGTCGGGTGAGCGCTTCGGCCACCTGCCGGGCCAGCGCGTGGTCCAGGCCCCGGCTTTCGTAGATGCTGGTCAGCTCGCGCAGCTCGGCTTCGGGGTTGCGGTCCAGTTCCTGGCGCTCCTTGGCCAGGTCGGCCCGTTCGGTGTCGGACTGGCTGGAGACCGAGACGTATTCGCCGGCCGACATGGAGACGGCGCCCGCCACCAGGGCGGCGATGCCGGAGAGCACGAGCGTGCGCCCGTCGGTGCCACCGGCCACCAGACCCATCAGCAGGCTGGCGGTGGAGATCAGCCCGTCGTTGGCCCCCAGGACCCCGGCGCGAAGCCAGTTGTTGCGGCTGCTGTAGTGGCGTTCGGGGTGGATGCTTCGGGGCATGGCGACAGGGCAAAGAGAGGTTGGGGAAGGCGGTGTCCGGAGGGGACACGAGGAAGGATCTGCTTGGAGGTGCGGGCCTGGAGCCCGCATCCGGCAGGGAACGTTCGGGGCACACCGGGTGCCCCAGTCTAACGGCTATCGAAGTTGCCGTGTCGGCCTTGCCCCTGGCTTTGCTCAGGCCGTGGTGCCGGCCTGCGGTGCGCCCTCGCGTTCGCGGCGTTCTTCGCGCTCCACTTCAGCCTCTTCCTCGGGGCTCATGCGCTGCACGCCGATGCCCAGGAAGGCCATGATGATGGCCAGGATGGGAATGGAATAGTTGAGTACCGCGTAGGGACCATACTCGAAGGCCGTGACGCCCAGCATGGAGGACGCGAACACGCCACAGGTGTTCCAGGGAACCAGGACCGAGGTGACGGTGCCGCCGTCTTCCAGGGCGCGTGACAGGTTCTTGGACTTCAGCCGCATCCGGCGGAAGGCCTCGACGTACATCCGGCCCGGCAGCAGGATGGAGATGTACTGTTCGGATGTGGTGGCGTTGGTGAGGATGGCCGAGGCAATGGTGGCGGTAATCAGCCCTGCGGCGTTGTGCGCCATGTACAGGATCTTCTCGACCAGCGCTCGCAGCATGCCGGTCTTTTCCATCACGCCGCCAAAGGTCATGGCCACGATGGTGAGCGAGACGGTGCCCATCATGGCATCGATGCCGCCGCGGTTGAAGAGCTCATCGACCATGGCGTTGCCGCTTTCCAGCTTGAAGCCTTCCTGCAGCGTCTTGACGGCCATGTCGATGTGACCGCCCTGCACCCAGACGTGGCAGCCCCATCCCATGAGGATGCCGGCAGCCAGGGCGGGCAGGGCGGGCACCTTGCGGGCGATCAGCACGATGACGACGGCCGGGACCAGCAGCAGCCAGGGGGTGATGACGAAGCTTTTGTCGAGCACGCCGAGGACTTCGTTGATCTTGGCGGCATCCAGGTGGGCGCCCTGGAACTGCATGCCCATCACGTAGTAGGCCACCAGTGCGATGACGAGGCCCGGCACCGTCGTGTAGAACATGTGCCGGATGTGGTCGAACAGGTCGGTGCCGGTGATGCCGGCGGCCAGGTTGGTGGTGTCCGAGAGCGGCGACATCTTGTCACCGAAGTAGGCGCCCGAGATGACGGCGCCCGCCACCATCGGGGCCGGGATGTCGATGCTGTGGCCAATGCCCATGGCCGCCACGCCGATGGTGCCCATGGTGGCCCACGAGCTGCCGATGGCCAGCGTCACGATGCAGCAGATCGAGCAGATCGTGAACAGGAACATCGACGGCGAGAGCAGTTCGAGCCCGTAGTAGACCATCGTGGCGACGATGCCGCCCCCGATCCAGCTGCCGATGGTCAGGCCGATCATGATGATGATGAGGATGGCGGGCAGCGCCATCTTGATGCCGGCGTAGCAGGCCTCCTCGATGAAGTTCCAGGTGTAGCCGAAACGCGAGGCGATGAAGGCGGCGGTGGCCGTGCCGATGAGCAGCGGAACGTGCGGGCTGGCCTTGAGCACGATGACGCAGATGCCCATGATGATGATCATCACCAGCATGGGGATCACGGCGTAGCGAAAGGGAATGGGTGTCTCGTTGATGGTCTGGTTCTGGCTCATGGCCGTGCGTCCTTATGTCATGAAGGTCATGATCAAGCGGGCCAGAGAATACCGCAGTATTTGGCCGGACTGTCCGCTTTCCCCGGGGTTTTTCGGGATATGGGCAGAGGGCGCCCCGGCATGACGATGCGGGGGGCCGTGCACGGGGCGGCCGGCGCCGCCCATACTGTCTGGGCGGGGTGGGGCATGGCCCACCCCGGGATGATCATGCCACGCGGCGCATCTGGGCACGGCCACGGCCGCCGCGCACGAAGCGGAACAGGTTCTTCGGATCGTCGCCGTCCGGCACCAGTTCGATGTCGACACCGACGTCGCGCAGCAGGGCCTGCTGGTAGACGTAGCGCAGGGTGGAATAGTCTTCCAGCGCGAAGCCCACCGAGTCGAAGATGGTGATCTGATCCTTGTCCTGGCGACCTTCCTCGGTGCCGGCCAGCACCTTCCACAGGTCCACGACCGGGAAGTCGGCGGGCAGCTGCTGGATGTCGCCTTCGATGCGGCTCTGCGGCTCGTACTCGACGAAGACGCGGCCGGCGTGCAGCACGTCGGCGTGCAGCTCGGTCTTGCCGGGGCAGTCGCCACCCACGCCGTTGATGTGCATGCCGGGCTCCAGCATGTCGGGGGTGATGATGGTGGCGTAGGCCTTGTCGGCGGTGACGGTGGTGACGATGTCGGCGCCCTTGACGGCCTCGGCGGTCGAGTTGGCGCGGATGATCTTGAGGTCGCTGTACTCGGCCAGGTTCCGGATCAGCTTCTCGGTGGCGTCAGGATCCACGTCATAGACGGCAATCTCCTCGATGCCCAGCTGCGTGTGGAAGGCCAGCGCCTGGAACTCGCTCTGGGCGCCATTGCCGATCAGCGCCATGCGCTTCGAGTCCGGACGGGCCAGGGCGCGGGCTGCCATCAGCGAGGTGGCACAGGTGCGCAGTGCGGTGGCGACGGTCAGCTCCGACAGCAGCACCGGATAGCCGGTGTCCACGTCGGCCAGCACGCCGAAGGCCATCACGGTGTACATGCCGCGCTGGGTGTTGCTGGGGTGGCCGTTGACGTACTTGAAGGCGTAGCGCTCGGCGTTGGAGACGGGCATCAGCTCGATGACGCCGATGTCGGAGTGGTTGGCCACGCGTGCGGACTTGTCGAACTCGGGCCAGTGCAGGAAGTCGTCGCGGATGGTGTCGGCCAGCTCGCCGATGAAGCGGGGCACGCCGATGTCGTAAACCAGTTTCGACATCGTGGGTACGTCGATGAAGCGGGTCATGGCAATTTCCTTCTAGGGTGCGGTCGGATTCTGATAGGCCGGCGCGCAGTCGTGGAACGGAGCGTTATGGGAGGGGCGGCTCAGGGAGGCGTCCGCCCCTCTGGAACTTTGGGGGGGGGGCGGAACAGGTCCTCTTGGCGGATCCCCGGAACGCCGTGATTGTTGCCGCGAGAGCTGCCATATTGAAGAAACTTATCTGTCACAATCGGCATGTATCAAGTCATTCTGATAGATATTGATAAGCATAATGCAAATGCTGCAACGCACATTCAGGGTTATCCCGATGGGTGTTGAGAGGCCGGAAAGCCACGCCAGGATGGCAGGAAAGGAGCAGAATCCCGAAAGCGACCGTGTCGGCGGTTTTGCCGTGTCGCGCGTTGTAACGAGTGTGGGAAACAGGCGGGTAACCGCCGGGAATACAGGATGAACGACCTGGACAGGCAGCTGATTGCGCTGTTGCGCGAGAATGCGCGGATGCCGGTGGTGGCGCTGGCCAAGAAGCTGCGGGTGGCGCGCGCCACCGTGCAGAACCGGATTGCCCGGCTGGAGCAGGAAGGGGTGATCGTGGGGTACACGCTGCGCCTGAAGCCCGAGGAGGAAGTGCACCAGATCCGCGCGATCATGAGCCTGGCGGTGGAAAGCAACCGCGAGGAGGCGGTGATGCGCCAGCTGCGCGGCCACGTCAGCGTGGTCACGCTGCATTCGGTCAACGGCCGCTGGGACCTGGTGGCCGAGCTGCGGCTCGACACGCTGGAAGCTTTCGATCGACTGATCAGCACGATCCGGGCCATTCCCGGCGTGCAGGCCACCGAGACCAGCATCGTGCTGGCCACCTACAAGATGTAGGTGCAGGGGCCGGGGCGCTCAGAACGCGCTGCCGGGCTCCTGCAGGAAGGCCTGTTCCTCGGTGCTGGAGGGGCGGCCCAATGCGGCGTTGCGGTGCGGGTAACGGCCGAAGCGGTCGATGATCCGCTTGTGGGCGTGGGCAAAGCGGATGTTGCCTGTCAGCCCGCTGGCCTCGAAGAGACGGACGGATTCCACCTGCACGCGCGCCGATTCGCTGTGCATGTAGGGCATGTAGAGGAAGGCCCGCTGCGCGGGTTCGAGCGCCAGGTCGGCTCCCAGGTGGACGGCTTCCTGGGCCAGGACCAGCGCCATGCCGTCCTGGGCGAAGGCGCGCGGGTCGTTTCGGTACAGGTTGCGCGAGAACTGGTCCAGCACGATGACTTCAGCCAGCCGGCCCGACGGGGAGGCGCGCCAGGACCACAGCTCGCCGGCGGCGGCCTGGGCATGCAGCGTCAGGAAGCGCTCCCGGATGGTGGCATCGAAGGCCGGATCCTTGCTGAAATGCTGTTTCGGCGAGGCTTCCTTGAACCAGAAGTGCAGGACGGTGTCCGGAGCGGGCAGGGCGGCGGCGGGTGTCGTCATGTCGTGCAAGGGGGCGGGCGCGTGGAGGCGGGTGGCGTTGCGTGTGCCGACGGGGCGCTCCAGTGGTGTGCCAGTGTCGCAGCTGTACGGCGGCCGGGTACGGGATGGGTGCAGGGCGGAAATTGGGAAAGCCGGGCCAGAAATGAAAAAAGCAGCCAAGGCGCGAGCCAAGGCTGCTTTTCTTGAATCTGGTGGGCGATACTGGGTTCGAACCAGTGACCCCTGCCGTGTGAAGGCAGTGCTCTACCGCTGAGCTAACCGCCCGGAAGGAAAGGTGTCTTGCGAAGCACCGCATCCGGTAAGCCGGCAGTATAACCGGAAATTCGGTTTGGTCAAAGCGAAGATGTAACAGGCGTGAATTGTTCTACCATCGGCCCCATTCTTCTTCGGCTTTTCATCACTGTCCTTCCATGACTGCCAACGCTTCATCTGCTGCTTCTTCCACACCTGCCACCTCTGTCCGCGTGCCGGGCCGGGTGCGCACCCGCTTTGCCCCCAGTCCCACGGGCTTTCTGCATATCGGGGGCGTGCGCACGGCGCTCTATGCCTGGGCCTTTGCCAAGCATCATGGCGGCGACTATGTGTTGCGCATTGAGGACACGGACGTGGAGCGTTCCACGCCCGAGGCGGTGGCCGCCATTCTGGAAGGGCTGGACTGGCTGGGGCTGGATGCCGACGAGGGGCCGTTCTACCAGATGCAGCGGATGGACCGCTATCGCCAGCTGCTGGACGAGATGCTGGCCGATGGCCGTGCCTACTACTGCTATGCCACGCCCGAGGAGCTGGAGGCCATGCGCGAGGCGCAGCGGGCCCGGGGCGAGAAGCCGCGCTATGACGGTCGCTGGCGTCCCGAGAACGCGGCCGGCAAGCAGCCACCGGCGGACGTGAAGCCGGTGGTGCGCTTCCGCAATCCGGATGACGGCGTGGTGGTGTGGGATGACATGGTCAAGGGGCGCATCGCCATCGGCAATGCCGAGCTGGACGACCTGGTGATTGCCCGATCGGACGGCACACCCACCTACAACTTCTGCGTGGTGGTCGATGACCTGGACATGGGCATCACGCACGTGATCCGCGGTGACGACCACGTCAACAACACGCCGCGGCAGATCAACATCCTGCGGGCGCTGGGTGCCGAGCCCCCCATCTACGGGCATCTGCCGATGATCAACGGGCCGGACGGGCAGAAGCTCTCCAAGCGGCACGGCGCGGTGTCGGTGCTGCAGTACCAGGAGGATGGCTACCTGCCGGATGCCATCATCAACTACCTGGCGCGGCTGGGCTGGAGCCACGGCGACGACGAGATCTTCTCGCGCGAGCAGCTGGTGCAGTGGTTCGACGGCACGCACCTGTCGGTGTCGCCAGCGCAGCTGGATTTCGACAAGTTCCGCTGGGTGAACCACCACTACCTGAAGGCGCTGCCCGATGCCGAGCTGGCGGCCGAGGTGGGGCGTCGCCTGGAGGCGCGGGGCATCCCGGCCACGCTGGGGGGGCAGCCGGTGACGGCCGAGGCGCTGGCAGCGATGTGTGCGCTGCTGAAGGACCGTTCGCCCACCTGGGTGGCGCTGACCGACTGGGTGGCGCTCTTCTTTGCGCCGTCCGCGCCGGAGGCCGAGGCGCTGGCAGCACGACTGACCGAGCCGGTACGGGCTGCCGTGGCGGACTTCCTGGCCGGCCTGCCGGCGGCAGCTGGCGACAAGGACGCCATCGGTGCGCTGATGAAGACGGTGCTGAAGACGCACGGGCTGAAGATGCCCCAGCTGGCGGTGCCGCTGCGGCTGATGGTCTTCGGCGTGGAGCAGACGCCCTCGGTGGACGCCATGCTGGCGCTGCTGCCGGCGGCCGAGATCGAGGCACGGGTGCGGACGCATCTGGCGGGCTGAGAACGGGAGTACAGGCATGGCAGGCAACACACTGGGGCGGCTGTTTGCCGTCACCACCTTTGGCGAATCGCACGGGCCGGCCATCGGCTGCGTGATCGACGGCTGCCCGCCGGGCATGGCGCTGGACGTGGCCGACATCCAGCCCGAGCTGGATCGGCGGCGGCCCGGCACCTCGCGTCACGTCACGCAGCGCCAGGAGCCCGATGCGGTGGAGATCCTGTCCGGGGTGTTCGAGGGACGTACCACCGGCACGCCCATTGCGCTCGTCATCCGTAATCAGGATGCGCGCAGCCGCGACTATGGCAACCTGGCCGAGACCTTCCGGCCCGGCCATGCCGACTACACTTACTTCCAGAAGTACGGCCTGCGCGACCACCGTGGGGGCGGGCGCTCGTCGGCCCGGCTGACGGCGCCGCTGGTAGCGGCCGGTGCGGTGGCCCGCAAGTGGCTGGCCGAACATCACGGCATCCGGATCCGTGGTTACCTGTCGCAGCTGGGCGAGATTGCCGTGCCGTTCCGTCGCTGGGAGGACGTGGGGCAGAACCCGTTCTTCGTGGCCGATCAGGACAAGGTGCCGGCGCTGGAGGCGTACATGGACCAGCTGCGCCGCGATGGTGATTCGTGCGGGGCGCGCGTGGAGGTCGAGGCCAGCGGCGTGCCGGTGGGTTGGGGCGCACCGCTCTATGACCGACTGGATGCCGACATTGCCCACGCGATGATGGCCATCAACGCCGTCAAGGGCGTGGAGATCGGCGCAGGCTTCGGATCGGTGGCCCAGCGCGGTTCGCAGCATGGTGACGAGCTCACGCCCGAAGGATTCATCGGCAACGAGGCAGGCGGCATCCTGGGCGGCATCAGCACCGGGCAGGACATCCGCGTGTCGCTGGCCATCAAGCCCACGTCCAGCATCCGCATCGAGCGCCGCTCGATCGACCGTGAGGGCAAGCCGGTGATGATGCAGACGCTAGGCCGACACGATCCCTGCGTGGGCATCCGCGCCACGCCCATCGTCGAGGCGGTGTTGGCGCTGGTGCTCATCGATCACTGCCTGCTGCACCGTGCGCAGTGCGGTGATGTAGATTCCGGTCTGGCGCCGATTCCGGCGTCGGCCCATCCCACGCAATGAGGATCTGCTTCCCCATGGATTCATCCCGGACGATGAAGAGAAAAGGTCTGACCCGTGCCGGCCGGTTTGCGCTGGCTGCCTTGAGCGGCAGCCTGCTGCTGACGGCCTGTACTTCCGTGCATACCACCAGCGAAGGTGCCATTGGCCTGAAGCGGCGGCAGATGATGTCGCCACTGGTCTCGGAGGCGCAGCTGGACCAGAGCGCGCAGGTGGCCTATGCCGAGGTGCTGCAGAAGGCGAAGTCGGAGGGTGGGCTCAATACCGACCCGGCCATGACCGCCAGGGTGAGGGCGGTGGCGGGGCGCATCATCCCGCAGGTGGGGGCGTTCCGGCAGGATGCGCTGAAATGGCAGTGGCAGGTCAACGTCATCAAGTCCGACGAGCTCAACGCCTGGTGCATGCCGGGCGGCAAGATCGCGTTCTACAGCGGCATCATCCAGCAGCTCAACCTGACCGATGATGAAATCGCGGCCATCATGGGGCACGAGATCGCCCATGCGCTGCGCGAGCATGCCCGTGAACGGGCCTCGGAGCAGGCCACGGCCGGTCTGCTGATCAACGCCGGCGCAGCCGGCTTCGGGCTGGGCAGCAGTGGTGCGGACCTGGGGCGCCTGGCCTATCAGACCACCTTCGGGCTGAAGCACAGTCGCCAGCACGAGACCGAGGCCGACCGCATCGGCGTGGAGCTGGCGGCACGGGCTGGCTACGATCCGC
>ERZ773038.1371-NODE-1371-length-13898-cov-22.359171_pt1 | contig 13898 bp, 10 predicted proteins | sample MGYA00511665_ERZ773038 | MGnify/ENA primary metagenome ERZ773038 (study PRJEB29015, sample SAMEA2737966) | human oral metagenome | biome: human oral; feature: human-associated habitat; material: dental | place: China | collected 2028 ... | reverse complement strand
TTTTTATTGTGGATAAGCGATGGGCGATAACGATACTGGTTCGACCTTTGAGGAGTGTGTTCATCGCTTTTTGAACCTCTACTTCGGTACGGGTATCTACGTTAGCCGTTGCTTCGTCAAGGATGAGAATGCTAGGATCGGCTAAGAAAGCCCGAGCGATGGTAATTAATTGGCGTTGACCTTGGGAGAGATCATCACCACCTCGGTTGAGCATCGTATCATATCCATTGGGTAATGTACGGATAAAGTGATCTGCCATGGCAAGCCTTGCGACATACTCGATTTCTTCACGTGTAGCATTTGGCTTGCCGTAGCCAATGTTATCGGCGATAGTACCCGTGAAAATCCAAGCGTCTTGCAATACCATTCCTACCGTATTATGTAAGCTTTCACGAGATAAATCCCGAATATCCACACCGTCAATGGTGATGCGACCATTTTTAATGTCATAGAAGCGCATGATGAGATTCACTAATGTAGATTTGCCAGCTCCGGTAGGCCCTACGATGGCTACCATAGAGCCAGCTGGAATGTGAATATTAATATCCTTCATAAACACATTGGACGGTGTATAACCAAAATCAACATGTTCAAAATCAATTGTCCCCATATGAGCTTGATTACTTGGTTGATTGGCCGTCATAGATGTGTTAGTACTAATAGCGTCTCTATCAGTTTTTGATGAGCTGTTGGATAATGTCAATTTTCCATCATCAATTTCAGATGGGGCATCAATTACCTCGTAAATACGGCCTAAGGCCGCAGCGGTTTCTTGGAATTTTGTCATAATATAGGAACTACGAGATAGGGGATCGGATACCTGACCTACATAGAGGAAGAATGCCTGAATATCCCCAATGGAAATGGACCCACGTAATACCATAAGACCGCCTTGAATAGCGACGAGGCAATAGGTAAATTGATTTAAAAATTTTACGAGAGGCTCTACAAGCTGACTGGTGAAAGCAGCACTTCGCATACTTTTAAATAGATTGTCATTCAGTATATTTACTTGGCGAGTTGTAGTCTCTTCTAGACCAAAGGTTTGAATAATTGGCTTGCCTACAACAATTTCTTCTATGCCACTGTTGAAAGCTCCTAATGCATTCTGATTTCTAAGATACACGCGGCGGGCTCGTTTAGATAGCCACGTTAAGCATACGATACCAATCAGTATGATGACGATGATGGATGTTCCCAAAATTGGACTGATCCAGAGCATCATTGCAGTGGCGCCGATGATTCCGATAATGGCGGACACGAGACCGGGCACACCTTCACCTATCGTTTCAGCAACGGCATCCAAATCAGAGGTTAGACGGCTTAGAAGATCACCACGTTGGTGATCGTGAAAGTATTCGATAGGCAATGAGTATAAGTGAGTACTCATGCGTGTACGCAAGGCGAGCACTGTTTTTGATCCAATAGAGGCCATCATGTATTCGCCGAAGTACGTGAATAAAGCATGACCTCCATAGATGGCAATAAGCCAGAGGATGATTGTATCAATAGAGGCGAATATGGTATTAATGTCTTGGTTTGTTTGTAATCCACTAATAATAGCATCTACGACCTTGCCAAGTAATACTGGAGCTGATACCTCAAACATAGCTGCTGTGATAAGGGCTAAGATGAGTAGTGCTAGCCAACCCCATTGGCTTTTAGAATCGATCAGGAAACGACGTAATGGGCTCATGCTGTCAACTCCTGAGATGCTAAAATTTGTTTATATACGGTAGAGTTTTCAGCTAACTCATCATGAGTGCCATACCCTGCCACTTGACCTCTGTTGATGATTAAGATGTGGTCTGCTTTTTTTGCAGCACTTACCTTTTGCTCTACAGAGATGAGAGCGGGGCGATTGTCCTTTTGCAATTCCTCATGTAATACGGTGCGAACGGCACGCTCTGTGGTGCCGTCGAGAGCAGAGAAACTATCATCGAATATAAATAAATCAGGTTTGCGCACGAGCGCTCTAGCCATGGCAAGACGTTGGCGTTGACCTCCAGATAGATTAGTACCACCTTGGGAGACGATATATTGGTAACCACCTTCAAGGCGACTAATAAATTCATCCGCCTTAGATAATCGGCATGCATTTTCTATATCTTGAACTGAAATATCTTGGCTTGGTGCAGCACCGTAACGGATGTTCATTTCTACAGTCCCTGTAAATAAGTAGGCTTTTTGTGGGACATAACCGATGCGTGAGCGTAAGTCATCTACATTCCATTCATAGATGGATTTGCCTTTGAAGAGAATGTCTCCAGACTCAATGGAGAATAGGCGAGGGATTAGGTTTGTAATCGTACTTTTACCAGAACCAATGTCACCCATAATAGCCAATGTTTCACCGTGATGAACGGTAAAGGAAATATTTTCTAAAGCCGGCGATTCTGCATTATCGTAACGGAACGTAACATTGCGAAATTCCAGAAGTGGAGTATCATCGTTTGCCGATGCCGATGCCGATGCCGATGCCGATGCCGATGCCGATGCCGATGCCGATGCCAAATCTATAAAATTTCTACTATCTTTTTGGTTAACTATATAATGGGTGTTTAAATTTGTATTTTTATTATATGGTTCAGGAAATGTATCTGAGTTTTCGTGTTCCAATAACTCTTGAATGCGGGTGTAACATACGATAGCTTCGGGTATATCTATGATGACGAAAATAGCCATGAGCATACTTAAGAGGATAAGGTTAGCGTATTCAATAACGGCCATAATGTCACCTATTTGTAGGGAGCCTATGCTTACGTTATAGCCTCCGAGCCAAAGGATAGCAACGGTACTCATGTTAAAGAGAATTAATATAGTCGGTAAACCAATAGCAAAGGTTTGGCGTAATCTTTTATTAAGTTGAGCTGTTTCTGTAAAAATTTCTATTTCTTTAGTATTTTCGTAATGTCTTCTATTGAAAGCTCGTATAACAGGCATGCCCACAATATGATCACGTACCATATCGGTAATAGTATCTAGTTTTAGTTGTAATGCTTTAATAATAGGTAAGGCGCGACTTTCAATAAAGATTATGGTTAGTATCATGAACGCCATAACAGCGAGGATGACGAGACCTAGTTGCCAGCTCTTATAGAAGGTTAGTCCTAGACCAATACATATCATGAGAGGCATAGGGAGAATCATATTTAAACCTTCTCCTAGAACTGATTGAATTTTCTCAACGTCTCGGCTGGTCCGCATGAGTATGGTGCCTGTACCAAAGTGTGTAAAGTCGCGTAGTGAAAAGGCTTGTATAGCTTTCACTAAATTGTCGCGCAATATTTTGCCTATAGAGGCTGAAATATGAGCGCTCATAGCAACACCTAGGATGGCAGACGATACTGTTAATAGTGCAACGATAAGCATCGTTGCACTAGAGTTAGTAATCATCTCTAAATCACCATGGAGGACACCGTCATTGATGATGGTAGCTGTTAAGGTTGGTATATATAAAGTGCCTGCTACATTGAGTAACGAAAGAAGTGACACTATGATAATAGAAAACCATAAAGGTTTTATATAATTAGAAATTAGCTTCATTTCAATCCTTTCGACATATCTTTCGATATATTAGTAATTTTCGATGTTTATATTATATTGTATAAAACCAAAAATATCTAGTAAAAACTATTACTAAAAGTTTAGTATCAATCAATAAGTATTATGACGAATATTATATTTTCACTAAAAATATTCTGCTATACTGTATTTGCAATTTTGTAGTTTTATTTTTAGTAAGGAGTGTTCCTAATGAAGTTGAATTGGAAATTATTCGCACCGCTTGTAGTAGCTATTCTTGTATGGCTCATCGGTGCTCCTGAAGGCCTTAGCGCAAATTCTTGGATTTACGTAAGTATTTTCGCTGGCCTCGTGGTAGGGTTGATTTTAGAACCAATGCCACCAGCTTTCATCGGTATCATTGCTGTTACCGTATCTATGTTATTTAAGGTTGGTCCAGCACCTATTGTGGATAAAGCAACTGGTGTAGCAAAGGCTATTACGGATGCTCAAGCTATCAGCTGGGGGCTTAGCGGTTTCTCTAATGCCATCGTGTGGTTGATATTCGCAGCATTTATGATCGGTATCGGTTATGAAAATTCTGGCCTTGGCCGACGTATTGCATTGTTCCTCGTAGCCAAGCTTGGAAAGTCCTCTTTAGGCCTTGGTTATGCCATTGCTATTACTGACCTTGTGTTGGCTCCATTTATTCCAAGTAATGCGGCTCGTTCTGGTGGTACGATTTATCCAATCGTATCCAGTATTTGTCCGATGTTCGATTCTTATCCAGATAAGAATCCTCGTAAAATTGGTTCTTATTTAAATTGGGTAGCATTGGCAACAACTTGTGTATCTAGTTCTATTTTCTTGACTGGTGCGGCGCCAAATCCATTGGCTCTTGAATTGTCTGCTAAGTCGGGTATCGTAGCTGCCAACTGGGGTACATGGTTCTTAGCATTCTTGCCAGTAGGTATTATTCTATTTATCATTACACCATTGTTGACGTATGTATTCTGCAAACCGGAGGTAAAAGGTTCCCCTGAAATTGCAGCATGGGCAAAGGATGAATATAAGAAATTAGGCTCCATGACACGCAGTGAAATCTTCATGGCCTTGATTTCTGTATTGGCTCTCGTATTGTGGATTGGTGCTTCTACATTTAAAATCAACCCAACTACAACGGCTTTAATTGTTATTATCTTGATGATTTTTACTAAGATTATGACTTGGCAAGATTTCCTTGCTAACAAACCAGCATGGAATGTTTTGACTTGGTTTGCCACACTTGTGCCGATGGCTTCTGGGCTTAAGAATGTAGGCTTCTTGGAATGGCTTGCTAAATCTGCAGGTGGTTCTTTAGTTTCTTTAGATCCAACAATGGCTGTTCTTGGCTTGTTATTAGCATTTTGCTTACTTCGTTACTTCTTTGCTTCTGGCACTGCTTATGTAACAGCTATGGTAGGCTTGTTTGCTACTCTAATTCTTCAAATTCCTGGTGTTGATCCAGCTCAAGTTATGTTAATTCTTTTAGTACCAATGGGTATTATGGGTATCCTTACACCATATGGTACTGGTCACAGCCCAATCTGGTTTGCTAGTGGCTATAATAAAGGCCCTGAATTCTGGAAATTGGGTGCTATCTTTGGAATTATCTACCTCGCAATCTTTATCGTGGTGGGGATTCCATGGATTCAGTTCGTAATGCCACTTTTAGGATAATAAAATAGGGCCCCACGAATTATTCTGTTCGCACTCCAGTTCTTCGCAAGTCGCGCTAACAGAATGCTTCGTGGGTCTTTTTATATCCCAAAGTGGAATGACTCACTTAGAGGCCAGTCGCTCGATAGATATATTAGGGCTTTTTCATACCTAAAATGAAACTCTAGATTGTGTTACAATAGCGCATATAGGGATTGCATATAAACGCGAGGTATAGATGTCTGTTCTTTGTGAAAGCTTAATCTATTGGTTTGAGGTAAGTAGCTCTTGTAAAATTTATATCGTATAAGGGGAGGTTCTTATGTCTACAAAATCTATTACAGGCACCGGCCTTTTGTTGGCCGTAGCCTTGTTAGCGCAAAGTTTGCGCCTTATGTTTCCATTTATTCCAAATCAGATTAGCATGTTCCTTATCGGCTCTATCACATCGGCTACATTTGTGCTTGCCACATGGCGTTATGGATGGAAAAATGGCCTTGTTATTGCTTGGGTTGCGCCAGTTGTAGCACATTTACAAGGCATGTTGCCGTTGCCTCCATTTATCTTTATCACCGGTCTTGGCACTACTGCATATGTACTCGTAGCGTATTGGTTACAACATAAATCTACAATACTACTTATTATCGTTGCCGCATTGGTGAAAGCAGGTGTCCTATTTGGTGGATATTCGTTATTCTTTTCTTTGTTTCAACTACCACCAAAGATTGTAAATGCAATGTTATTTGTATCTAGCTGGCCACAACTTGTGACATCCTCCTTAGGTATTATATTGGCATTGCTTATTATGAAACGTGTTAAATAGGTTTAGAACTTATTTGTAGTAAATTAAATACACAATAAAAAGGTGTTACACATCCTTATTGTATTGATAACAGTTGGTACTGTTTCAATAGGGATGTAGTAACACCTTTTTATATGACATATTCTATTGTTTTTTCTTAAAAGATTTTAGGATGAAACCACCCACAGTCCCAGTGATACCAAAACCTAAGAGGCCCATGCCAATTGTATGCATTAAAATACTACTTTGATTGTTTTTAGAAATTTCTTGGGCCGCTTGTACTGCGCTTGTAGCCTTTTTGGCTATTTCCACATTATTAGCTGATGGATCTGGAATAATAAATAAGATTACGATGGCAATGATTAGACTGATAATACCAGCAATGAATAAATACTTTCCGCGTTGATTTACTTTTTCCATAATACCCGCTCCTTTATATATTACGAAATAAGATATATACTATTTGATTTAATTATATACTGTATGCATATAAATGTAAATTGATAATTTTGTTATGTAGCTCACGTTATGCTCATGAAAGCAGAATGGAGATGGTGTGTATAAGATTGGTATATCTTATTAAAACGTTGATTATTTATAAGTAAAAGAGTCTATTATAGTAAAAGTATATAATATGGAAAAAAGGCTTGTACATATCGTAAAATCTTGACTCCACATGCAATTGATCCTATTTTTGTTGAGATTTGGATCTTTAATTTATCTGATACTTAGTATGGCTGAGTTCTGATGCATATATTACATTATTGCATATAAGATTTCCTTTATAGATATTATGATTTCATATAATATTTATGTAAATATGTTGCAAATAAATACATATAGGTGTATAATTACTTTCACAAAGTGAATTAATATACGTAGTTTGTGAATAAAATATAGATATGAGGGAAAGACCATGAAAGAATTTAGACAATTAACAGTAGCAGACACAGCAGAATATCATAAGGTATTAATCGACGGTTATGCAGCTATAAAAGACTATCCTATTAGCTTCGACGCTATTGATTTTACGGAAGAGGAATCTAAGGAGTGGATTGAAAATTATCCTGTATACGGCTTGTATATTGATGGGCAATTAGTTAGTTCTATTACGTTTTGTATGCCTTGGGTGAAATACTCAACGCCGGATAAATATCCGCATATTGCTCATTTTGTAACGGCACCAGCTTTCAAAGGCAAAGGATATGCACGGGAAGTCTTGGGCTATGCAGAGGAGCTTTTAAAAGAACAGTTTAAAACACATATTGTTACATTAGGAACGGCTAAGGAGCATCCGTGGTTGCCTAAAATGTATGAATCCTTTGGGTTTACTGCGTATGATAAGGTTCATTTTAGAGGAAAACAATATACTACTATATTATTCAAAAAAGAGTTAAATTAACTGAATAAAAGCCTTGTAATCTATCTTAGTGATTTGCGGGTACGGTTGTTGATCGTTGTCATTCACTAAAAATTAGATACAAGGCTTTTTCTTATGCAAGATTATTACTATTTGTTATATAATATATACATATAATGCATCTTTGCAGTTATATGCGGTTATGGATAATTTATAGAAAGGATGTGTCCATATGTTGATTTTATCAGGCATTTTAGTGATGGTCATCGGATTGATGCTACGCTTTAATGCTCTATTGGTGGTTATTGCAGCAGGCTTTGTAACGGGCCTTGCGGCTGGTCTTAGCATAAACGATATCGTTGGTGCTATTGGGGAGGCTTTCGTTAAAAATCGTTATATGTCCTTATTTGCCTTAGTCCTTCCCGTCATTGGTATTATGGAACGGCACGGTTTGCGTGAACGGGCAGAAATTTTGATTGGCAAGATTCACGCTGCAACGGCGGGTCGTATTTTTATGATTTACCTATTCGTTCGTCAAGTGACGGTAGCGCTTGGCATCAGTATGTCTGGTCTAGTAGCCATGGTTCGTCCTTTGATTTCTCCAATGAGTGAAGCCGCTGTAGCACAAGGTCGACCTATATCTCAACGTACACTTGATAAAATCCGTGGTGTAGCAGCATCTACTGATAATCTTGGTAACTTCTTCGGTCAAAATCTGTTCTTAGCAGCAGGTGGGCTTTTATTGATCAAAGGAGTGATGGAGCAACTTGGATATACCGTTGAACTTACAGATATGGTAATTTATGGATTGCCAACGGCCGTATGTGCCTATGTAGTTAGCGTTATTCGCTTCTTTGTTTTCGATAAAACGATTCAATCTAGCGTAGCTCAAGACGAGGCCGATATGAAAGCTGGTAAATTGGTGCCTAATGAGTTAAATATTCTTGTAACACCAGAAGAGTTAGCGAAGGAGGGCAAATAATATGTTGGAATTAGTATACAAAATGCAGCCCTTAGACTATGTATACCTTTTCATTGGTATCATCTTAGTTATCTTCTCTATACAATCCTTCCTTGATAAAGAGCATAAACATCGGATAGGCACTGGTTTGTTCTGGCTTTTATATGGGATTTCCTTTATCTTTGGGTCTTATTTGTCTAAAGAGATTAACGGATGGCTCGTAATTGCGATGGCTGCCATCGTGTTGTTCAAACAACTTGGCAAGGGAAATTACTTTGAATCTGCTGTGGACTTCAAAAAACTTGAAGCATTACGCATAGGCAATGTTATCTTTATTCCTGCATTGCTCGTTGGGATTATTACGTTTATCATTGGGTTCTTTACGAAGCTCGGCGCCCTTGTAGGTCTTGCTATTGCCTCCATTATCGCCTTGTGCGTGGCTTTATATATTACAAAAGCAAAGGTAACACAAAGCTTCCATGAAGGTCGTCGTCTTCTCGATGCGATCGGCTGGACGGCTATCTTGTCCCAATTGTTAGCGGCGCTTGGTTACTTGTTTAACCTCGCAGGGGTAGGTAAGTTGATTTCTAGTATGGTGGCTAGCATAGTGCCCGCAGATAATGTGTTCCTCGTTGTTGTGGCGTACTGCATCGGTATGGCTTTCTTCACCATGATTATGGGTAATGCCTTTGCAGCCTTTGCAATGATTACGAGTGCTATTGGAGTGCCTATGCTCGTTGTAGGCCATGGTGCTAACCCTGCTATTATCGGACCTATCGCTATGCTCGCTGGTTATTGCGGTACGTTGATGACCCCGATGGCGGCAAACTTCAATATCGTGCCTGTGGCGCTTCTTGAAATGAAGGATACGTACGGCGTTATTAAAGCGCAAATTCCTGTTGCTATTGTGATGCTGACATTGAACATTCTATTGATGTACTATTTCTTATAATACATAGTAGGTGTTTACATATTTTAAGAATAATGCATTCATAATATTGAGATAAGTGCGGTTTTGGAAACTATAAATATTGATAGTATTGCTATATGTAATACTATTTCGGTTAAACTATTTAAATTCACAGTATCAATTGATATTGTAATGAGGTAATATGATGAAAACAATTTTGATTACAGGTTTTGATCCTTTCGGTGGTGAAAGTATCAATCCTGCGTGGGAAGCTGTAAAAACGATGGAAGGGTATACAGATGGGGACTATACAGTAGTCACTCAGATGGTACCTACTGTGCGCTATAATTCTGTAAAAACAGCAATAGAGGCTGCAGAAAAATGTAATCCTGATTTTATTCTCTGTGTAGGTCAAGCTGGTGGCCGACCAGATATTACAATTGAACGCGTAGCCATCAACTGCGATGATTTCCGCATCCCAGATAATGGGGGTAATCAACCGACGGACGAACCCGTTGTAGCGGATGGCCCTAGTGCTTACTTTGCTACACTTCCTATTAAAGACATCGTAAATGCATTGCATCAAGCGGGTATCCCTGCGAAAGTATCCAATACGGCAGGCACTTTCGTATGTAACCATATCATGTATGGCGTATCTCATTACGCAGCTCAAAAGGGTGGCATCAAGGTGGGCTTCATGCACATTCCGTACTTGCCATCCCAAGTGGTGAACAAGCCAGATCAACCAAGTATGGCTGTTGAAACAGTACGCGCTACACTAGAAACCATCGTTCACGTATTGGCCCATGGTGAAAGCTACGAAGCACAACATATTACATATACAACTCCACATGAATAATATATAGTAATATAGTTTTTAGGACTACCATGTGTGGAAACAATTATATACTCAAAAAGAGAGGCCTAAGGCCTCTCTTTTTGTTGCTTTCTTTCGAAATAAAAAATAAATACCTACTATTGACATAGGTATTTATATAATGTAATATGGGTTTATAATCATATTGAACTAGTAGGAATAATTGAGGAATATCACAGAAGCTTTCACCATAAAAAGTGGAATAAAGCTAATGGGGATGACCTCTATAAGGAGTATAGAATGAGTGAACACGTAGATGTAAGTAAAATCAAGGATCCTACCATTGCGGCAGCTCGAAAAGAGGTTGAGTTCCAACGCGCCATGAATCCTTGCCCCATCGATTTTTCTGAGTTTCAATCTAGTAACCCTCGTTCTCAAGGGGAGCAAAAGGAGTATGAAGGTAAAGATGCATCGAATTTTAACCGTCGTCAAAAATATTCTGATAGTGAAGAGCCTCAATTCACAACACCTTTTGGCAGTGAACCAGGGTTTTTACCTGTAGAAAAAGATCGTTACCGCCTTGTATGGTCTAAGCATTGTCCTTGGGCCCATCGCATTGCTATCGCCATCGATTTGCTCGGTCTAGATAAGGTAATCTCTAAAGGTACAGTTGATCCATTGCGTCCAGCAGGTGTTATTGCAGATTGGTTCTTCACCCTTGATAAGGATGAGAAAGACCCTGTATTAGGCATTCACTCCTTAGGTGAAGCCTATCGCAAAGGTGATCCTAACTATGACGCACGTTCCACGGTACCAGCCATTGTAGATGTTACGACTGGTGCCGTAGTAAACAACGACTACCATGCGTTAACAACGGAATTAGCATTGGGCTTTAAAGATTTCATCTCTCCTGATGCACCAGATACTTATCCAGCGGAATTACGTGCCGATATCGATGCGTTGAACGTTATTATCTACGCTGATTTTAACTTAGCGGTAAACTTGGCAGCTCTCGTAACAAACCAAAAAGATTACGAATACTACTACGACCGTATCTTTGCTCGCTTGGACTGGCTCGAAGAACGCCTTAGCAAGCAACGTTATTTGATGGGTGATACGATTACCGATCCAGATATCCGTATTTTCCCAACATTGGCGCGCTTTGACCTCGTATTCTACCAAAAATACTTGGTAAATAAAAAACGTCTCGTAGACTATCCAAACCTATGGAACTATGCGAAGGACTTGTATTCCAATCCAGCATTCGGCGGTACAACAGACTTCGACTCTATGCGTAAACGTTTCTACTATGTAGACCATACACCATTTGAAGATCTACCACGCCTTGTTCCAAAAGGTCCAGACGACTCTATTTGGTTAGAGCCAAATGATCGGGCTGAAAAATTTGGTAAATAAAATCGGCAGTAAATTTATATGTTGTCTGAACTGTATTTAGTAAATCTTTTACTATGAAATCTGATACATTACTGACGAATCAATCGATATATATTTAATTATAGATAACTGAAAGGGAGACTTTATGGATTCTGTAACACAGACGATTGTGAACTACATAGAACAAACGGATGTGACGAACCGTGAAGACCTCCTGTCAGTGGCTCGTATTGCCTTCCTAGATTATCTGGCATCCTTAGCACCAGCAGAGAGCGAACAAGCCGTTCAAGAGTTAGCTCGCTTTATAGGAGCTAAGTCATCTATAAGCTCGGATGTTAGCCGGGACATGAACTCCAGTGTTTTGAGTGGCAAGGTTATATCAGAGGGCAATACTGGCTTAGCAATAGAGAATGTATCTAAAGCTGATAAGGCTTTGTATTATGGCTTTGCCTCGCATTATCTAGATTTTGATGATGCCCAGGCTAATCTGGCAGGTCATTTTAGTACTGTTTTATATTCTGCTTTACTGGCAGTGCTCGAACCCACAGATAGGTGGCACGATTTCCTTCGTGCTTATATCATCGGTGCCGAGCTAGAGGGGATTATTGGTTTCCTTATCAATCCTGAACATCGGACCCAAGGATGGCATTCTACGGGGACCATTGGTGTGGTTGGGACGGCGGCCGCTATAGGCGCTTTGCGAGGCCTTCATGGTGAAAGCTTGGCTCAGCTCCTGTCTTTGGCTGCTACTCAATCGGCGGGCATGTTCTTTCAAAGTGGTACAGATGGTAAGCCGCTCCATGCGGGACTGGCAGCACGCAATGGCGTATGGGCTTACGAACTGTTACAACATACATCACTTCAAACAAGTACAAAACCGTTTGACCCTGAACGGGGTTGGTTTAAAACAATCGGTAATATTACCGTTACATCAAATGACATCGCTAACCGTTGGTTAGCACCAGGGCAACTTATTGATCCTGGTTTGTGGATGAAAGTCCACCCCTATTGCTCGGCAGCTATTTGTGGCGCTGAAGCAGCAGAAATCGTGGCACATAGACTATATACATCCTCTTCGTATGTATCTAAACATAACTACCTTTCACCAGATGTAGAGGAACAAGATCAATGTAGACTATGTGCCACCCCCGATTTCTCCTTTTGGGAGGATATAGATCGAGTTACTGTTCACTTCCCGCCTGGTGCTGATGCGGCGTTGCGTTATACAACACCAAGTACAGGTCGAGAAGGGCAGTTTTCCATAGAGTACATCGTGTATCAAGTCCTAGCCTATGGGGCTGTACAGGATGAGTTATTCAAGATAGATACCATAGACCAAGAAGTACGAGACTGTATGTCGCGAATAGAGCGTGTCTATGACTTACCGAAGGTATCCCAAAGTGAACGGATTACAAAGGTAACCGTTACACTGAAAAATGGGGATACTTTCACAGAAACGGTGAACAATCCGAAAGGATCGCCGAATAATCCTCTCAACCTAGAGGATATACGCATTAAACTAGGTCTCACCTTAGAGACAAAACAAATAGATAGAGTTATTGAGGCTTTTACCAATACAGATGAGGTGGAGCCGTTCCTACGCACCTTGCGAGGAGAAGGAGTTTTACATGTTTAATACAAAGAAATTAACGAAATTGTTCGCTATCGGCGCATTGGCACTAGGTGTGCTCGTTGTGGCTGGTTGCGGTAATGATACATCAAAAGAAACAAAGGTAAATCCAGATGCTAAAGTGATTAACGTAGCTACCCGTGGTACAGTTCGTCCGTATTCCTATACAGACGATAACGGCAACCTTACAGGTTTTGACGTAGAGTTGTTGAAAGAAATTGAGCGTCGTAATCCAGACCTTCACTTCAACTTCAAGCCTATGGCCGTTGATGCTGCCTTCGTAGCGATGGATGCCGGCCAAGTTGACATGATCGCGAATCAAATGCGCCGCAATCCAACTCGTGAAGCAAAATACTACTACACAAATGAGGTTAATAACTACTCCACACGTAAATTAGTGGTAAAAAACGACCGCAATGACATTTCTAAATTAGATGATTTGAAAGGCAAAAAAATCGCCGTTACCACATCCTCAGAGTTCAACGAATTAGTAAAACAATTCAACGAAACAGCGAGTCCGCAAATTGAAGTCATCTATACAGATAAAGCGGGTGCCGAAACATTGAACCTCGTTGCTACAGGGCGTGCCGATGCAGCCGGTGAGTACGAATACGTAATTAATTCTGCTATTAAGGACCGTGGCTTGCCACTCAAAGCCGTAGGCGACGTATTAGCTGTAGTACCAACATATTTCTTGTCTAAACGCACAGATGATATGAAACAAGTAAATGAAAAAATTGATAAAACGATGAAAGAAATGCGTGCTGATGGTACGTTGAAAAAACTTTCTGAACAATATCTTGGTGGGGATTACACATTCG